>Ga0209713_10000526_pt1 | contig 21564 bp, 15 predicted proteins | sample ArcOceMetagenome_3_FD_187444 | JGI IMG/M metagenome (GOLD analysis project Ga0209713, IMG submission 187444) | Marine eukaryotic phytoplankton communities from Arctic Ocean - Arctic Ocean- Svalbard ARC20M Metagenome (SPAdes) (version 2) | ecosystem: Environmental > Aquatic > Marine > Oceanic... | reverse complement strand
ATTAATTCTTGCCAATAGCCACGACCACTGAATAAGAACATTAAACTAAATGCCCAAATAAAATGTGCACCTAAGAAAATTAACCCGTAAGCAGATGATGCTGAACCATATGATTGAATTACTTGTGATGCTTGTGACCATAAGAAATCACGTAACCATCCATTAATTGTAATAGAACTTTGAGCAAAGTTTCCACCAGTAATATGTGAAATACTACCATCTGGTGTTACTGTTCCCCATACATCGGATTGCATTTTCCAACTAAAATGGAAAATTACAACTGAAATTGAGTTGTACATCCAGAATAATCCTAAAAATACATGATCCCAACTAGAACTTTGACAAGTACCACCACGACCAGGACCATCACATGGGAATCGGAAACCTAAATTTGCTTTATCGGGAATTAGTTTTGAACTACGAGCGTAAAGTACACCTTTTAATAAAATTAATACTGTTACATGAATAGTAAAAGCATGAATATGGTGTACCATAAAATCAGCAGTCCCTAATTTAATAGGCATCATCGCAATTTTACCCCCAATTTCAACAACATCACCACCAAAAGCATAACTTGTTGTAGCTAGCGCATTCGGTGCTGTTGTTCCTGGTGCTAATAAATGAATATTTTGAATCCATTGTGCAAAGATTGGTTGTAATTGAATTGCTTTATCTGAGAACATATCTTGAGGACGTCCTAATGCACGCATGGTATCATTATGGATATAAAACCCAAAAGCATGACAGCCTAAGAAAATACAAACCCAGTTTAAGTGTGAAATTATAGAATCACGATGTCTTAATACACGATCTAATAAATTGTTATAGTTATTAGCTGGTGTGTAATCACGTACCATGAAAATTGCCCCATGTGCAGCCCCACCAACAACACAAAATCCACCAATCCACATGTGATGTGTAAATAATGATAATTGTGTTGCATAATCAGTTGCAATATATGGATAAGGAGGCATTGCATACATATGATGTGCTACAACAATACTTAATGAACCTATCATTGCTAAATTAATAGCTAATTGTGCATGCCATGATGTTGTTAAAATTTCATATAAACCTTTATGGCCTTCGCCAGTAAAAGGACCTTTATGAGCTTCTAAGATTTCTTTCATACTGTGCCCGATACCCCAGTTAGTTCGGTACATATGGCCTGCAATAATAAATAATACAGCTAACGCTAAATGATGATGAGCGATATCACTTAACCATAAACCACCTGTTACTGGATTTAATCCACCTTTAAATGTTAAGAAATCTGAATATTCACCCCAGTTACCACTGAAAAATGGTACTAATCCTTTTGAGAAACTAGGATATAGTTGAGCCATTAAATCACGATTGATTAAAAACTCATGAGGTAATGGAATTTCTTGTGGTGATACACCAGCATCTAACAATTTATTAATTGGTAATGCAATATGAATTTGATGACCAGACCATGATAAACAGCCTAAACCTAATAAACCAGCTAAATGGTGGTTCATCATAGATTCCGCATTTTGGAACCATTCTAATTTTGGAGCTGCCTTATGATAGTGGAACCAACCAGCAAAAAGCATTAAGGCTGACATCATTAATCCACCTATTGCAATCCAGTATAATTCAACTTCACTTGTAATACCTTCTGCACGCCACATTTGGAACCAACCAGATGTTGTTTGTACACCTTGGAAATTTCCACCAACGTCGGCGTTTAGAATTTCTTGACCTACAATTGGCCAAACAACTTGTGAACTTTGTTTAATACCAATTGGATCTGATAACCAAGCAGAATAGTTTGAAAAATATGCACCGTGAAAATGCATTCCACTAATCCATAAAAAAATTGCTGCTAATTGGCCGAAATGGGCACTAAAAATTTTACGAGAAACTTCTTCTAACGAACTAGTTTGACTATCAAAATCATGCGCATCCGCATGTAAGTTCCAAATCCAAGTTGTTGTTTTTGGACCTTTAGCTAAAGTTCGTGAAAAATGTCCTGGTTGGGCCCATTTTTCAAAACTAGTTTCCACAGCGTCTTTTTCTACAAAAATTTGTACTGTTTTTGCTCGACGCTCTGTTGAGCTTATTGCCATTGACTTTCTCCTTTTGGGAGACGAAAATCTATGAAACCCTCATAAAAAATAAAAAATAGTTTTCTCTTAATCTATTCAGTAAATATGAGTTTTCATTATCTCATTATACGCTGTTTTTAAATTTATTTTAACTAGAAATCAATTTTAAAAACAGTTTTTGAATTTGAATGAATTTGAGTTTTTTATCATTTAAAATATTAAAAATTTAATATTTTAAATGGAATTTTGAGCAACAAATGGTAACAAGGATAAAATACGAGCTCGTTTAATTGCTTTTGCAATTTGACGTTGTTGTTGAACAGTTACACCAGTTGCACGACGAGGTAAAATTTTTCCTTGTTCAGTAATAAATAATTTTAATAAATCAATATCTTTATAATCAATTTTTTGATTCATACCAATTATTGATAATTTTTGTTTTTGTGCTATCATATTTATTTAATTTCTTTGTGAATAGTTGGTTTGTTACAGTGTCGGCAATATTTTTTAAGTTCGATTCGTTCAGGGTTATTCCGACGATTTTTTTGTGTCGTATATCGTGAAACACCTTCTGAACGTTTATTTGTATTTGACCGACATTCTGTACATTCCAAAGTTATCAGAATTCGAGTACCTTTATTTTTTGCCATAAAGATTTAGAAGAAAATTAATTAATTTTTAACAATATTTATATTTAGAATACACTACCTAAAAAATCGGATCTTATCAAGGTTTTATAAAAAACTTTAGAAAGATAACATTTTTTTATTCGAAAAACTTCCAATTTTATAATGAATATACTATATTTTAATAAATGCAAATATTTAATTACAAATTTAAAGGATTCATTAATATTTATGGCTAATAACAAATCGTCAAAAAAACGTATTTTAATTGCTAAACGAAATCGTTTACAAAACCGTTTTTATAAAACCTCTGTGCGTACATTAACAAAACTTTTTTTAAATAATTTAGAAACTTATAAAACATCACCAACTGTTGAAAATAAAGAAAAAATCCAAAATATTTTAAATTCAATTTATAGTTTAATTGATAAAGCCTGTAAAAAAAATATTTTTCATAAAAACACTGCTGCACGTAAAAAATCAAAATTAGCACTTCGTTTTAAAGCAATTTAAGACTTTTATTTTTTTAGTAATTTACAAATAATCACTTGAAAACTCAGTTAAGAAAATTCTAATAATTAGTTTTTAAATTTTCTTAACATTTTTATATCTTCATAAAAATTTAAAAATAATTACAATCAAAGAGTATGAAACAATCGATGAATTATATAACTGCTCTGCCTGATTTTATCGAAATGCAAAGAGTTAGCTTTTGTTGGTTTATTGCACAAGGTTTAAATGAAGAACTAGCAATGTTTTCCAGAATTCATGATTTTAGTTATAATACAGAATATGTTTTATTTGGACATGAATATAGTTTAGTTAAACCAATTTATAATATCATAAGAGCAAAAAAATATACAGCGAATTATGCTGCGCAACTAGTAATCCCCCTAGAAATTCGAAATAAAAAACTAAATAGTATAAGATACCATAGCCAATTTCCAATAATAACTTTACCATTAATGACAACCTCAGCAACTTTTGTTATTAATGGATGTGAACGGGTTATTGTAAGCCAAATTATTAGAAGCCCCGGGATTTATTTTGAAAAAAATAAAAACCAGAAAAAACGTAAAATTGTCAAACGAAAATTATCTAGTGATATTAATAAATTAAAATCTTTTATTCCATTAGGTGAGCCATTTGTTTCTGAACAAACTTTATCCTTTTTTCCTACAGTTTATAATCAAAGCTTATTTCAGTATTCATTTACTGAACTAAAAAGAAGTGAGAAAGACTTTTATTTTTACTTTTTAGAATCTTTTAAAATTTATCAAGTTATTTCAAGTACTCACCAATTATCAAAAAAATCTAAACGAATTAAAATCTTTTTACATTGGTTATCAATAAAAGAAACTCAATTTAGTCAAATTAAAACAAGTTCCTCAGATCAAACATTTAGTTTAGTAAAAGATTGGCATAATTTACTAAAAATTTTAATAAAATATAGTTTATTAAAAAGAGTATTTAATAAAAATCCAGAACAAATCGAAACACAATGGCTAAGTCAAATAAATAAAACTTATCATAATTCGAGTACTATACCCCTTTCTTCAACAAAAATAACTTATTTTGAGAATACACTCAATTACTATGAAAAAATAATTCAAGTAAAATTTCTTAATAAATTTCTGTTAATTTTAATTGGTAATCACACGCACCTGAAGCAAATTAATCAATTTAAGTTTTTAAATAACTTAGTTTTATTAACAACAGAAAAAATTGAGGCTATTATTACGAATCAGAAAAAAAGAAATATTAAACCTATTTTTTATTTTTCACCCACATTAAAAGAACTCTTTAAATACAGACAAAAAAAGAAAAAATTAAAAGATCCAACTAATATTCGTATTATTGCAAATGCAAAAACTAATTTAAATTCAATTCAAATTCGTGACTTAAAACGCGAAGAGTCAAACCGAAGTTTATTTGAATATAAATACGAAATTAATGAAAATAAAAATAAGTTAACTTATTTAAAATCACGTTCTGAAATTATCCAATATAAAGATGCACATCAAATAAAAGATAGATACCGTCAGAAATATTCTGAAAAAGATCTATATACTGCCATTTTGATACCTGAATCAGGGTCATGGATACGATTTGGATTTCAAAAAAATACTGAAATTAATAAGTATAAATATCCAATTAAAAATCAAGAAGATGAAGTTGTAATTCAATTAGATAAATTTACTCAGAAACCAATTATTCATTTATTGAAAGAAATGGGTCTAACTGATTTAGAAATTTGTCAAAACTTACATCATGCAGATTTTTTTTATTTTAATAAGCCGTTAATTAAAAATTCGACGAATTCATTAGATCCAGTATTAAGATTTGATTTAAAGTTTAATTACTATAAAAATATTTCAGAATTTTCTCGAATTTTTGATGTTCGTTATTATCGATTAGGAAAAATCGGTCGTTCCAAAATTAATAGTCGATTAAACCTACAACTAAGTGGTCATATTCAAACTATTACCTATGCTGATATTTTTTCTATTATTGATTCATTAATAACACTCTCAATTTCCAAAACAACTGGGGATGATATTGACCATTTAAAAAATCGACGTGTTCGATCTGTTGGGGAACTTTTACAAAATTTATTTAGAATTGGTTTTCAACGGTTATTACGTAAACTACGAAGTCAAACTAATAAAATTGGTTCAAGTCAACTTTCTAGTTTTAATATTGTGGGCACTACAATTCGAGAATTTTTTGGCTCTAGCCAACTATCACAATATATGGATCAAACAAATCCTTTATCATCGCTGACACACCGACGACGGATTAGTGGCTTAGGACCAGGTGGCTTTGATCGAGATCGAATTAGTTTTGCTGTTCGAGATATTCATCCAAGTCATTACGGACGAATTTGCCCAATTGAAACTCCTGAAGGTCAAAATGTTGGTTTGATTGCATCTTTAACAACATGTGCCCGAGTAAATAAATCAGGGTTTATTGAAACTCCATTTTGGCGTGTAATCAATGGGAAAGTTATTAAAACAGGAAACCCAATTTATTTAACAGCTGATATTGAAGATTTTTACAAAATTGCCCCCGCCGATATAGCAACAAATGATAAAAATTATTTGGTTAGAAATTTAATTCCTGTTCGTTATAAACAAGATTTTGTTACTGTGACACCATTTGAAGTTGATTTTATTGCAATTTCACCTATTCAAGTTGTTTCGGTAGCTGCATCATTAATTCCATTTTTTGAACATGATGATGCGAATCGTGCTTTAATGGGGTCAAATATGCAACGTCAATCGGTTCCATTAATTTTACCTCAGAAACCAATTGTGGGAACCGGGTTAGAAAATCAAATTGCGATTGATTCAGGTGCTACATTAAATGCACATAGTGATGGAATTGTTAGCTCAGTAACGGCTGATCAAATTATTATTAAACATATTAATGGCAAAGAAATAAAGTATCCGTTACAAAAATACCAACGATCTAATCAAGAAACTTGTATAAATCATCGACCTATTGTTTGGAAAGGTGAAAAGGTGATTTCGGGTCAAATGTTAACAGATGGGCCAGGGATTAACACAAGTGAATTAGCTTTAGGTCAAAATGTACTGATAGCTTACATGCCATGGCAAGGTTATAACTTTGAAGATGCTATTTTAATTAATGAAAGACTTGTCTATGAAGATATTTTCACGTCTATTCATATTGAACGTTATGAGGTTGAGATTGATCAAACTGCTGATATTTGTGAAAAAACAACTAAAAATATTCCGAATTTAAATTTCTCTGAAATTCAACATTTAAATGAAGATGGAATTGTTTCGATTGGGACATTTGTTAAACCAGGTGATATTTTAGTAGGTAAGGTAGTTGAAAAAGATGATTCTGAACAATTACCGGAAGCTAAATTATTACGTGCAATTTTCGGGGCAAAAGCAAAAGGTGTACGTGATACTTCATTTAGGATGCCTGAAGGTGAGTATGGAAGAGTTATTGAAACTTTAACTTTCAATCGTCGGACCAAATTAGCCTATAAATTTGAGAAAATTCAAATATTTGTCGCACAAATTCGTAAGATTCAAGTTGGTGATAAAATTGCAGGGCGTCATGGTAACAAAGGAATTATTTCAAGAATTTTACCACGTCAGGATATGCCATTTTTACCGGATGGAACACCGATTGATATTATTTTGAATCCACTTGGCGTACCTTCACGAATGAATGTTGGACAATTGTATGAATGTTTATTGGGCTTTGCTGGACATAAACTGGAACGAAGATTTAAAATTTTACCTTTTGATGAAATGTATGGTCCAGAAGTTTCAAGAATTTTAATTAATAAAAAACTCCGTCAAGCATCCATTGAAAAAGATGAGGCTTGGGTTTTCAATCCATATTCACCTGGGAAAATGGTTTTAGTAGATGGAAGGACCGGAAAAGAGTTTGAAAATCCAATTACGATTGGGAGTGGTTATATGCTAAAATTAATTCATTTAGTTGATGACAAAATGCATGCTCGGGCAACTGGGCCGTATTCATTAGTAACACAGCAACCATTAGGTGGAAAAGCTCAACATGGAGGACAACGTTTTGGAGAAATGGAAGTATGGGCCTTGGAAGGTTTTGGTGCAGCGTTTACATTGAAAGAATTATTAACAATTAAATCAGATGATATGGAAGGTCGGAATGAAACTTTAAATGCAATTGTAAAAGGTCATCAGATTCCAACTTCTGGTATTCCCGAATCATTTAAAGTTTTATTACAAGAATTACGATCAATTGGTCTTGATATGAGTACTTATCGAATTGAACAATTTAATAGCAGTCAAACTTATGAAACTGAAGTTAATTTAATTGAAAAGTACGATCCTTTATCAAAAACGTTCCCACCAACTTCTAATATAAACAGTATAGCATTTTAATTATTTTTATTAAAAAAGATATGGTAAGAGCTGAAAAAGAATTTGATTATATAAAAATTAAGTTAGCTTCTCCGGTTCGGATTTTACAATGGTCACACCGACGGTTACCGAATGGTCAATTTATTGGAGAAGTTCAAAAGTCAGAGACGATAAATTATCGAACCTTTAAACCAGAAATGGATGGTTTATTTTGTGAACGAATTTTTGGTCCTAGTAAAAGTTTAGAATGTGCTTGTGGTAAATATAAGCGAGTACGATATGATGGCTTAATTTGTGAACGGTGTGGCGTTGAATTAACGGAATCACGTGTACGACGTCATCGAATGGGTCATATCAATTTAATTTATCCGGTTACTCATGTATGGTATACTAACAGTCGGCCAAATTATATGGCTTTACTTTTAGAAGTTGAGCAATGTGAAAAACGGGTAGACACGGGGTTACTATACTATTTACCAGACATTATTACTTTAATTAATACTAACTTAGAATTTGCAAAGAACCCAGAAATTAAAGATTTATTAGAAGAAATTATTAAACATAAAAATTTAATTACTTGGTTATCGACGGATACAAGTTTAAGAAAAAATGGCCAAAAACTTAAACGAGATATTTTATATAGTAAAATAAATCGAGATCGATATTCTGAAGAGCACTTAGAAAGTGACACAGTTATTAAATTAATTAAAATTAAAAAGAAGTTAAAACGTTTAATTGAATTGTTTAGAAAGGATCCCTTGGCTAAACTTTTCATCTCACAAATTTTTCAAAATGAATATCAAAAGAAATTTGCTATTAAGTCCGGAAAAGTTAATTTACGTGATAATCGGATTAAGCGTATAAAATTAGCTTCATTAGCTTATTTTATAGCAGAAGATGAAATTTCATTTTATGGCTTACATTGGGATTTACAACAATACCGACGTAGTCGTGAACTTGGATTTACAGGTTATCCATTGAAACCATATCCAAAACCTAAACCTCAAAATCGCCGTCGTAATACCCCGAAATATTTATTACGAACAACTCCTAATTATTTAATTGGAGCTGTTTTAATTAAAAAAGAATTAGAAAAATTAAATATTAATCGTGAAATTTTAAAAACACGACGTTTTATTACAATTTGTAGCAAAGTGTTACATAAAGAAAAACCATTTTATAACGGTTCCAAATGGTTTAGAAAATGGGAATACCAACGCATTTATAAATTACGGGATCAATCAATAAAACGTATTCGTATTTTAGAAAATTTACAAGCTACTGGTTCAAACCCTGCTTGGATGATTATTACAATTTTACCTGTAATTCCACCGTCATTAAGGCCGATGATTCAATTAGAAGGTGGACGCTTTGCAACTTCTGATCTAAATGAATTATATAGACGAATTATTACACGAAATAATCGTTTATTACGTTTATTAGAAATTGATGCTCCTCAATTAATCATTCGTAATGAAAAACGCATGCTTCAAGAAGCAGTTGATACCTTAATTGATAATGGAAAACGGGGAAAAATTGCATTAAGTGCGAATAACCGACCTTTAAAATCTTTATCTGATATTATTAAAGGGAAACATGGACGTTTTCGCCAAAATTTATTAGGAAAACGGGTTGATTATTCAGGCCGTTCTGTTATTGTGGTAGGTCCAAGTTTAAAATTAAATCAATGTGGGTTACCATATGAAATGGCAATAGAATTATTTCAACCTTTTATTATTCGTGAATTAATTAATCAAGGGTTAGCAAGTAATATGAAAGTTGCTAAAAATCTAATACAACAAAATGAGTCAACCATAGACCCAGTTTTAGAAAAGGTACTCGCAAGTCATCCGATTTTTTTAAATCGAGCTCCGACATTACATCGATTAGGAATTCAGGCTTTTGAACCAATTTTAGTACAAGGTCGGGCAATAAAATTACATCCGTTAGTTTGTTCCGCGTTTAATGCTGATTTTGATGGTGATCAAATGGCTGTTCATATTCCTCTTTCATTAGAATCTCAAGCTGAATGCTACATGCTGATGTTAGCCCCGTATAATTTTTTATCACCGGCCAATGGAGAACCTATTATTATGCCAAGTCAAGATATGGTACTTGGTTGTTATTATTTAACAGTTAATAATATTAATGGATTATTAGGTTCAGACCATTATTTTGCAAATTTAGATGATGTAATTTTAGCTTATTACCAAGACCAGATAGAACTTCATACAACAATTTGGGTTCGCTATTTAGAAACAACAACTGCACCTGAAAAGTTACTTAAAAAAGTTATCTTAAAAGATAAAAGTTCAATTGAATATTATGATAATTTACAAGTTCGGAAAGATCCAAATGGAAAATTACTTGTTCAATATATCCGAACTACAACCGGCCGTGTTATTTTTAATTATACAATTCAAAAAACCTTGAAATTAGTAAGTTAGAGCGTATAAATATAGTAATTAAAAAGTGATAATTTTATGAAAGATTATATATATCAAAATACTCTTATTAGTAAAAAACAATTAAAACAATTGTTAGCTTGGAGTTTTACTCAATACAATTCTATGCAAGCTTGTTCATTAGCTGATGAATTAAAGTATTTAGGATTTAAATATGCTAGTCAAGCAGGAATTTCAATTAGTATTGAAGATCTACGGGTTCCTTTCATTAAAAATCAAATGTTAGAAAGTGCCCATAAAGAAATTTTAAATGCTGAAAAAATTTGTTTAAAAGGAAAAATCACAGATGTTGAGCGGTTTCAAAAAATTATTGATACTTGGAGTATTACAAGTGAGTCACTAAAAGATGAAGTAGTTTCATATTTTAAAAATTATGATCCATTAAATTCCGTCTATATTATGGCTTTTTCAGGGGCACGAGGGAATTTATCTCAAGTACGACAACTTGTTGGAATGCGGGGACTAATGTCAGACCCAAGTGGTGAAATTCTTAAATTACCGATTAAAAAAAATTTTCGAGAAGGTTTAACTATTACTGATTATTTAATGTCAGGTTATGGTGCTCGAAAAGGAATTGTAGATACTGCTTTAAAAACTGCTAATTCGGGTTATCTAACAAGACGTTTAATTGATGTTGCACAGGATATTATTATTCGAGAACAGGATTGCTTAACAAAACATTCTTGTTTTGTGTTTAATCTAAAGACGAATCAGAAAGTTATAAAATCAATTTATGATCAAATTTTAGGACGCTTATTAAGCAAACCTGTATTCCATCCCAAAACAAATATTATTCTGGCAGATGCAAATACACAAATCACTCCAAATTTACTACAAACTTTTAAGCAACTAAATATTGAAAGTTTTTACGTTCGCTCACCTCTAACTTGTAGTTTATATAGATCCATTTGTCAAAAATGTTATGGTTGGGATTTAGCTAATGAAAATTTAGTAGATATTGGTGAAGCAGTCGGCATTATCGCTGGTCAGTCTATTGGAGAACCAGGTACTCAATTAACTATGAGAACTTTTCATACAGGCGGTATTTTTACAGCTGAAGCTCGACAACAAATTATTAGCTCAAGTAATGGGATTATAAAATTTTCCAAAATTTTAAAAACTATTACTTTACGAACTAATCGTGGGGAAGATGTTTTATTAACAAAAAATTCGGGCTCATTAGTAATTATCCCTGAAACGCCTATAGATCCTTTAATTCAATTAGAAATTTTACCTAATACAATTTTATTTAGCAAAAATAATCAATATGTAAAAAAGGGAATGATTTTAGGTGAATTAGCTACTACAGGCAAACAAATTCGAACAGAAATTAAGCCTATATTAAGTACTTTTTCAGGTGAAGTTTTTATGCCACGCATAAAAAACAAACCAAATTTTGTTAACAAAAATAAATTATTATGGATCTTAGCTGGTCAGGTACACCAAGCCCCTATAAATTCATTTTTAAATTTTTATACAGATCATAAAATTAATAAAAATAGTTATATTTTTAGAACAAAATTTCTTAATCAATATTCTGGATTAGTAAAAATTATAAATAACCAAAAAGATTTATTTCAACGAAAAATTCAAATTGTTAATAATCAGCATAATTTATTAAGTGCAAAAATTCAAAAATTTACTACTACTAAAGAGACAGAAAAATATATTTTAAATTATAAAAATTTTAAATACTGGGTTAACTTAGAAACTAAAGATTCCAAACTTTATGTTAATCGCGGAGTAAATGAACATTTTGCTAGTTTAATTTCAAATAAATTTACAACACAAATAGGTGGTATTCCTTATTACGACCCTCGTATACAAAATAAGGTAATTTCAACTACTCAATTAGTTTCTTATTTTCGACGAGTAAATCGACACGTGCATGAATCTCAATGGGGGGACATTTTATTTACAACGAATCAGATTACCCGAAATCCTTTTAGTTTAACATTAAGATCGTTAATTTGGCTTCCAGAAGAAACATATAAATTAAATTGTGATAAAAGTCTTTTACTTGTTGAACATGGAAGTTTTATTTGTGAAAATTTTGAAATAATTCCTGGATTATTTTCTAAAAAATCGGGAATTGTGATTGTTACACAACGAAATAACATTGTGCGAGAAATTTCTATTAAATCTGGTCTAGTTTATCAAGGGAAAAAATTTAAAAATTTTGCAAATAAAATTTTTTATCCTGGTGAGATTATTTTTGAAAATATTAAAATTACTAGCCCATCTTTATGTCAACATATTGTTGGTAAATTAACAGATCAACTTTTAATTCGTCCGTTAGATATTTACGAAGTACCACAAACTAAATCACTTAAAAAAATTTTTGGTCGACATTCAGCTTTTGAATCAATTCTTAAATTAACAACTAGTACGCATTATTTATATAAATCAAATCAAAAAATTAAAAGTTCAAATAATTTAAAATTACTATCAAATGTCTTTGAATTAAATATGCGTCATTCAACAACAGATGATATTAATATTCAATTTAAAAGTGATCCAAAAACTACTTCTGTTAAATTTTTAGTTGAAGAAAACCTTCATTTACCGAATTATTTACCAGCCCATTTAAAATATGGTAAAATTAGGTCTTGTCTTTTAGTTGAATCCGGGCAATTTATTAATGCGTATACAACATTAGGTTATTTTGAAAGTATTAATTCCCATTCTGTCGAGATTGTAAAATTTAAATCAAAATATAAAAATAACCGAGAAATTTTGTTAATTTCTAATGATGATTGTTTAACAATAAAAAAAGAAAAAATTAAAAATAAATCTGTCAATGATTTAATTATTAAAAATATAAATATCAACCAAATTGGAAAAATAATTATTGATAACGGAAAGTTTTTAACTCTTCAAAAAGGGCGCCCCTATTTTTTCCCAAATTGTGAACAGGAAGAGTCAAATAAAAATCAAAATTTACATTATAAACTTATTTCAGAGGTTCACTTACCATTCTCAAATAGTGTTAATACTAAACGGTTAGTCTCTCTAAATTATTACGATATAACAAAGAAACTTCTAAATAAAAAATTAAATTTTGACTTACAAGAACCAAATGGTAAAGGTTTAAAGCTTGAATTACCAAAAATGTTTATAAAAAAAAATGGGAATTTATATAGTTCACCAATTCCAATTTTTCTTCAAAACTTTTCTGTGATTCCTAAAAATTTAACAAAGGATCCGTTGCTATCTTTAGTAACAAAAAAACATTCTCCTTGGATTAAAAAACGTCGAATTCATTATTCCGTAGTACTAAAAAATTCTGAATTAATACCTAATACTATTAAATCTACTGATTGTACTGATATAAATTTAGTTCGGGTTCAATTTTTTGGTTATCCATTTTCAAAATCAATTGGAATCCATTCCATTACTGAAGATTATTTTGAACAAGATGTTAATAGTGTTTTTTGTAAAAATGGAGAGTTTGTTGCTGATGGTCAAACAATTGGATTGCTAAATTTTGAAAAAGAAATTACTGGCGATATTGTTCAAGGTTTACCTAGAATTGAAGAATTATTAGAAGCTCGAAAAAAGAAACAAATTAGTAAGAATGTCTCAACAAATCAAAAAAAAGGTTTATTAGTTTGTAAAACTAGCTTAGACTCAAATTTTGAGTTTAGAAAACTTGGAACAGCAATTAAAGAGACTGAAAAAATTAACCCCCATAATTTATTAAAAGCTTATTTTAATTATTACGGGTTAGTGAAAAATTTCTTTTGTGACCGTACAAAGGTGGTAAATTCATATAGGTTAACAAATAATTATGAAGCTAGTTATCGAAGCTTTAAAAAAGTCCAATCATTAATTCTAAATTCAGTTCAGTCAGTATATGAATCCCAAGGTGTTTCTATTGCTGATAAGCATTTGGAAGTAATTGTTAAACAAATGACAACGAAGGTTTTAATTACCCATGAAGGTGATACACCTTTATTACCACGTGAGGTAATTGACTTATATCATATTCATTATATTAATGATATTATTAAAAAAAGTAATAAACAAACAGCTTTTTATGTACCATTATTACTTGGAATTACAAAAGCAGCTTTAAATAACCCAAGTTTTATTTCAGCCGCTAGTTTTCAAGAAACAACACGAGTTTTAACAAAAGCTGCTATCGAGGGTCGAGTTGATTGGTTACGTGGATTAAAAGAGAATATTATTATTGGTCATTTAATCCCATCTGGGACAGGTACGCAAAATTATCAACACTGTTTTAGCAATAATTTCACTAACGATACAAAATTTAATAATGATAGTCTCGCAGTACTTGAAAAAATTTAAAATAAACCTAGACGCAAGTATTTAGCATTTGGTAATGTTAATATTGTAATTAAATATTTAATTTGAAGGAGTTACAAATTGTTATGGCTGATGATATTACTTTAGCCCAATTATTAGAAGCAGGTGTTCATTTCGGACATAAAGCTTATCGCTGGAACCCTAAAATGTTTCCATATATTTATACTGAACGAAATAATATTCATATCCTAGATTTAGTACAATCTGCTCAATTGTTAAAAGAAGCAAATGGGTATGTACAAGCTGAGGCTGCTAAAGATAAAATCTTTTTATTTGTGGGTACTAAACGTCAAGCTAGTAGTCTAATTGCCCAAGAAGCAAAACGGTGTGATTCTTATTATGTGAATCACCGTTGGTTAGGAGGAATGCTTACAAATTGGGTAACTTTAAAAAGTCGAATTGAGCGTTTAAAAACTCTTGAACAACAAGAAGTAGATCAAGTTTTCGATTTATTACCAAAAAAAGAAGCTTCACTACGGTTAAAAGAATTAGAAAAATTACGTAAACATCTAAATGGTGTTAAAGATATGGGTAGATTACCTGATGTTGCTATTATTGTTGATCAGAAACGTGAAATTACTGCAGTTCGCGAATGTCGTAAATTAGGAATTCCAATTATTTCAATTTTAGATACAAATTGTGACCCTGACTTTGTTGATATTCCTATTCCAGGGAATGATGATGCCGTACGATCAATTAAATTAATTTTACAATCTTTAACAGATAATATTAATTTAGGAAAATCACGTATAAATTAATTATATTTTATTGAACTGTTAAAGGTTTGAGATTTAATTAGAATTAATCCAGTAATATTTGTAATTTTATTGGGTTAATTTTTCAGCTATAGTAGAGCACTAGACAATACTACCTCAATAATGTATAATTAATTTAGTAGTCATTTCTAACTCGCGGAGTAGAGCAGTCTGGTAGCTCGTTGGGCTCATAACCCGAAGGTCAATGGTTCAAATCCATTCTCCGCTAGAAAATTTTATAAATTAACGTGAAAAAAATCATTTTTTTATTAAAATTATATATTGAACGTTAAATATTAATAAGGTTTTACGTATGACATTAAATTTACAAACCCCGTTTCCTACTTTTGGTGGAAGCACAGGGGGCTGGTTACGCGCAGCAGAAGTTGAAGAAAAATATGCCATTACCTGGACAAGTAAAAAAGAGCAGATTTTTGAAATGCCAACAGGTGGTGCTGCTATTATGCGTAATGGTGAAAACTTATTGTACTTAGCAAGAAAAGAACAATGTTTAGCTTTAAGTACTCAATTGCGTACATTTAAAATAAATGACTACAAAATTTATAGAATTTTCCCAAGTGGAGAAGTTCAATATTTACATCCTAAAGATGGTGTCTTCCCAGAGAAAGTTAATCCAGGAAGAACCTCTGTAAATAGTCGTGATTTTTCAATTGGTAAAAATCCAAACCCTGCTTCAATTAAGTTTAGTGGAACTACTACTTACGAAAGTTAATTTATATTTAAGATTAGTGTTTATGCTAATCTTTTGGCGAGATGGCAGAGTTGGTCGATTGCGTCTGATTTGAAATCAGATGAATCCTTACGGATTCCGTGGGTTCGAATCCCACTCTCGCCTTTATGAACTTATTAAAAAAATAATACAATACTGTGCTTAGCTGTGTTTATTTTTTATAATTATTTTTTATGGGTAAAGTTTACGATTGGTTTGAAGAACGACTAGAAGTACAAGCAATTGCTGATGATATTTCAAGTAAATATGTACCACCACATGTTAACATTTTTTATTGTTTTGGTGGGATTGTATTTACTTGCTTTTTAGTTCAGGTAGCAACAGGTTTTGCAATGACGTTCTATTATCGTCCAAGTGTTGTTGATGCATTTGCTTCAGTTGAATACATTATGACAAGTGTTAACTTTGGTTGGTTGATTCGTTCTGTTCACCGCTGGTCAGCAAGCATGATGGTAATGATGATGGTTTTACATGTATTCCGTGTTTATTTAACTGGTGGATTTAAAAAACCACGTGAATTAACATGGGTAACAGGCGTTATTTTAGCGGTTGTAACAGTTTCTTTTGGTGTAACTGGTTATTCTTTACCATGGGATCAAGTAGGATTCTGGGCCTGTAAAATTGTAACAGGTGTTCCAGCTGCTGTTCCAATTGTTGGCGAACCATTAGTATTATTATTACGTGGTGGTGAAAGTGTTGGACAAGGTACTTTAACACGTTTCTATAGTGCCCATACTTTTGTTTTACCATTAGCAGCGGCAGTGTTAATGTTAACACATTTCTTAATGATTAGAAAACAAGGTATTTCAGGACCTCTTTAATCCCCAAATAAAATTAATATTAACATTTTGAAAAGGAAGATTTATGTCAGTAATTAAAAAACCCGATTTATCAGATCCCAAATTACGAGCAAAATTAGCTAAAGGTATGGGTCACAACTATTATGGTGAACCTGCATGGCCAAACGATTTATTATACGTTTTCCCTGTATGTATCTTAGGTACATTTGCTTGTTGTATTGGCTTAGGTGTTATGGCCCCAACTCAAATGGGAGAACCTGCTGATCCATTTAATACACCATTAGAAATTTTACCTGAATGGTATTTTTTCCCAACATTTAATTTATTACGGGTGCTACCAAATAAATTATTAGGTGTATTAGCTATGGCTGCAGTACCAGCAGGCTTAATAACTGTTCCATTTATTGAGAATGTAAATAAATTCCAAAACCCATTCCGTCGTCCAATTGCAAGTTTAGTATTTATTTTTGGCTTTATGTTTGCAGTATGGTTTGGGGTTGGCGCTTGTTTACCTATTGATAAAGCAGTTTCTTTAGGGTATTGGTAAAGAGAAATATTTTTGACTTTTAATGTTTTTTTATAGGTTAAATTTAACCTATAAAAAAACATTATTAGTACAAAATTTTGTTATGGGTTAAGTTTTTCGGCCTTAAAATTTTTTTTGTTTAATTCTAATGTTTTTATTAATTCTCTGTAATTTTCTTTAACCTCTCCTATAATAGAATTTAAAAATTAAAGATAATCATAAATGTATGACTAGTGATGAAGATTTAGATAAACTTTTAGAAAATTTACCAATCTTTATAAGTCAACATGTAAATAGTCATATTCATAGAGATAAAATTATTGAAATTATTCTTGATTTAGGTCGACGACCAGAAGCACGCTTTTCAACTGGCCCTGAATATCTCTCACAAAAAATTATTTCATGGCAAGATCTAGAATATACAACAAAACGAATAAGTAAATTTAGCAACGATAATCGAGCAGGTATTGAACGAACGCTACATAGAATTAGTTGTATTCGTAATCGACAATTTTTAATAACAGGGTTGACTTGTCGAATTGGTCGAGCTGTTTTTGGTACAATATCATTAGCCCGAGACTTGTTAGAATCAGGTCAATCTATTTTAATTTTAGGAAAACCTGGCGTAGGTAAAACTACAATTATTCGAGAAATTGCTCGAGTTTTATCTGATGAAATGGAAAAACGTGTCATTATTGTTGATACCTCAAATGAAATTGCTGGCGATAGTGATATCCCTCATCCAGGGATTGGTCGAGCTCGTCGAATGCAAGTGGCACAAACAAATCTTCAACATCAAGTAATGATTGAAGCTGTAGAAAATCATATGCCTCAAGTAATTATTATTGATGAAATCGGTACAGAACTCGAAGCATTAGCGGCTCGGACAATTGCCGAAAAAGGAGTTCAACTAGTCGGGACAACTCATGGAAATTGTCTTGAAAATTTAATTAAAAACCCTCCTTTAACAGATTTAATTGGGGGTATTCAATATGTTACTTTAAGTGATGAGGAAGCAAAGCGTCGAAAAACTCAAAAAAGTATTTTAGAACGAAAATCTTATCCAGCATTTCAAATTGCTATTGAAATTAACGAGCAAAATTTATGGACTATTCATGAAGATGTTACTACTTCAATAGACTTATTGTTACGAGGAAATTATGAAATTACTCAAACACGACAGTTTATTCGAAATGAAAAAACGTTAATAAAATATAAAAATATTCAAAATCCAGCTCTATTTGCAACTTCCACTAGCAATCAAAGTCTAAGATCTTTAGAACAAACGGGTTGGGGAATAATAAATTCTCAAACAACTTTAAATTCTCATAATATTAAACGAAAAAAATTGGTTATTTATTCTTATTCACTTTCTTATAATTTAATTAAAGAAGTAATTTCTAAATTTAATGTTGATATTATGTTAACTAAAGAACTTAAAAATGCTAGCTTAATTATCGGTTTAAAAAAGCATCTTCAACAAAATCAAAAATTACAAAAAATTGCTAAACAAAAAAATATCCCAATTTACGGGGTAAATCGAAGTAGTATTTATCAAATCGCTAAATTAATTCAATTTATTATGTTATAAAAATTTTTTTATGTTATAATTGGATGTGTGATTTGTTTAGATTTAGTATTAAAGGAGAATTATTATGTCAGAATCAGCAACACTTGAAAAATTACAAGTTATTGTTAGTAATCAATTAGGTATTGACAAAGAAAAAGTAGTAGCATCTGCAGATTTTACTAAAGAATTAGGTGCAGATTCATTAGATGTCGTTGAATTAGTAATGGCATTTGAAGAAGAATTTGAAATTGAAATTGATGATGAAGTTGCTGGTGAAATGTCAACAGTTCAAGACGCTTTAGATTACATTCTAAAAAATCAATAAAACAAATTTAAGTACCATAGTTTATTCTACTTTTAATAATTTATGGTACTTTGCAATGTTTTATTTAATTTTACACTTCTGAAAAAATGAGTATAGTTTTTTCTAAAATCAAACAAATATTACATGAATCTTATAGTATTCAATTAGATCAAATTCAATTAGAAACAAACTTTGAATTGGAATTGGGAACTGATTCTCGAGAATTTTTTGAATTACTTAGTGATTTTGAAAATACGTTTGGTATTGTAATTAATTTGGATGACGTCGTTAACATTCTAACAATTCAAGATGCTGTTAGTTACGTGGAAAAAAGATTATCAGTTTGTGAACAATCAGACGAAACTTTATTTTAATTATTTTTCTTTCTCGAAATGTTAGGAAGTTTTTTTACTAATGTGTTAAACTAGTTTTTAAACTTTAATATGATACGGGATTTATTTTTGTATTTATACAGTTTGCAGATCCCGAATTTATTATCTATAATTGATTAACACTGTTAACGGGATATAGCTCAGCTTGGTAGAGTACCTGGTTTGGGACCAGGGTGTCGTAGGTTCAAATCCTACTATCCCGATGTAATAACTTGATTTTAGTTACTTCGCTATAGTTAAAAAATTTGCACTTTTTATATAAATTATAGTTCTGCAACCAATACAGAGTTTACCTAAATTATATATTGTAACTAAAAACTTAAATGCTCTTGATTTACCTAAATCTTTATTTTTTATTTTTTTTTAATTATATTACTATTACTATTTTTATTAGTTCTAAAAAATTTCGTAACTTATTTGATTCTTGAAGTAAAAATTACTAGAGTTTTACTAAAACTATTAACTTAAAAATTTGGATTTTTTAAGAAACTTTATTTTCATAAAAGTAGAATGGAATTATCAGAAAGAAAATATTTTTAGTTAAGATACTGATAAAAAAACCTACATGTTAATTTTACTTATTAATTTTCGGTGTTTTTTATACCATTTTTATTAATCAAAATAGATTTAAAAATATAACTAGGCTTTAATTTATTTAAATCACTTATGACTTTAGCAGATAAAATATTAGAATTCAAATTAGTTTTCGTTAGCGGCCTAGAATCTTTAACGGGGAAAATTGCAACTAAAATTTTTCACTACCCACAAAATCTAGGTATGCCTATTGCACCATCATATGATGTTGAACATCAATCAATGGTCGATTATGTATCAAAATTGCCAAATCATAGTACAATGTTTCCACCACCGGCCGCGCCAGTAACATTGACTCAAGTAATTTTTGGTAATTTCCCAGAAATGTCAAAGATTGATAGAATTTTTTATGAGCATAAATCAGATGGGTTTTACAATTTTTATGTTCCAAATTATAAAAATATTTTTTTTCTACCAGATTGGTTATCACAATGGCTTCAAATCCAATTCAATATTTCAATTGATACTACTCCATTAGAAATTATACAACAGTCATTATTCTTAGGTTTAGTCGGTTTCTTCTTTTTAGTAGATTTCCGTATGAAAATGTATTGGTTTTTAACTATTAATCCATATACACGGCCATGGATTTATATTATTTCTCTTACAGATTGGATTCAAGATGTTATGACTGGTCTTTCACCTGTTATGTTAGGCCTTGATTTAACACCTTCAATCGTTTTAGGGTTAACTGGAAAACTTGCCGATTCTCTTAATCATTTAGTGTTTACAATGCCATTTCTACCTAGTGAAGGTCAACCGGGAAAAATGATAATTGATGATCAAGTTAAAGATGTGATTTTATTCCGGTACCTACCATCATTATGGTATACACATCCAATACCAAATAATTTACGAGAATTTTGGTATACGGAACGACTTGATATTTATAATTTTATGCAAAAGAATTATGCTCATCTTGATATCCCATTTTTACCCGAGCGAATTTTAAAAGATATAACACAAAACCCTCAATTAACAAAGCCTTTAGCGGAAACAGTTCCTTATATAACAGATTTATCAACTAATTTAGTTTCTCACATCTCAATAGAGACTAACCAGTTTGTGAATTTTTTTGTAGAAAACCAAGTAGATTCTGTTTTCGAAGTTATGCATAAATATATTACTTAATTTAAATAATTTTATTAATTAAGTAATATATCTAAGTTTTTGAAGATATATAGGAATAAAAACTTTATAAAATTTATATTTTATTTTTTTGCTATAAATATAACTATATTTAATGGTTGAATACAATTATAAACAGAACTATGAATAGATTTTGAAATTAAATCTACATAATAAAAATTTAAGGAAATTTAAAGAGAGTTTGATCCTGGCTCAGGATGAACGCTGGCGGTATGCCTAACACATGCAAGTCGTACGAGAGTTTTTAACTCAAGTGGCGGACGGGTGAGTAACACGTGAGAATTTACCTTTAGGAGGGGGACAACAGCTGGAAACGGCTGCTAATACCCCATATGCTTCCGA
>Ga0209713_10000524_pt1 | contig 21593 bp, 35 predicted proteins | sample ArcOceMetagenome_3_FD_187444 | JGI IMG/M metagenome (GOLD analysis project Ga0209713, IMG submission 187444) | Marine eukaryotic phytoplankton communities from Arctic Ocean - Arctic Ocean- Svalbard ARC20M Metagenome (SPAdes) (version 2) | ecosystem: Environmental > Aquatic > Marine > Oceanic... | reverse complement strand
TCATAGAAAAAGTACAGAAAAACAAAAAAAGAACAGAACCACAAGAGAAAAACAACAGAAAAATAACAGAAAAAGCACAGACAACGTACAGACACATCCACCCCCCCTCCCCCTCTTGTGGAATGCGCAGCATGTATGAACGATTTAGCAATCTAGGAACAATTTTAGGGTTACCTTCACCCGCGCGTTCGCGGGTTACCTTCACCCGCGAACGCGCGGGTGAAGGTTTCGGGTGTAGGGTTCAGGGTTTAGCGTTTAGGGTGTACGGTTTAGGGTTTAGGGTTTAGGCTTGAGGGTTGAGGGTTTAGGGTTCAGGGTGTACGTGTACGTGTACGTGCATGTGTGAGCGGGAGGATAAGTGTCATCGTAACTGTCAATGCAACTTTGCGTGTACGTGTACGTGTACGTGTGCGATTACGTGTGAGTGTAAGTGTATGTATAAGTGCAAGTGTAAGTGTAAGTTTACATGTGCGTGTACATGTATGTGTACGTGTACGTGTAAGTGTAAGTGTACGTGTCAATGTACGTGTAAGTGAAATTGTAAGTTTACGTGTACGTGTACGTGTAATTGTAATTGTATGTGTAAGTGTAAGTGTGAATGTACGTGTAATTTTAAGTGTAAGTGTAATTGTAAGTGTACGTGTACGTGTAAGTGTAAGTGTAAGTGTAATTGTAAGTGTAAGTGTAAGTGTAAGTGTAAGCGTGAGTGTGAGTGTGAGTGTGAGTGTAAGTGTGAGTGTGAGTGTAAGTGTAAGTGTACGTGTACGTGTACGTGTAAGTGACAGTGTAAGTGTGCGTGTAAGTGTAATTGTAGTTGTAAGTGTACGTGTAAGTGTACTTGTAAGTGCGAGTGTGAGTGTGCGTGTAAGTGTAAGTGTAAGTGTAAGTGTAAGTGTAAGTTTCTGTGTAAGTGTAAGCCTATGTGTAAGTGTAAGTGTAAGTGTAAGTGTAATTGTGCGTGTCAATGTACGTGTAAGTGAAAGTGTACGTGTAATTGTCAGTGTCAGTGTACGTGTAAGTGTAAGTGTAATTGTAAGTGTGAGTGTACGTGTAAGTGCAAGTGTAAGTGTCAGTGTAAGTGTACATGTGGGTGTAAGTGTTAGTTACATGTACGTGTACGTGTGCGTGCATGTGTGTAAGTGTAAGTGTAAGTGTAAGTGTAAGTGAAAGTGTAAGTGTAAGTGTACGTCTACGTGTAAGTGTATGTGTACGTGTAATTGTACGTGTGAGTGTATATGTAATTGTAAGTTTACGCGTACGTGCATGTGTAAGTGTATGTATAAGTGTACATGTAACTGTAAGTTACATGTACGTGTACGTGTACGTGTATGTGTTTAGTGTTGAAGGGTTTATGGTTTCGGGTTTAGGGTTTAGGGTTTCGGGTTTAGGCTTCAGGTTTTAGGGCTTAGGGTTTGAGACTTAGGGTTGAGGGTTGAGGGTTTAGGATTTAAGGTTTTGGGTTTGGGGTGTACGTGTACGTGTACGTGTATGTGTGAGTGGAAGGATAACTGTCATCGTAATTGTCAATGAAAATTTGCGTCTACGTGTACGTGTACGTGTGCGTGTACGTGTGAGTGTAAGTGTCTGAAAAAGTACAAGTGTAAATGTAAGTTTACATGTGCGTGTACGTGTATGTGTAAGTGTACGTGTAAGTGCAATTGTAAGTGTCAGTGTACGTGTAAGTGTAAGTGAAAGTGTAAGTTTACGTGTACGTGTACGTGTAATTGTAATTGTAAGTGTAAGTGTAAGTGTAAGTGTAAGTGAAAGTGTGAGAGTAATTGTACGTGTCAGTGTAAGTGTATGTGTACGTGTAAGTGTAAGTGGAAGTGTGAGTGTGATTGTGAGTGTAAGTGTGATTGTAGTTGTAAGTGTAAGAGTAAGTGTAAGAGTAAGTGTACGTGTACGTGTACGTGTAAGGGCACGTGTAATCATAAGTGAAATTGTAAGTGTAAGTGTGAGTGTACGTGTAAGTACACGTGTAAGTGTCAGTGTAAGTGTAAGTGTCAGTGTCAGTGTAAGAGTTAGTGTAAGTGTAAGTGTAATTGTACGTGTGAGTGTGAGTGTAAGTGTAAGTGTACGTGTAAGTGTAACTGTACGTGTACTTGTAATTGTAAGTGTAAGTGTAAGTGTAAGTGAACGTGTAAGTGTGAGTGTAAGTGTGAATGTAAGTGTAGGTTTAAGTGTGATTGTGAGTGTAAGTGTAAGTGTGAAAAGTGTAAGTGTAAGTGTAAGTCTAAGTGTAAGTGCAAGTGGAAGTGTAAGTGTAAGTGTAAATGTAAGTGTAAGTGTAAGTGTAAGTGTAAATATGAGTATGAGTGTACTTGTGAGTGTAAGTGTAATTGTAAGTGTACGTGTGAGTGTCAAAGTCAGTGTAAGTTTAAGTGTAAGTGTGAGTGTAAGTGTAAGTGTAAGTAAAATCTACATGTACGTGTACGTGTACGTGTATGTGTGTAAGTGTGAGTGTAAGTGTAAGTGTAAGTGTACGTGTAAGTGTAAGTGTAATTGTACGTATACGTGTAAATGTATGTGTACGTGTAAGTATACGTGTGAGTATATGTGTAAGTGTAAGTGTACGTCTGCGTGTATGTGTATGTGTAAGTATACGTGTAAGTGTAACTGTAAGTTACATGTACGTGTGCGTGTACGTGTATGGTGTATGTGATTAGTATTGAATGGTTTAGGGTTTCGGGTTTAGGGTTTCGGGTTTAAGGTTCAGGGTTCAGGGTTCAGGGCTTAGGGTTTCGGTTTTAGGGTTTAGGGTTGAAGGTGTATGGTTTATGTTTTAGGGTGTACGTGTACGTGTACGTGTATGTGTGAGTGGAAAGATAATTGTCATCGTAATTGTCAATGCAAAATTTGAGTGTACGTGTACGTGTACGTGTGCGTGTACGTGTGAGTGTAAGTGTATGTATAATTGCAAGTGAAATTGTAAGTTTACATGTGCGTGTGCGCGTATGTGTACGTGTAAGTGTACATGTACGTGCAAGTGTACGTGTAAGTGTAAGTGTAATTGTACGTGTAAGTGTGAGTGTAAGTGCAAGTGTAAGTCTAAGTGTAAGTGTAAGTGTACGTGTAAGTGTAAGTGTGAGTGTAAGTGTAAGTGTAAATGTAAGTGTCAGTGCAATTGTAATTGTAAGTGTGAGTGCAATTGTAAGTGTAAGTGTAAGTGTAAGTGTAAGTGTACGTGTACGTGCAAATGCAAGTGCAAGTGTAAGTGTAAGTGTAAGTGTAAGTGTGAGTGTGAGTGTGATTGTGAGTGTGAGTGTAAGTGTGAGTGCGAGTGTAAGTGTGAGTGTAGGTGTACGTGTACGTGTAAGTGTAAGCGTACGTATAAGTGTAAGTGTAAGTGTAAGTGTAAGTGTAAATGTACTTGTAAGTGTGAGTGTGCGTGTAAGTGTGCGTGTAAGTGTAAGTGTAAGTGTAAGTTGTTGTGTAAGTGTACGTGTATGTGTAAGTGTAAGTGTAAGTGTAAGTTCAGTTGTAAGTGTAAGTGTAAGTGTACGTGTAAGTGACAGTGTCAGTGTAAGTGTAATTGTAAGTGTAAGTGTGAGTTTGGGTATGAGTGTGAGTGTAAGTGTAAGTGTAAGTTTAAGTGTAAGTGTACATGTGAGTGTAAGTGTTAGTTACATGTACGTGTACGTGTGCGTGCATGTGTGTAAGTGTAAGTGTAACTGTACGTGTTAGTGTAATTGTAAGTGTAAGTGTACGTCTACGTGTACGTGTATGTTTACGTGTAAGAGTTACGTGGAAGTGTATGTGTAGTTTTAAGTTTACGTGTACGTGTATGTGTAAGCGTATGTATAAGTGTAGGTGTAACTGTAAGTTACATGTACGTGTACGTGTACGTGTATGTGCTTAGTCTTGAAGGGTTTATGGTTGTGGGTTTAGGGTTTAGGGTTTCGGGTTTAGGGTTCAGGGTTTAGGGCTTAGGGTTTAGGGTTTCGGGTTGAGGGTTGAGGGTTGAGGTATTAGGGTTTAGGGTTGAGGGTTTGGGGTGTACGTGTACGTGTACGTGTATGTGTGAGTGTAATGATAAGTGTCATCGTAAGTGTCAATGAAAATTTGCGTGTACGTGTACGTGTACGTGTGCGTGTACGTAGGAGTGTAAGTGTATGTACAAGTGCAAGTGTGAATGTAAGTTTACATGTGCGTGTACGCGTACGCGTAAGTGCAAGTGTAAGTGTCAGTATACGTGTAAGTGTAAGTGTAAGTGTAAGTTTACGTGTACGTGTACGTGTAAGTGTAAGTGTAAGTGTAAGTGTAAGTGTAAGTGTAAGTGTAAGTGAAAGTGTGAGAGTACTTGTAAGTGTCAGTGTACGTGTATGTGTACGTGTACGTGTAAGTGTGAGTGGAATTGTGAGTGTGAGTGTGAGTGTGAGTGTGAGTGTGAGTGTAAATGTGAGTGTATGTGTAAGTGTAAGAATAAGTGTAAGAGTAAGTGTAATTGTACGTGTACGTGTAAGTGCAAGTGTAAGCGTAAGTGTAATTGTAAGTGTAAGTGTGAGTGTACGTGTAATTATACGTGCAAGTGTCAGTGTAAGCGTAAGTGTCAGTGTCAGTGTAAGAGTAACTGTAAGTGTAATCGTAAGTGTAAGTGTGAGTGTAAGTGTAATTGTAAGTGTAACTGTACGTGTACTTGTAACTGTAAGTGTAAGTGTAAGTGTAAGTGTACTTTTAAATGTGAGTGTGAGTGTAAGTGTAAGTGTAAGTAAAAGTGTAATTGTAAGTGTAATTCTAAGTGTAAGTGCAAGTGGAAGTGTAAGTGTACGTGTAAGTGCAAGTGTACGTGTAAGTGTAAGTGTAAGTGTAAATATAATTGTAAATGCAATTGTGAATGTAAGTGTAAGTGTAAGTGTACGTGTAAGTGTCAAAGTCAGTGTAAGTTTAAGTGTAAGTGTAATTGTAAGTGTGAGTGTAATTAAAAGTTACATGCACGTGTACGTGTGCGTGTATGTGCGTTAGTGTAAGTGTAAGTGTAAGTGTAAGTGTACGTGTAAGTATAAGTGTAAGTGGTCGTGTACGTGTAAGTGTATGTGTACGTGTAAGTATACGTGTGAGTATATGTGTAATTGTAAGTTTACGTCTGCGTGTATGTGTATGTGTAATTATACGTGTAAGAGTAACTGTAAGTTACATGTACGTGTGCGTGTACGTGTACATATTTAGTATTGAAGGGTTTTGGGTTTCGGGTTTAGGGTTTAGGGTTTCGGGTTTAAGGTTCAGGGTTCAGGGTTCATGCTTCAGGGCTTCGGGTTGAGGGTTTAGGGTTTAGGGTTGAGGGTTTAAGGTTTCGGGTTGAGGAATCAGGGTTCAGGGTTCAGGTATCAGGGTTTAGGGTTTAGGGTTTAGGGTTTCGGGTTTAGGGTGTACGTGTACGTGTACGTGTATGTGTGAGTGGAAGGACAAGTGTCATCGTAATTGTCAGTGAAACTTGCGTGTATGTGTACGTGTACGAGTGCGTGTACGTGTGAGTGTAAGTGTGTGTATAATTGCAAGTGTAAGTGTAAGTTTACATGTGCGTGTACGTGTAGGTGTAAGTGTAATTGTAAGTGTAAGTGTAAGTGCCAGTGTACGTGTAATTGAAATTGTAAGTTTACGTGTACGTGTGCGTGTACGTTTAGGGTTAAGGGTTTAGCGTTTAGGGTTCAGGGTTCAGGGTTTAGGCTTTCGGATTTCGGGTTGAGGGTTTATTGTTTAGGGTTTAGGGTGTACGTGTACGTGTACGTGTATGTGTGAGTGGAAGGATAAGTGTCATCGTAATTGTCAATGAAATTTGCGTGTGCGTGTACGTGTACGTGTGCTTGTACGTGTGAGTGTAAGTGTATGTGTAAGCGGGAGTGTAAGTGTAAGTTTACATGTGCGTGTACGTGTATGTGTACGTGTTCGAGTGCGTGTACGTGCGAGTGTAAGTGTACGTATAAGTGCAATTGTAAGTGTAAGTTTACATGTGCGTGTACGTGTAGGTGTAAGTGTAATTGTAAGTGTAATTGTAAGTGTAAGCGTAAGTGTAATTGTAAGTGTAAGTGTAATAAGTGTAAGTGTAAGTGTAAGTGTAAGTGTCAGTGTAAGTGTAATTGTAAGTGTAAGTGTCATGTAAGTGTACGTGTAAGTGTAATTGTAAGTGGAAGTGTCAGTGTGAGTGTAAGTGTAATTGTAAGTGTAGGTGTAAGTGTAAGTGTACTTGTAAGTGTAATTGTAAGTGTAAGTGTAAGTGTAATTGTAAGTGTAATTGTGATTGTCAGTGTAAGTGTAAGTTACATGTACGTGTACGTGTACGTGTATGTGAGTAAGTGTAAGGGTAAGTGTAAGTGTAAGTGTAAGTGTACGTGTACGTGTAAGTGTATGTGTACGTGTAAGTATACGTGTAAGTGTAAGTGTACTTGTAAGTGTAAGTGTAAGTGTATGTGTAAGAATAAGTGTACGTGTAACAGTAAGTTGCATGTACGTGTACGTGTACATGTATGTGTTTAGTACTGGAGGGTGTAGGGTTTCGGGTTTAAGGTTGAAGGTTTAAGCTTTTGGATTTAGGGTTCAGGGTTTAGCGTTTAGGGTGTACGGTTGAGGATTCAGGGTTTAGGTCTGAGGTTTGAGGGTTTAGGGTTTAGGGTGTACGTGTACGTGTACGTGTATGTGTGAGTGGAAGGATAAGTGTCATCGTAATTGTCAGTGAAATTTGCGTGTACGTGTACGTGTACGTGTGCTTGTACGTGTGAGTGTAAGTGTATGTGTAAGCGGGAGTGTAAGTGTAAGTTTACATGTGCGTGTACGTGTATGTGTACGTGTACGTGTGCGTGTACGTGCGAGTGTAAGTGTACGTATAAGTGCAAGTGTTAGTGTAAGTTTACATGTGCGTGTAATTGTAATTGTAAGTGTAATTGTAAGTGGAAGTGTAAGTGTAAGTGTAAGTGTAAGTGTAAGTGTAAGTGTAAGTGTAAGTGTAAGTGTAAGTAAAATTGTAGGTGTAAGTGTAAGTGTACGTGTACGTGTAAATGTAATTGTAAGTGTAAATGTGAATGTGAGTGTGATTGTGAGTGTGAGTGTACTTGTAAGTGTAAGTGTACGTGTACGTGTACGTTTACGTGTACGTGTAAGTGTAATTGTAGGGGTGTAATTGTACGTGTAATTGTAATTGTAAGTGTAAGTGTAATTGTAAGCGTAAGTGTGAGTGTGAGTGTGCGTGTGATTGTAAGTGTAAGTACAAGCGTAAGCGTAAGTTTGAGTGTACGTGTAAGTGTAAGTGTAAGTGTAAGTGTAAGTGTAATCGTAAGTGTAAGTGGACGTGTAAGTGTAAGTGTACGCGTAAATGCAACTGTAAGTGTAAATGTAATTGTAAGTGTACGTGTAAGTGTAAGTATACTTGTAAGTGTGAGTGTGAGTGTAAGTGTCAGTGTCAGTGTAAGTGTAAGTGTAATTGTAAGTGTAAGTGTAAGTGTAATTGTGAGTGTGAGTGTGAGTGTAAGTGTCAGTGTCAGTGTAAGTGTAATTGTAAGTGTAAGTGTAAGTGTAAGTGTGAGTGTAAGTAGAAGTGTCAGTGTGAGTGTAATTGTAAGTGTAAGTGTAATGTAAGTGTACGTGTAATTGTAAGTGTAAGTGTAAGTGTGTGAGTGTAAGTGTAAGTGTGAGTGCAGGTGTAAATGTAAGTGTACGTGTATGTGTACGTATAAGTGTTTGTTTAACTGTAAGTTACATGTACGTGTACGTGTACGTGTATGTGTTTAGTATTGAAGGGTTTAGGGTTTCGGGTTAAGGGTTTAGGGTTTACGCTTTCGGGTTGAGGAATCAGAGTTTAGCGTTTAGGGTGTACGGTTTAGGGTTTAGGGTTCAGGGTTGAGGGTTAACGGTTTAAGGTGTACGTGTACGTGTACGTCTATGTGTGAGTGGAAGGATAAGTGTCATCGTAATTGTCAGTGAAATGTGTTTGTACGTGTACGTGTACGTGTGCGTGTACGTGTGAGTGTAAGTGTATGTATAAGTGCAAGTGTAAGTGTAAGTTTACATGTGCGTGTACGTGTATGTGTAAGTGTAATTGTGAGTGTAAGTATAAGTGCCAGTGTACGTGTAATTGAAGTTGTAAGTTTACGTGTACGTGTGCGTGTACGTTTAAGGTTAAAGGTGTCGGGTTTAGGACGAAGGGTTCAGGGTTTAGGGTTTAGGGTTTAGGGTTTCGGGTTGAGGGGTTAGGGTTTAGGGTTTAGGGTGTACGTGTACGTGTACGTGTATGTGTGAGTGGAAGGATAAGTGTCATCGTAATTGTCAGCGGAATTTGCGTGTACGTGTACGTGTACGTGTGCGTGTACGTGCGAGTGTGAGTGTATGTATAAGTGCAAGTGTAAGTGTGAGTTTACATGTGCGTGTAAGTGTAAGTGTACGTGTAAGAGTAAGTGTAAGTGTAAGTGTAAGTGTACTTGTAAGTGTACTTGTAAGTGTAAGTTCATTTGTAATTGTACGTGTAATTGTACGTGTAACGGTAATTGTAAGTGTAAGTGTAAGCGTAAGTGTAGGTGTGAGTGTGAGTGTATGTGTACGTGTAAGTGTGAGTCTAATCGTAATTGTACTTGTACGTGTACGTGTAAGAGTTAGTGTACGTGTACGTGTACGTGTACGTGTAAAGGTACGTGTGATTGTACGTGTAAGTGTAAGGGTAAGTGTAAGTGTAAGTGTACGTGTAAGTGTAAGTGTACGCATGACTCTAAGTGTAAGTGTAAGTGTAAGTGTAAGTGTAAGTGTCAGGATAATTGTAAGTGTAAGTGTAAGTGTAAGTGTAAGTGTAAGTGTAAGTGTAGTAAGTGTAAGTGTACGTGTAAGTGTAAGTGTAAGTGTACGTTCACGTGTAAGTGTAAGTGTAATTGTACGTGTAAGTGTACGTGTACGTGTAAGTGTGCGTGTAAGAGTAATAGTAATTGTAAGTGTAAGTGTAATTGTAAGTGTGAGTGTGAGTGTAAGTGTACGTGTAAGAGTACGTGTAAGTGTAAGTCTAAGTTTGAATGTAAATGTAATTGTAAGTGTAAGTGTAAGTGTAAGTGTAAGTGTAAATGCAACTCTAAGTGTAATTGTAATTGTAAGTGTAATGGTAAGTGTAATTATAAGTACAATTGTAAGTGTAAGTGTGAGTGTGAGTGTACTTGTAAGTGTTTGTGTACGTGTAAGTGTAAGTGTAAGTAACAGTGTAAGTGTAATTGTAATTGTAAGTGTCATTGTAACTATAATTGTAAGTGTAAGTGTAAGTGTAAGTGTATGTGTAACTGTAATTGTAAGTGTAAGTGTAAGTTACATGTAAGTGTACGTGTACGTAAATGTGTGTGAGTGTAAATGTAAGTGTAAGTGTACGTAAAAGTGTAAGTGTACGTGTATGTGTAAGTGTTTGTGTACGTGTGAGTCTACGTGTAAGTGTATGTGTGAGTGTAAGTTTACGTGTACGTGTATGTGTAAGTATAAGTGTAAGTGTAACTGTAAGTTACATGTACGTGCACGTGTACGTGTATGTGTTTAGTATTGAAGGTTTAGGGTTTCGGGTTTAAGGTTTAGGGTTTAAGGTTTCGGGTCAGGGATCAGGGTTCAGGTCTCAGGGTTTAGGGTTTAGGGTTTAGGTTTTAGGGTTGAGGGTTTAGGGTGTACGTGTACGTGTGCGTGTATGTGTGAGTGGAAGGATAAGTGTCATCGTACTTGTCAGTGAAATGTGCGTGTACGTGTACGTGTACGTGTGCGTGTACGTGTGAGTGTAAGTGTATGTGTATGTACAAGTGCAAGTGTAAGTGTAAGTTCACATGTGCGTGTACGTGTATGTGTAAGTGTAAGTGTAACTGAAAGTGTAAGTGTCAGTGTACGTGTAAATGGAATTGTAAGCTTACGTGTACGTGTGCGTGTACGTTTAGGGTTTGAGGTTTCGGGTTTAGGGTTCAGGGTTCAGGGTTTAGGGTTTAGGGTTTCGGGTTGAAGGTTTAGGGCTGAGGGTTTAGGGTGTACGTGTACGTGTACGTATATGTGTGAATGGAAAGATAAGTGTCATCGTAATTATCAGTGAAATGTGCGTCTACCTGTACGTGTACGTGCGCGTGTACGTGTGCGTGTAAGTGTATGTATCAGTGCAATTGCAAGTGTGAGTTTACATGTGCGTGTACGTGTATATGTAAGTGTACGTGTAAGTGTAAGTGTACGTGTAAGAGTAATTGCAAGTGTAATTGTAACTGTAGGTGTAATTGTAAGTGTACGTGTGAGTGTAAGTGTACGTGTAATTGTAAGTGTCATTGTAAGTGTAAGTGTAAGTGTAAGTGGAAGTGTAAATGTGAGTGTGAGTGTGACTGTAATTGTATGTGTAAGTGTGAGTGTAAGCGTACGTGTACGTGTACGTGTAAGTGTACGTGTACGTGTACGTGTACGTGTACGTGTACGTGTACGTGTACGTGTAAGTGTAAGTCTAAGTGTAAATGTAAGTGTAAGTGTGAGTGTAAGTGTAAGTGTAATTGTAAGTGTAAGTGTAAGTGTAAGTGTAAGTGAAAGTGAAAGTGTAAGTGTAAGTGTGAGTGTGAGTGTAATTGTAAGTGTAAGTGTAAGTGTAAGTGTACGTGTAAGTGTGAGTGTACGTGTAAGAGTAAGTGTAACTGTAAGTGTAATTGTAAATGTAAGTGTTTAAGTGTAAGTGCAATTGTAAGTGTACGTGTAAGTGTAATTGTACGTGTAAGAGTAATTGTAAGTGTTTTGTAAGTTTGAGTGTAAGTGAAATTGTAAACGTAAGTGTGAGTGTATGTATAAGTGGTATTGGAAGTGTAAGTGTACGTGTGAATGCAACTGTAAATGTAAGTGTACTTGTAAGTGTACGTGTAAGTGTAATTGTAAGTGTAAGTGTGAGTGTGAGTGTAAGTGTACGTGTGAGAGTAAGTGTAATTGTAATTGTAAGTGTCAGTGTCAGTGTCAGTGTAAGTGTAAGTGTAAGTGTAAGTGTAATTGTAAGTGTAAGTGTAATTGTAAGTGTAATTGTAAATGTAAGTGTACGTGTAAGTGTAAGTGTAATTGTAATTTACATGTACGTGTACGTGTACGTGTATGTGTGTAAGTGTAAGCGTGATTGTAAGTGTAATTGTCCGTGTACGTGTAAGTGTATGTGTACGTGTAAGTATACGTGTAAGTGTATGTGTAAATGTAAGTTTACGTGTACGTGTATGTGTATGTGTAAGTATAAGTGTAAGTGTAACGGTAATTGACATGTACGTGTACGTGTACGTGTATGTGTTTATTGTTGAAGGGTTTAGGGTTTCGGGTTTAGGCTTCGTGTTTAAGTTCTCGGGTTTAGGAATCAGGTATCAGGGTTCAGGGTTTAGGGTGTCGGGTTGAGGGTTCCAGGTTTAGGGTGTACGTGTACGTGTACGTGTATGTGTGAGTGGAGGGATAAGTGTCATCGTAAGTGTCAGTGAAATTTGCGTGTATGTGTGCGTGTACGTGTGCGTGTAATTGTGAGTGTGAGTGTAATTGTAAGTGCAAGTGTAAGTGTAAGTTTACATGTGCGTGTACGTGTATGTGTAAGTATACGTGTAATTGTAACTGTAGGTGCCAGTGTACGTGTAAGTGAAATTGTAAGTTTACGTGTACGTGTGCGTGTCCGTTCAGGGTTTAAGGTTTCGGGTTTAGGGTTCAAGGTTCAGGGTTTAGGGTTCAGGGTTTAGGGTTTCGGGTTGAGGCGTTAGGGTTTAGGGTTTATGGTGTACGTGTACGTGTACGTGTGAGTGGAAGGATAAGTGTCATCGGAACTGTCATTGGAATTTGCGCGTACGTGTACGTGTACGTGTGCGTGTACGTGTGAGTGTAAGTGTATGAATAAGTGCAAGTGTAAGTGTACGTTTACATGTGCGTGTACGTGTAAGTGTAAGTGTAAGTGTAAGTGTAAATGTTAGTGTAAGCGTAATTGTAACTGTAAGTGTAATTGTAAGCGTAATTGTAAGTGTAAGTGTAAATGTAAGTGTAAGCGTAAATGTAATTGTAATTGTAAGTGTAATTTTAATTGTAAGTGTACGTGTAAGTGTAATTGTAAGTGTAAGTGTCAGTGTAAGTGCAAGTGCAAGTGCAATTGTAAATGTAAGTGTAAGTGTAAGTGTAAGTGTAAGTGTAAGTGTAAGTGTAAGTGTAACTGTAAGTGTGAGTGTAAATGTAATTGGAAGTGTAAGTGTAAGTTACATGTACGTGTACGTGTACGTGTATGTAAGTAAGTATAAGTGTAAGGGTAATTGTAATTGTAAATGTAAGTATACGTGCACGTGTACGTGTATGTGTACGTGTAAGTGTATGTGTAATTCTAAGTTTACGTGTACGTGTATGTGTATGTGTAAATATAAGTGTACGTGTAACTGTAAGTTGCATGTACGTGTACGTGTACGTGTATGTGTTTAGTACTGAAGGGTGTAGGGTTTTGGGTTTAGGGTTTAGGGTTTAGGCTTTCGGGTTTAGGGTTCAGGGTTTAGCGTTTAGGGTGTACAGTTTAGGTATTATGGTTTAGGGTTGAGGGCTGAGGGTTTATGGTTTAGGGTGTACGTGTACGTGTACGTGTATGTGTGAGTGGAAGGATAAGTGTCGTCGTAATTGTCAGTGCAAATTTGCGTGTACGTGTACGTGTACGTGTGCGATTACGTGTGCGTGTAAGTGTATGGATAAGTGCAAGTGTAAGTGTAAGTTTACATGTGCGTGTACATGTATGTGTACGTGTACGTGTAAGTGTATGTGTAAGTGTCAGTGTCAGTGTAATTGTAAGTTTACGTGTACGTGTACGTGTAATTGTAAGTGTATGTGTAAGTGTAACTGTAAGTGTAAGTTTAAGTGTAAGTGTAAGTGTAAGTGTACGTGTACGTGTAAGTGTAAGTGTAATTGTAATTGTAAGTGTAAGTGTAAGTGTAAGTGTAAGTGTGAGAGTGAGTGTGCGTGTAATTGTGAGTGTGAGTGTAAGTGTAAGTGTAAGTGTACGTGTACGTGTACGTGTAAGTGTAAGTGTAAGTGTTAGTGTAAGTGTGAGTGTAAGTGCAATTGTAAGTGTAAGTGTTCTTGTGCGTGTGAGTGTGAGTGTGCGTGTGAGTGTAAGTGTCAGTGTATGTGTGAGAGTAAGTGTACGTGTAAATTGAGTGTAAGTGTAAGTGTAAGTGTACGTGTAAGTGTAAGTGTAAGTGTAACTGGAAATGTAAGTGAAATTGTACGTGTCAATGCAACTGTAAATGTAATTGCAAGTGTAAGTGTAAGTGTAATTGTAACTATAAGTATAAGTGTAAGTGTAAGTGTGAGTGTAAGTGTGAGTGTACGTGTAAGTGTAAGTGTAAGTGTCAGTGTCAGTGTAAGTGTAAGTGTAAGTGTGAGTGTAAGTGTAATTGTAAGTGTAATTGTAAGTGTAAGTGTAAGTGTACGTGTAAGTGTAATTGTAAGTGTACGTGTAAGTGTAAGTGTAATTCTAAGGGTAAGTTACATGTACGTGTACGTGTACGTGTATGTGTATGTGTGTAAGTGTAATTGTAATTGTAACTGTAAGTGTGATTGTGAGTGTATGTGTACGTGTAAGTGTATGTGTACGTGTAAGTGTACGTGTAAGTGTATGTGTAATTCCAAGTTTACGTGTAAGTGTATGTGTATGTGTAAATACAACTGTAAGTGTAATTGTAAGTTACATGTACGTGTACGCGTACGTGTATGTGTTTAGTATTGAAGGGTTTAGGGTTTCGGGTTTAGGGTTTAGGGTTTAAGCTTTCGGGTTCAGGGTTCAGGGTTTCGCGTTTAGGGTGTACAGTTTAGGTGTAGGGTTTAGGGTTGAGGGCTGAGGGTTTAGGGTTTAGGGTGTACGTGTACGTGTATGTGTGAGTGGAAGGATACGTGTCATCGCAATTGTCAATGAAATTTGCGCGTATGTGTACGTGTACGTGTGCGTGTAAGTGTGCGTGTAAGGGTATGTATAAGTGCAAGTGTAATTGTAAATTATCATGTGCGTGTAAGTGTATGTGTAAGTGTAATTGTAAGTGTAACTGTGGGTGCCAGTGTACGTGTAAGTGAAATTGTAAGTTTACGTGTACGTGTGCGTGTACGTTTAAGGTTAAAGGTTTCGGGTTTAGGGTTCAGGGTTCAGGGTTTAGGATTTAGGGTTTCGGGTTGAGGGTTTAGGGTTTCGGGTGTACGTGTACGTGTACGTGTATGTGTGAGTGGAAGGATAAATGTCATTGTAAATGTCAATGAAATTTGCGTTTACGTGTACGTGTACGTGTGCGTCTAATTGTAAGTGTAAGTGTAAGTGTAAGTGCAAGTGTAATTGTAAATTTACATGTGCGTGTACGTGTATGTGTACGTGCACGTGTAAGTGTAAGTGTAGGTGTAAGTGTTAGTGTTAGTGTAAGTGTTATTGTAATTGTAATTGTACGGGTAAGTGTAAGTGTAAGTGTAAGCGTAAGCGTACTTGTAAGTGTGAGTGTGACTTTAATTGTGCGTGTAAGTGAGTGTAAGCGTAATTGTACGTGTACGTGTACGTGTAAGAGTAAGTGTACGCGTACGTGTACGTGTACGTGTACGTGTAAGTGTAACTGGAAGTGTGAGTGTAATTGTAAGTGTAATTGTAAGTGTTAGTGTAAGTGTAACTGTAATTGTAAGTGTAAGTGTAATTGTAAGTGTAAGTGTAAGTGTCAGTGTCAGTGTAAGTGTAAGCGTGAATGTAATTGTAAGTGTAAGTGTAAGTGCAAGTGTAAGTGTAAGTGTGAGTGTAAGTGTAGTTGTAAGTGTAAGTGTAAGTGTACGTTTACGTGTAAGTGTAAGTGTACGTGTAAGAGTAAGTGTAAGTGTAAGTGTAAGTGTAAGTGTAAGTGTAAGTCTAAGTGTATGTGTATGTGTAAGAGTAAGCGTAAGTGCAATGTTGAGTGTAAGTGTAAGTGTAAGTGTAAGTGTAAGGTGAAGTGTACGTGTAACTGTAAGTGTAAATGTAATTGTAAGTGTACGTGTAAGTGTAATTGTAAGTATACGTATAAGTGTAAGTGTGAGTGTGGGTGCAAGTGTAAGTGTACGTGCAAGTGTAAGTGTCAATGTACTTGTAAGTGTAAGTGTACGTGTAAGTGTAAGTTTGAGTGTGAGCGTAATTGTGGATGTAATTGTAAGTGAAATTGTAATTGTAAGTGTAAGTGTAATTGTAAGTGTAAATTACATGTACGTGTACGTGTATGTGTGTAAGTGTAATTGTAAGTGTAAGTGTAAGTGTAAGTGTACGTGTACGTGTACGTGTATGTGTACGTTTACGTGTAAGTGTACGTGTAAGTGTATGCGTAATTGTGAGTTTCCGTGTACGTGTATGTGTGTGTAATTGTAAGTGTAAGTGTAAGTGTAAGTTACATGTACGTGTACGTGTACGTGTATGTGTTCAGTATTGAAGGGTTCAGGGTCTCGGGTTCAGGGTTTAGGCTTCAAGGTTTCGGTTTTAGGAATCAGGGCTCAGGGTTCATGATTCAGGGTTAGGGTTTAGCGTTTAGGGTTTAGGGTTTCGGGTTGGGGGTTTAGGGTGTACGTGTACGTGTACGTGTATGTGTGAGTGTAAGGACAAGTGTCATCGTAATTGTAAGTGCAAATTTGCGTGTACGTAAACGTGTACGTGTACGTGTACGTGTGAGTGTGAGTGTATGTATAAGTGCAAGTGTAAGTGTAAGTTTACATGTGCGTGTACGTGTACGTGTATGTGTACGTATACGTGTGCGTGTGAGTGTAAGTGTACGTACAAGTGCAAGTGAAAGTGAAAGTTTACATGTGCGTGTACGTGTAAGTGTAAGTGTAAGTGTAATTGTAAGTGTAAGCGTAAGTGTAAGTGTAAGTGTAAGTGTGAGTGTACATGTAAGTGTAAGTGTAAGTGTAAGTGTAATTGTAATTGCAAGTGTAAGTGTAATTGTAAGTGTACGTGTAAGTGAAATTGTAATCGTAAGTGTCAGTGTAAATGCAAGTGTAAGTGTAAGGGTAAGTGTAAGTGTAAATGTAAGTGTAAGTGTAAGTGTAAGTGTAATTGTAATTGTACGTGCGCGTGTACGTGTGAGTGTAAGTGTAAGTGTAAGTGTGAGTTACATGTATGTGTACGTGTGCGTGTATGTGTGCAAGTGTAAGGGTAAGTGTAAGTGTAATTGTAAGTGTAAGTGTACGTGTACGTGTAAGTGTATGTGTACGTGTAAGTATACGTGTAAGTGTAAGTGTCAGTGTATGTGTAAGTGTATGCGTATGTGTAAGTATAAGTGTACGTGCAACTGTAAGCTGCATGTACGTGTACGTGTACGTGTATATGTTTAGTACTGAAGGGTGTAGGGTTTCGGGTTTAGGGTTTAGGGTTTAAGCTTTCGGGTTTAGGGTTCAGGGTTCAGAGTTCAGGGTGTACGGTTTAGGGTTTAGGGTTTATGGTTTAGGGTTTAGGGTTTCGGGTTTAGGGTGTACGTGTACGTGTACGTGTATGTGTAAGTGGAAGGATAAGTGTCATCGTAATTGTAAGTGCAAATTTGCGTGTACGTGTACGTGTACGTGTACGTGTACGTTTACGTGTACGTGTATGTGTATGTGTAAGTATAAGTGTACGTGTAAGTGTACATGTGCGTGTACATATATGTGTACGTGTACGTGTACGTGTAAGTGTAAGTTTACATGTGCGAATAATTGAAAGTGTAAGTTTACGTGTACATGTACGTGTATGTGTAAGTGTATGTGTAAATGTAAGTGTAAGTGTAAATGTAGAATTAATTGTAAGTGTAAGTGTAAGTGTAAGTGTAAGTGTAAATGTAAGTGTAAGTGTAGGGGTAAGTGTAAGTGTAATTGTAAGTGTGAGTGTGATTGTGATTGTGAGTGTAAGTGTGAGTGTGAGTGTAAGTGTAGGTGTAAGTGTAAGTGCACGTGTACGTGTACGTGTACGTTTACGTGTACGTGTAAGTGTAAGTGTAAGTGTAAGTGTGCGTGTGATTGTGAGTGTAAGTGTGAGTGTAAGTGTAGGTGTAAGTGTAAGTGAACGTGTACGTGTACGTGTACATTTACGTGTACGTGTACGTGTACGTGTAAGTGTAAGTTTACATGTGCGTGTAATTGAAAGTGTAAGTTTACGTGTACATGTACGTGTATGTGTAAGTGTATGTGTAAGTGTAAGTGTAAGTGCAACTGTAGAATTAAGTGTAAGTGTAAGTGTAAGTGTAAGTGTAAAAGTAAGTGTAAGTGTAAGTGTAAGTGTAATTGTAAGTGTAAGGGTACGTATAAGTGTGAGTGTAAGTGTGAGTGTGATTGTGAGTGTAAGTGTGAGTGTGAGTGTACGTGTATGTGTAAGTGTAAGAGAACGTGTACGTGTACGTGTACGTTTACGTGTACGTGTAAGTGTAAGTGTAAGTGTACGTGTAAATGTAAGTGTGAGTGTGAGTGTAAGTGTAAGTGTAAGTGTACGTGTAAGTGTAACTGTACGTGTACTTGTAATTGTAAGTGTAAGTGTAAGTGTAAGTGCACTTGTAAGTGTGAGTGTGAATGTGCGTGTGAGTGTAAGTGTATGTGTGCGTGTAAGTGTAAGTGTAAGTGTAAGTTGTAGTGTAACTGTAAATGTAAGTGTGAGTGCAAGTGAAAGTGTAAGTGTAAGTGTAAGTGTAATTGTAAGTGTAAGTGTAAGTTTAAGTGTACGTGTAAGTGTCAGTGTAAGTGTAGGTGTGAGTGTAAGTGTAAGTGTGATTGTAAGTGTAATTGTAAGTGTGATTGTAATTGCAAGTGCAAGTGTAAGTGTAAGTTTAAGTGTACGTGTACGTGTGCGTGCATGTGTGTAAGTGTAAGTGTAAGTGTACTTGTAAGTGTAAGTGTAAGTGTACGTCTACGTGTACGTGTATGTGTACGTGTAAGTTTACGTGTAAGTGCATGTGAAATTGTAAGTATACGTGTACGTGTATGTGTATGTGTAAGTATAAGTGTAAGTGTATATGTAAGTTACATGTACGTGTACGTGTACGTGTATGTGGTTAGTATTGAAGGGTTTATGGTTTTGGGTTTAGGGTTTAGGGTGTAAGCTTTCGGGTTTAGGGTTCAGGGTTTAGCGTTCAGGGTGTACGGTTTAGGGTTAGGCTTGAGGTTTTAGGGTTTAGGGTGTACGTGTACGTGCACGTGTACGTGTATGTGTGAGTGGAAGGATAAGTGTCATCGTAATTGTCAATGAAAATTCGCGTGTACGTGTACGTGTACGTGTGCGTGTACGTGTGAGTGTAAGTGTGAGTGTAAGTGCAATTGTAAATGTAAGTTTACATGTGCGTGTGCGTGTATGTGTACGTGTACGTGTAAGTGTAAGTGTAAGTGCAAGTGCACGTGTAAGTGTAATTGTAAGTGTAAGTGTACTTGCACGTGTAAGTGTAAGTGTACGTGTAAGTGTAATTGTAAGAGTAAGCGTACGTGTAAGTGTCAGTGTAAGCGTAAGTGTAACTGTAATTGTAAGTTTAAATTTAAGTGTAAGTGTAAGTGTAAGTGTAATTGCAAGTTGCATGTACGTGTACGTGTACGTGTACGTGTTTAGTATTGAAGGGTTTAGGGTTTCGGGTTTAGGGTTTATGTTTTAACGTTTCGGGTGCAGGGTTCAGGGTTGAGGGTTTAGCGTTCAGGTTTGATGGTTTAGGGTTTAGGGTTGATGGTTTCGGGCTTAGGGTTTAGGGTGTACATGTACGTGTATGTGTGAGTGGAAGGATAAGTGTCATCGTAATTGTCAGTGAAAATTTGCGTGTACGTGTACGTGTACGTGTGCGTGTACATGTGAGTGTAAGTGTATGTATAAGTGTACGTGTACGTGTAAGTGTAAGTGTAAGTGTCAATGTACGTGTAAGTGAAAGTGTAAGTTTACGTGTACGTGTACGTGTACGTGTACGTGTAATTGTAAGTGTAAGTGTAAGTGTAAGTGTAATTGTAATTGTAAGTGTACGTGTAAGTGTAAGTGTAAGTGTAAGTGAGAGTGAGAGTGTGAGTGTAAGTGTGAGTGTAATGGTAAGTGTAAGTGTACGTGTACGAGTATGTGTAAGTGTACGCGTAAGTGTAAGTGTAAGTGTACGTGCAAGTGTAATTGTAAGTGTAATTGTAAGTGTAAGTGTAAGTGTAAGTGTAAGTGTAAGTGTAAGTGTAAGTGTAATTGTAAGTTTAATTGTAATCGAGAGTGTGCGTGTGAGTGTCATTGTGAGTGTAATTGAAAGTGTACGTGTCCGTGTACGTGTACGTGTAAGTGCAAGTGTAAGTGTACGTGTACGTGTAAGTGTAAGTGTAAGTGTAAGTGTAACTGTGAGTGTGAGGGTGCGTGTAAGTGGATGCGTACGTGTAAGCCGCGAGGCACTGGCAGGCGCTGAGTGCCATGCTGAGCCCTGCGATGCACTGCTGGCCCACTCCGCCCGTCGGGCCTCTGGATGCCTCCAGAGGTCTGACGTGCCGTGGGGATCTCCCGTCGTGCCGTGGGGGTATCCTGCCGTGCCGTGGGGACCTCGTCATTACGTGTAAGTGTAAGTGTACGTGTAAGAGTAAGTGTAAGTGTAAGTGTAAGTTTGAGTGTAAGTGAAGTTGTAAGTATAATTGTAAGTGTAAGTGTAAGTGTAAGTGTATTTGTAAGTGTACGTGTAAATGCAGCTGTGAATGTAAGTGTAATTGTAAGTGTAATTGTAAGTGTAAGTGTAAGTGTAAGTGTAAACGTAAGTGTAAGTGTGAGTGTAAGTGTAGGTGTAAGTGTGCGTGTAAGTGTAAGTGTAAGTGTCAGTGTAAGTGTAAGTGTAAGTGTAAGTGTAAGTGTAAGTGTAAGTGTAGGTGTAAGTGCAATTGTAAGTGTAAGTGTAATTGTAAGTGTAAGTGTAAGTGTAAGTGTAAGTGTAAGTTACATGTGCGTGTACGTGTACGTGTATGTGTGTAAGTGTAATTGTAAGTGTAAGTGTAAGTGTAAGTGTAAGTGTGCGTGGACGTGTGAGTGTATGTGTACGTGTAAGTATACGTGTAAGTGTCTGTGTAATTGTAAGTTTACGTGTACGTGTATGTGTATGTGTAAGTATACGTGTAAGTGTAACTGTAAGTTACATGTACGTGTACGTGTACGTGTATGTGTTTATTATTGGAGGGTTTGAGGTTTCGGGTTTCGGGTTAAGGGTTTTAGGTTTCGGGTTTCGGGTTCAGGGTTCAGGGTTCAGGGCTCAGGGTTTAGGGTTTAGGGCTTAGGGTTTAGGGTTCAGGGTGTACGTGTACGTGTACGTGTATGTGTGAGTGGAAGGATAAGTGTCATCGTAAGTGTCAATGAAATTTGCGTGTATGTGTATGTGTATGTGTGCGTGTACGTGTGAGTGTAAGTGTATGTAAAAGTGCACGTGTAAGTGTAAGTTTACATGTGCGTGTACGTGTATGTGTGAGTGTAATTGTAAGTGTAATTGTAAGTGTCATTGTACGTGTAAGTGAAATTGTAAGTTTACGTGTGCGTGTGCGTGTACGTTTAGGGTTTAAGGTTTCGGGTTTATGGTTCAGGGTTCAGGGCTCAGGGTTTAGGGTTTAGGGCTTAGGGTTTAGGGTTCAGTGTGTACGTGTACGTGTACGTGTATGTGTGAGTGGGAGGATAAGTGTCATTGTACTTGTCAATGAAATTTGCGTGTATGTGTACGTGTACGTGTGCGTGTACGTGTGAGTGTAGGTGTATGTATAAGTGCAAGTGTAAGTGTAAGTTTACATGTGCGTGTACGTGTATGTGTACGTGTACGTGTGCGTGCACGTGTGAGTGTAAGTGTATGTATAAGTGCAAGTGTAAGTGTAAGTTTACATGTGCGTGTACGTGTTAGTGTAAGTGTAATTGTACGTGTAGGCACAAGTGTAAGTGTCAGTGTAACTGTAATTGTAAGTGTAAGTGTAATTGTGAGTGTAAGTGTAAATGTCATCGTAATTGTAAGTGTAAGTGTAAGTGTACGTGTACGTGAAATTGTAATTGTGAGTGTCAGTGTAAGTGTCAGTATAAGTGTAAGTGTAAGTGCAAGTGTAAGTGTAAGTGTAAGTGCACGTGTAAGTGTTATTGTAAGTGCGAGTGTAAGTGTAAGTGTAATTGTAAGTGTACGTTACATGTACGTGTACGTGTACGTGTATGTTTGTAAGTGTAATGGTAATTGTGATTGTAATTGTAAGTGTAAGTGTACGTGTACGTGTGAGTGTATGTGTACGTGTAAGTATACGTGTAAATGTAAGTGTAAGTGTAAGTATAAGTGTACGTGTAACTGTAAGTTGCATGTACGTGTACGTGTACGTGTGCGTGTTCAGTACTGAAGGGTGTAGGGTTTCGGGTTTAGGGTCTAGGGTTTAAGGTTTCGGGTTTCGGGTTCAGGGTTTAAGGTTTCGGGTTTCGGGTTCCAGGGTTCAGGGCTCAGGGTTTCGGGTTACGGGTTGAGGGTTTAGGGTGTACGTGTACGTGTACGTGTATGTGTGATTGGAAGGATAAGTGTCATCGTAATTGTCAGTGCAAAGTTGCGTGTACGTGTGCGTGTACGTGTGCGTGTACGTGTGAGTGTAAGTGTATGTATAAGTGCAAGTGTAAGTGTGAGTTTACATGTGCGTGTACATGCATGTGTATGTTCACGTGCAAGTGAAAGTGTGAGTGTCACGGTACGTGTAATTGTCAA
>Ga0209713_10000523_pt1 | contig 21601 bp, 25 predicted proteins | sample ArcOceMetagenome_3_FD_187444 | JGI IMG/M metagenome (GOLD analysis project Ga0209713, IMG submission 187444) | Marine eukaryotic phytoplankton communities from Arctic Ocean - Arctic Ocean- Svalbard ARC20M Metagenome (SPAdes) (version 2) | ecosystem: Environmental > Aquatic > Marine > Oceanic... | reverse complement strand
ATACGCTTCGCTACGCTACGCTTTACCTCTGCCAGCAGCATCAGCACGCAGCACAGACCCAGGGTCAGGGTCAGGATACAACACGATCCGAGCACGGCACACCAGTACATACCTCGGGATACCTCAACAATACACAGGAAAACGTACTGAAAGGTAAAAGATTATCCCTAAACCTCAAAAACAAACGGGGACTGGGTCAAATGTAAACGGGTTTATCGTTTCAATGGGCTAGTAGAAAATAGTATATAACCCCCAAGCTCTAAGTATCTAATAAAAAATTTTTTCAAAAAAAAATCTCTTTTGATCCCCAGTGCGACAATAGGTAGTTATATATTATAGTAAGAGGCTAACGTCGCATTATGAGCCTATGTAAGTAACAAGGTATACGCGTAAGTATATAAGGTATGGGAAAACAAAAACTATCGGCTAAGGGAGCGGCTACTAAAAAAGCAAGAGATATCGCTTATGCTAAGGGAATAGCTTGGAATGGTAAACCCACATCGCAGCACAAAAGAAAAGCAAAGAAAGCGGAGAATCAAAAAATTGGTCAACGCAGTACTTCAGATATACATCATGTTAAAGGTCAAGTGGGTAATACCAAAAGAGTATCGGTAGCAAGTAATAGAGACACGTTTAAAAATGGGGATCGTAAGAGAAAAAAGAAGACATCGACAAAAAAAACTAAAAAATAAAACATGGCAATAACTTTCACATATCCAATAGCAACACCTAAAGCTAGTGATCTAGTAGTAGGTACGCAAACACCGGATCCCTTATCTTCTGAAACAGATACTCCTACGAGAAACTTTACAGTGCAGTCTTTAGTAGACTTAGCAGTAGGAGGGACATATTTATCTTTAGCAGGTGGAACTATAACAGGGAACTTAGCGATAGACAGCGCTCTTACTTTAAAAGTAAATAGCGGGTTTGCTAATATTAGTACCGATGTTACTGGGACAATCTTTATTGGTAATCTAAGTGCTAGTATTAAAACTGGTTTAAACATTACGGGTGATATAACAATGCAAAGCAGTAATGCGGCTATCAATTTAACATCCCCAACCGCTGCCATCTATATGATGTCTCCAGACATGACATACTATAAAGTAACTATGGGTAATGGAGGGGTTTTTGTAATAACACAAGCATAATATAAAACATGGCTATAATAAATACTTTCCCCGTTGACCTTACGATAAACGACAAAGATGCGTGGGTGGGTTCTGACTCTTTTACTAAGTTTACTAAACAATACACAGCGGAGTCTGTAGCAGAGTACTTAAACATTAAAGGTAAGATATCTATATCTGCTCAAATGGTGTTTAAGTATTGGACAAATAATGCAGCTAATTATCCGGCTCCTGGCGCTGGAGATTTTTCTGGCCCAGCAGAGGGTTCTGCTATGATAAGCATAACTACAATGCAACTTTCTGTGGAAGATATTTCAAAGCAAGAGGTTGTTGGTTTTATGAATTACATAGTAGGTAACAATATTCTCATAAGTGAGCAGAACAGTATAAGCACTTTTGGCCACTTTAAAATAGATAGCTACACAATCAATAACCCAGATGATGGTTTTTACACATTAAACCTAACTAATATTGCAGGTAATGGTAATTTAACAGAGCTGTTATACTATGACTTTGCGGTATTTACTCTACCGACGCAAGGAACACCTACTTATGTGTTTGAGCAAGGAACGCCTGCTACAGAGTGGGGTGATGGCTCTCCTAAAGTTGTAACTCATAACTTAGGAAAATTCCCATCAATAACAGTAATAGATACAGGTGGCACGGTTGTCAACGGAGAATATACATATATAGATAATAATAACATAACACTACATTTCTCCGCGCCTTTTGCAGGGAAAGCATATTTAAACTAACAAAACATGGCAATTAATTTTTTAAATACGGTTGATCTTAATAAGAACCAGCTTAACAATGCGGCTATACAAAACCTAACTACAGATCCAGCTACTGGGGTATTAGGACAAGTATACTATAACACAGTTGATAGCGTGCTTAAAATTTGTGTAACAGCTAGTACAGCTGCTCCTACAAATGCTGTTTGGGCTAGCGTTTCAGGTGATCTTACAAGTTTAATAGAAGGCACATATATAAACATCGACAATGCTGATGGACCTATACCTACAATTAACCACGATTTAACAACTAGAACAGATACTACCTCAACGGTGAGTGCTAACGCGTTTCCAGTTGTAAATTCAGTTACAACTAATTCAACAGGGCATATTACCGCTGTCGATATAAAAACAGTAACTGTATCTGATAATAATACCACATATACATTACCTGTCACAGCGGGTACTGTTGCACCAGGTGCTCCAACAACGGGTGTAATAACCCTGACTGATAGCGATGGAGGAACTGATCCTGTTAACTTTACAGGTACAGCGGGTAGAATAGATATATCAGGCGACGCAGGAACTTCGGCTATAACGGTTAATTTAACAGATGATGTAATTATAGTCGACGATTTAACAGTCGGAGGCGAATTAGCGGTATCTGGAACTGGTACATCTAGTTTCGCGGGTATTGTTGATATGACAAATCACAAGCTTGAAAATGTTAAAACTGGTACAGTTGCAACTGACGGTGTTAACTTAGGTCAAGTAGAAACACTGGTAGCAGGGCTAGGATCTTTTCAAGGTGGATATGATGCAGCTACAAATACACCTGCTTTAAGCGGAGCTAGTAACGTTGCTGTTGGTAATGGCGATTTCTATGTAGTTACAGCTGATGGTACTTTATTTACTAAAGATTTAGAGGTTGGCGATATGGTATTTGCTAATACAAACATAGCTGTTAACAGCAGTCCTGTTGAGGCGAACTACACATATGTTATTGCGGATGCAAATATAGCAGGAAAAGGTGCAACAGATGGTGCTACTGAAAAAGGTGTTGCTGGTTTTGATTCAGCAAGCTTTGATGTAACAGCTTCTGGTTGGGTAACATTATTACCTCAAGCAAATCCTTATGGAGCTAAGCAAGTGTTAAACAATACAGCTCCTTCTTCAAGAGCAGAAGCCGGGGGACAAACAACATTTACTATAGACATTACTCAATCGGCCGAGGGAGTTACTCCTGTTTGGAAAATATTTGGAACAGGGGCTTTAGCTGAAAATGTTAAAGTAGAAGTTACGGATGCATCGGCTCCTTTTGCAACAGTTTATGCTGTTGTTTCTAGAAGTGGGTCAGCAAGTATGACAGTGGCTTTTTCAGGCACCATAGCAAATGATGCTTACCAAGTTTTATTGTCTCACATATAAAATAACTAATTAAATATAATACATGGCGTTACAATTTTTAAATGACGGGGTATTTAGCGGGGACGTAGCGGGTACGATTTTAATAGCTCAAAAAGCATCCATACCAACTAGTAATGGTAGTTTTATTGGAAGGTTAAGCTTCAACGCTTATAATTTAGGAACAACTTACTCTACTGGAGCTAATATTACCGCCGTAGCCTCTAGTGCTTGGACAAATACCAGCACGGGTACACATCTTCAATTCTCAACAACCTCTGACACAAGTGTTAACCCTGGAGCTAGAATGTTCCTTACAAGTGGGGGAGACTTAGGGGTAGGGGTTCAAGTTCCAGGGTCTAGGATTTCAATTGCCGGTTTTACAGGTTCTTATACTTCAGGTATAGGGTTTGAACCTTATGGAACAGGAGCAAGAATTTATAGGACCTTTATAGGCACAGATGGTTCTTTTAATTTAGATGACGCAACAGCTGCTGTAACAAGATTATCAATAGACACTTCAGGAAACTCAACTTTTTCTGGAAATGTAACTGCTGCTGATTTACTTACAGTAAACGGTGATGGTCATTTATTTTTAGGAGCAACAGATGAAACTCCTAAAATAGATATGTTGTATACTACTAATGCTTCAGGGCGTGGTTGGGATACAAGAATATTTACAGGTAAAACAGATGATCTGCCAAACGCTCAGGGTTTCCCGACTTCAACAATAGCAGGTGGATTTGGTACACAATACCAAGCAAACTCTGATGGAGCGTTTTTTGGTATTATACCTTATGCTACAGGTCATTATAGACCAGTAATAAATTGGGGAGATGATGTAGATGACACGCCTTTTTCTTTTCAGTTTAGTGGGACAAATATAGTGGACGTTAGTTCAACAGGAACTGTAACCGCAACAAACTTTATCGGGAGTTCTGGGGCTTTCTTGCCGCTTTCAGGTGGAACGCTTACAGGCGCTTTGACTGTACAAACGTCAGTCGCTGGATGGGCGACTCATATTGACAACAACGCTACAACTACGCCTTCTGGTTTATTAATAGATGCAGGTTCTTCTAGTACTAATTTTGCAATGTACGTAAGAAACTCGGCAACTACATCGGATTTATTTGCGATAAAAGGTAACGGAAACGTAGGTATCGGAACGGATAGTCCTGATAAGCAGTTAGAGATACTTTATCCAAGCTACATCGACAAAGATACTGTTGAAGGGTTGATTAGATTAACAGGTCAAAGTAATACGGAAAATGCAGGAGACGTACCATCAGCAGGTGTTGGTATAGAATTTTATAATAAATGGACAGGAGGCGACCCTTTTTCTATAGGTAGAATATCTGCAAGGGCGTCACAATCTTTCGATGGAGGTCTTCAATTTGATGTATCTCAAAACACAGGAGCAGGTCAAACTAACTTTATAACTGCAATGACTATTCTAGGTACAGGCAACGTAGGTATCGGAACGGATAATCCTAATAGTAAACTTACAATTGGAGCAAACGGAATTACAACATTAAACCCAACAGCTATAATTACAGATACAACTAATGGAGGTTCTTTAGTATTGAGAGGGCAATCTCCAATATTAGCTTTTGACAAGACAGGGACAGGAGTACCTAAGATATTAATGGACACAGGAGGGCTACAGTTTAAGACAGGTACATTGGATGCAGAGGGTGATATAGATATGGTTATCCTACCATCAGGAAACGTAGGTATTGGAACGGTTAGTCCTACTTCTTTATTAGAAGTTAGTCAAAATTTGTCAGCGGCTTCCACTATAGACTATCCATATACTATTTCTTCAAGAGATGATGGTAATTTAATTAACCAATTAGGAGGCGAAGGAGTTGGTATTAAATTTAGAATAGCTGGTAATGCAACAACAACACCAGGAGATAGTTTAGTAGGAGCAAGTATTGCTGCTATTAGAGAAATCGCTTCTGATACTGATTCAAGTACAGGCTTAGGATTTTTTGTTACACAAAATGATGAGACATTAGATGAGGCTGTAAGAATTGACCACGATGGCAACGTAGGTATCGGGACGGCTAGTCCTACTAGCGGTAAGCTAGTTGTTGAAAAATCCAATGCATCGGCTTTACAGAACACCTTAATATCAATAAAAAACATTAACTCGGACGATCAAACCGCCGATCAAAAAGCTGATATTGATTTTTATATAACAGATTCAAACACTAATACAGGTGTTCCAAATGCAAGAATAGGCATCGTAGGGAGCGGTGTCCCCGATCAAAATTACGAAGCTTCTGGTAGAATAGCTTTTTATACAACTACTGCAAGTCTTGCCTCTCCGGTTTTAACTGAAAGAATGCGTATAGATGAGTTTGGCAACGTCGGTATTGGGACGGATGATCCTGGGGTAAAATTAGGCCTTAGAAGGGAGTCAAACGGTAATATATTTTCAATTAACAGACCAGCAAGTAATACATCTGCTTTATATGCGGGAGTTTCAGGAAATGATACAAGTTTTTATTCTAATAACGGTGTATATAAATTAGGTATAAACAATCCTGTAGGTACAGGTGGTGAAATACCATTTATAACAATGTCCCCAACAAACAGATATACCACTTTTACAGCAGGCAACGTAGGTATCGGGGTGACTAATCCTGGTTATAAATTAACTGTTGAAGGAGCTATAGCGGTACAGGATGCTCAAAATCTATGGTTAAGAGGTGGGCGTGTTGGTTTTGAAAACACAGCTTTAAATAACGCTGCTTATATCTATAATATTGGAGCTTCAGGAAGTAGTAAATTAAATATAGCAGATAGCTTATATGTTATAGAAGCAGGCAACGTCGGTATCGGAACGGATAGTCCTGAAAATCTATTACACGTTCAGCAAGCTGGTTTATTTACAGGAATACAAACAACAGCAGGTATTAGGGTAAAATCAAGCGGAGCAAGCGCAATTGACAATTACCACGGAACTATAGCTTTATCAAGAGGTACAGGTTCTGTAGCAATTTCAGCAGTACAAGAAGCTACAGATAGTGATGTAATGGGTATGGCATTTTTTACACACCCGTCAACTACAGGAGGTGATGCTGCTGTAGAGCAAATGAGAATTGATCAGAACGGCAACGTCGGGATCGGGACTACTAGTCCTGATAGATTGCTTGAATTAAGCAAAAGTGTTCAAAACGGGCAAGGTGCAACTTTAAGATTAACCAATATTGTAGGTGGACCAGGGGCTGGTGTTGCTATTGAATTTAACGGCCCAGGGTCTCAAGGAATTCATTCTAAAATAATAACTAAAGATGCAGGAGCATTTGATTCTAATCTTATTTTTCAAACAAAAGCAACAGGATCAGCAGGAGCGTTAGCTGATAGGATGACTATTGATAACACAGGCAACGTAGGTATCGGGTCGACTAATCCCAATAGACCGTTAACAATACAGACCAATGATTCTAGCTGGGGCTCTATGAGAATTTATAGAGATTCTGCGACGCTAGGTGAAACAGGAATAGGATTTTTCGGAACATCAACACAAGCAACAAATCAAGCGTGGGTTATTGGAGAAGGAGGCTGGGGAAATATAGGAGATTTTACCATTGGAAACGAAAACGGAGGAGCAGGCGGAAATGTTAGAATGCTTATACAGAGAGACGGCAACGTAGGTATCGGAACGGAAAGTCCTGATAGAAAATTAACTATTCAGGGTGCTGACGATGGTAATATGCAGTTAAGATTGATGGGTACTGCTTCTCAAACAAGTTATTGGGAACTAGGTAGAGAGTCTTCGTCTACAGGTCAGTTTCGATTTAAAGCATCAAGAAATGGTACGATAATTACGCCTATGGTTATTGATGATGTAAACGGCTACGTAGGTATCGGAACGGATAGTCCAGGCACTAAGCTTTACGTAGATGGCGGTGAATCAACATTTAATAGAGGTAACTCAGCAGGCACTATCGCTACATTTAGAGGACAAAACGCCATTAAAGCTGTTATAGGGACAGCTACATCTTATTTTACAAGCTACGTAGGAATTGATCAAACTAACCCTACTAATCAGTTACACGTGCATACAGATACTGACAACGCTTATGCTATAAGAATAGAGGGTAGTACAAATAACGAAGCGGGGGTTTGGACTGGATTAGGTATTGGAGGAGAATCTACTAATACTAAATCAGCACTTTTATTCGAGGATATAGGGGATAGTTATGCAAGAGGTAAATTGCATTTATGTGTTAATAATGAATTAAATCAAAATAGTGCAACACCTGCGGATGCTAAATTAACAGTAAGTAATAACGGCAACGTAGGTATCGGAACGGTTAGTCCTACACAGGCTAAACTTTGTGTAAGTGGATCAACTTTCCAGACAGGTGATTTATTATTATCTCACTCAAACACGTATTCTCCTGAAATTAAAATGACCAACGACACTCATACTATAGGTATTGACTACCAAAACAATGAGGCATTAAGGTTTATTACTAGATCAGGTGTAACCACCGTACCTATTACTTTTCAAATGAGAGCTGGTACTATAACAGCAACCAATTTCATATTGTCTTCAGATGAAAGAAAAAAGACTAAAGTAAAAGATTTATCAAGAGACAGTATAAGTGTTAATTGGAAGTCTTTTGAAATGAAAGAAAATGAAGGAGAGTATAGGGCTGGTGTAATAGCTCAGGAGCTAGAAGAAAAGCATCCAGAGTTTGTAAGAACAGATGACGAAGGAATGAAGTCTGTTGCTTATATAGATTTATTAATAGCTAAAATTGCTGAGTTAGAGGCAAGGTTAGAAAAAGCAGGGATATAATGGCGGTACCAGATACTAATACTTTTAATTTAAGGGATGTTACAGATGAATTCGGGTTGGAGAATGGAGACGGTTTGATTGATTGCTTTAATGATGCAAGCTCTGGTAGTTTTGATAGTAGTCATAATCCTAATTCTGACGGAACAAATAACAATCTTTTAAATTTTAGGAACTATGGCACACAAACCTTATATGGATATTCAATAAAATTTGGAACTGATGTAGATACCGCTTGTGCATCAAATACTAGTGTTAATGTATGGCAATACTCTATTTCATTTAACCTTACTGATACTATGTATTCAAATTCATCAGCATCTGCTTTCGCTCCAGCTAATTGGTATAGAAATCCATACAACCAATCTATAAGGTATTGGAATGGTTCTGGTTGGGTAAGTGGTATAACAAATTGCTAAAATAAATAAATAAATAAATAAATTATGATTAATTACGATTGGAATTGTAGAACAGTAGACGCTCGCCCTTTAGAGGACGGGGAAACAGATGTAGTATATAATGTTCACTGGAGAGTGACGGGAACATCAGATCAAACAAACCCTGAAGGAAATGCTTATTCAGCTGGTAATATTGGTACACAAACCGTAATTTGGAATCCAGAAGGTACATTTATACCTTTTAAAGATTTGACTAACGAAATAGTAGTTGAATGGACACAGGCTGCAATGGGTGAAGAGCAAGTTACTGGTATTGAAACAAGTATTGCTAGCCAGATAGAAAGTCTTATACACCCAACCTCAGTAACCTTAACTATTGGAGAGCCCGTACCTCCAGCAGAATAAAAAAGGTAAAATTTACTTAAATCACGTAATAATAAACCTAGGTAGGCTAAGGCGTACTAAGTAATAAAATATAATCTAATTAAATAAACATGTCAAACCAAATTGTTAAGAACCTTGCCTTTGGCGAGGAAGCTAAAAACAACGTATTTAAAGGTATAGAAAAACTCACAAAAGCCGTTAGCTCTACCTTAGGGGCTAGTGGTAAATGTGTGTTGCTAGAAAACGAGTTAGGTCGACCTGTTATAACCAAAGATGGTGTAACGGTCGCAAATTCAATAACACTTAGAGATCCTATTGAGAATATGGGTGCAACGCTTCTAAAGGAAGCAGCTAGGCAAACTGTGAAAGAAGCTGGAGATGGAACCACAACAGCTACAGTCTTAGCACACTCAATATTATTAGAAGCATATGCTGCAAGTAATAGCGGATCTAGGGAAATGAAAGAAGGTATTGAATCAGCTACCAAAAAAGTAATTGCATATTTAGAAAAGCTAGCAGTACCTGTTGAAGGGGATATGGTAAATCATGTTGCAACAATTTCTTCTAACAATGACAAGGAACTTGGTAATGTCATTGCTGAAGCTTTTAAACAAGTAGGCAAGAATGGGGTTGTTACTATGGAGGTTTCAAACGATAGCGAAACAAGTTACGAAGTAATAAATGGGGCTACAATAGATAAACCTTTAAAAAACTTTCACTTTATTACAGACGAAAGTAAAAAAGAAGCTGTACTTGAAAATCCATTAGTATTACTAGTCGAAAACAAAATAGAGAACATACGTAAAATTCAAAGCGTTTTAGAGTATGTTATAAAAAACAACGAGCCTTTATTAATTATTGGCGAAGCGGACGAACAAGTCGTATCTGCTTTAGCTATGAATAAAATGAAAGGTAATATTAAGGTCAATATCATTGACACTCCTGACTTTGGAATATACAGAAAAGAAAAGCTTCAAGATTTAGCTCTACTAACAGGTGCTACGGTCGTAAATGAAGACCTTGGTGACGACTTAGATATGATAGAGGTAGAAATGCTAGGAAAGTGTTTAAAGTCCATTACAAACGACCAGGAGACCATTATACAAGTAGGTGACACTTCTATTGAGGTACAAGAAGTTATCGATTCTATACAAGATGACATTAAAAAAGAAACTTTACCAGGCAAGCTTAATAGATTAGAAAAAAGATTAGGTTTATTATCTTGTAAAGTAGCTGTTATAAAAGTAGGTGCAAGTTCAGAGGTTGAGCTTAAAGAAAAGCAAGATAGAGTTGAAGATGCAATGTGTGCTACAAAAGCCGCTATTAAAGAAGGTATTGTACCAGGTGGTGGAATTGCTTTGTTAAATGCTTCTACTTACGTTAAGCCAAGCAACAATAACGAACAGGTTTTATTAGAAGCTATTAAAGCTCCTTATTTAACTATACTTAAAAACGCTGGTTTAGAAGAAGTATATCCAAAAGGAAAAGGTAAAGGGATTAATGTAGTTACCGGTAAAGACGTTAATATGATTAAGTCTGGTATTATTGATCCTTTACTAGTTACTAAAAGCGCATTAAAAAATGCAGCATCAGTAGCTACAACTATATTGTCAACAGATTGTGTAATCAACAACTTAAGAGTAGAAGATGAAAGCAATAGGTAGAAACTTAATAATAAAAATCATTAAAGAAACAACTACCAAGACAAAAGGTGGTTTAATACTTAATGAAAAAAGTAGAGAAGATATAAGATATCGCAAAGCTACTATTGTATCAGTTGGTACAGACGTTGAAGGTGTAAATGAAGATGATGTAATATACTACGACAAAACAGCTGGACACGGAATAGAAATAGATAATGAAAAACTACACGTTATAAAGAATCAAGACGTAGTAGTGGTATTATGAAACGATTAGAAGCAAGGGATATTAAAGATATGAACTTGCTAAAACATTATCGTGTTATACGTAAATGGGCATGCAGAAATAACAGTTTAAACGATGCAGATCTTGAACTACTTATTTATTTTGATTGTATGGAATTTTTTACTAAGCATGATTTTAAAATAGGTACATACGCTTATAGCTGGGATAATAGACGATGGAATAGGTTACTAAAAGAGGGATGGATTGTAGTGTGGAGAACACGAAATAGAACCACCCAAAAATATAACATATATAAAGTATCCTTTAAGTGTAAACAGCTAATAAGCAAAATGTATCGAATAATGTTAGGGGAAGAAGATATACCTTCTAGCGAAAAAAGAAACAGTATTATGCGTGGTAAAACTTATACGGATAAAGTTTTACAAACAGCAATATATAACGTTAATAAAGATAAAAATAGATAATTATGTTTGGAGCAGCAATAGGAGCATTTAGTGGAGGTAATGGAGGCAGCGGAAGCGGCTCTACAATGGATATGCAGGGGTGGATGAGTCAAGGTGGTAGTCCTTTCGATGTAAAAGGAATGATGGAATGGTCCGCTAACCAAAACGCAGCGCAACAAGGAGGCGTCGGAGCAGCTAATTCAGGACCAAACGTTCCCATGTCTGATTCCTATAACGCAGCCGCGTCATCACCTGTTTTTCCCCCTGCAGCACAAGACCAAGCGGCCGCTGTATTTGGAAGCAATAATGAAAGACAAGGTTCTACATCTGGGTTTAAACAAGAACTTAAAGAAAAAATAATAGGTGACTTAAATTCATTATAACACTATGAGGGAGATAAACAAAATAATAGTGCATTGCACTGCTACTCCTGAAAATAGAGTTGTTACTGTTGAAGATGTACGTGAGTGGCATAAGGCAAAAGGTTGGAGCGATATTGGTTATCATATAATGATTTACTTAGACGGGACTGTTCATGAAGGTAGACCTATCGAAAGAAGTGGTGCTCATTGCAAAGGTCAGAACAAAAACTCTATAGGTATCGCTTACGTTGGAGGCGTTGATAAAGCTATGAACCCTAAAGACACTCGCACGGAATGTCAAAAAGAAGCTTTGTGTAATATACTAGAACATTATAAAACTAAATACCCAAAGGTAGAAATATTTGGTCATAGGGATTTTTCTTCGAAAGCGTGCCCTAGTTTTGATGCTACAAAAGAATACGAAAACATAACTAACATGTGGTAATATGAAAAAGAAAAAGAAAACCCCTTGTTGGGACTCTCACAAAATGGTGGGATTAAAAATGAAGTCAGGTAGAAAGGTACCTAATTGTGTACCTAAAAAGAAAACACGTAAAAAATAAATATTATGCCAAAAGTAGGAAAAAAGAAATTTGCATACACAGCTAAAGGGAAAGCAGATGCAAAAGCTTATGCTAAAAAAACTAAAAAAGTAGTTGTTAAAAAAAAAAGTAAATACTAAAAAACCTTGCGGTTGTAAACACTGATAATTATGGCAACGCCTAGAAAAGGAAAAGCGAAAGTAAAAATAACAGCGTCCGGTAAAAAAGTAAGTTACGGACAAGCTGGGTCAGCTAAAAGCGGAGGACCTCGCGTTAGACCAGGTACCAGTAAAGGGGATAGCTATTGTGCTAGAAGCTTAGGGATAAAAAAAGGATTAAGCAAAAAGAAGCAAAACGATCCTAATACTCCAAACAATCTGTCTAGAAAAAGATGGAAGTGCTCTGGAGCTAAATCTAAAAAATAAATATTAATATATGAATTGGCTAAGCAGATTATTAGGTAGCGGGACAAAAGGATTAGGTAGTTTAGCTAAAGATATTAGAGAGGCTATCAAGGGTAAAGAATTAGATCCTAACAAGCAGCTTGATATTGCAGCTAAGTTAGCAGAGGTACAAACTAAAATCAATGTAGCAGAAGCTACTCACAGATCTGTATTTGTTGCAGGCTGGAGACCTTTTGTAGGCTGGGTTTGCGGTTTTGGATTATTATATGCAGTATTATTAGAACCTATGCTTAGGTTTATATTCACAGTAAACGGGTGGGATTCAACTTTCCCTATTATAGATACCACTATTACAATGCAAGTTCTATTTGGAATGTTAGGATTAGCAGGTTTTAGATCATACGAAAAGAAAAACAATTTAACAAAATAACAAACAAAAAATGGGAAAGTATTTTAACTTAGAACAAGAAACAAAAGTAATCTGTAGAAATGCAAAAGCAGTAACTAAAAGTGACACAAATTTTACAGAAGCATTTGTACCCAGAGGAGAAGCAGCTTTATATGTAGGCGGTGCAGGGGATGTGCACGTTAGAATGGCTGGAGACGATAGTGACGCAACTGTAGTTTTCAAAGCGGTTCCCGCGGGTTCATTTTTACGTATAGTAGTAAAAGCTGTGCTGGTTGCAACAACAGCTACTGAAATTTTAGCTATAAATTAATATTCATATGACCGTAGAAGATTTAAAAATTTACAGCATTAACGGATTTACACTCGGAATATCAATGACTAGTCTAGATAACATTCTAAAAATATCATTGTTAATAGTTACCATAGGGTATACAATAAATAAATGGTATCTATTAACCAAAAAAGATAAAGACTCTAAAAACTAAAATTCCTGTATTACAGGTAACTATAACTTAAGAAACAATTAATTAATCAAATTAAACTAAATTAAATTATGAGTAAGATTACAAAAGAACAACTAGAAACTATTACTACGCAAAAAAGAAAATCAGATGACCTTATCATTAACTTAGGAATGCTAGAAGCTAAGAAGCATGAATTACTGCATACATTTGCTCAGGTTAGTGCGGAGTTAGAGGATACTAAGAAAGATCTAGAAAGCGAGTACGGTAAAGTAAATATTGATTTACAAACTGGAGAATACACAGAAGTTGAAGATGAGCAAGATAGTTAGAAAAATAAGTATAGGCTCAGATTATAAAAGCGATGCAATGCATTATTCTGTAGGTCAAACCGTATATGGTGGCCACGAAATAACTGCAATACTCCTTGACGAAAATGACGCCTCTTATAACATCTACATACAAAAAAACAACGAGACTATGCCATGGAAGAAATTTAATTCTAACATGGCTATATCCGTTGAATATGATTTAGAGTATTAATGAATAGTCTTGGTCAATTTATTGTTAAGCCTTTAAATGATCGGTATAATAATAAAATAAAAGTAGGTGATAAGGATCTAATTACTAATACTCAAGTAGAGGATTGGAGATCTGTTAGCAAAGAAGCTATTGTTGTTTCAGTGCCTTCTGCTTTTAAAACAGATATAAAACCAGGTGATAAAGTAATACTGCATCACAATATATTTAGAAGATGGTACGATATTAGAGGTCTTGAAAGAAATGGTTCTACATTTTTTAAAGAAGATTTGTTTTTCGCAAACTCTGATCAAATATATATGTACAAAAGAAACGATACTTGGTATGCTAATATGGAATACTGCTTTGTGTCGCCTATTGTTGAAACAGACGTTTTAAAGAACCAAAAAGAAAAAGAACTTATTGGTATACTAAAATACGGTAACAAGTCCTTAAAAGACGCTAAAATACTACCTGGTGATTTAATTGGGTTTAAACCTAACTCTGAATTCGAGTTTGTTTTTGAAGACAAGCGTTTATATTGTATGAAATCAAATGATATTGTAATTAAATATGAATACAAAGGAGACGAAGAAGAGTATAATCCTAGCTGGGCACATAGCCGTTGAGGAATTAATTAAAGTGGCTAAAGAAGCTATTGTAGATTCAGAAGAAGATTTATCAGCAGATAAACTTAAAAATGCTGCTGCCACTAAAAAACTAGCTATATTCGATGCTTTTGAAATATTAGCTAGATTAGAAGAGGAAGAGGAAAGGTTAGAAGATAAACCTAAAGAAGAGAAGAAACAAGCTTTCAAAGGCTTCGCTGAAGGAAGATCAAAATAATGTATAAGCAATCATTATATAAAGTAAATACTGATCATATAAAACCGCAAGTTATAAAGCGGATGAATAGGTATAAAAAATGGGAGTATGGTTATAATGCTGAGCATGACGTTGTGGTTATTAGCAAAACTGGAAAAATTGGAGAAATATATACTATCCAAGATCTTAACATCGCTCTACCTGAAGAACCAAAAAATATACAAAAGCGTTCAGCTAAGAAAGAAGAACAGTATTGGAGCAAGCTAGAATACCCTAAAGAGCTAGCGAAAATAAAAAGTGTTTTTGATTGGGAAAAATACCCAAATGACTTTAAAGAAAAGTGGTACGAATATATAGATAAAGAATTTGAAAAAAGAGAACAAGGTTTTTGGTTTTATAACAACGGTAAGCCTACTTATATCACTGGTACTCATTACATGTACTTGCAGTGGTCCAAAATTGATGTTGGGAACGCAGACTTTAGGGAATCAAACAGATTATTCTTTATATTCTGGGAGGCTTGCAAGTCCGACAAAAGATGTTATGGTATGTCATATCTCAAGAATAGACGTTCTGGATTTTCATTCATGGCGTCTGGGGAGACAGTCAATATGGCTACCATATCAACGGATTCACGGTTTGGAATATTGTCCAAATCTGGAGCCGATGCGAAAAAAATGTTTACAGATAAGGTTGTACCCATATCGAGTAACTACCCGTTCTTCTTTAAACCAATCCAAGACGGTATGGACAGGCCGAAAACAGAGCTTGCCTATAGAATCCCCGCGTCCAGGCTTACCAGGAGAAAGCTTAACGAAGGTGAAACTGAAGAAGAATTAGAAGGACTAGATACAACTATTGACTGGAAAAACACAGGAGATAACTCCTATGATGGAGAAAAATTAAAACTATTAGTACACGATGAAAGTGGAAAATGGGAAAGACCTGACAATATATTAAACAACTGGAGGGTTACAAAAACGTGCTTAAGATTAGGTAGTAAGATAGTAGGTAAGTGTATGATGGGTTCAACATCAAATGCTTTAGAAAAAGGAGGTAATAATTTTAAACAGTTATACTATAATTCAGATGTTAATAAAAGAAACCGCAACGGACAGACTAGTTCAGGACTCTATTCTTTGTTCATACCTATGGAATGGAACTACGAAGGATACATTGATGCTTTTGGATTACCTGTATTTGACACGCCAAAAAAACCTGTAGCAGGAGTTGATGGAGAATTAATTGATTTGGGTGTTATAGAGCATTGGAACAATGAAGTTGATGGATTAAAAGATGATCAAGATGGTTTGAACGAATACTATCGCCAGTTTCCAAGAACAGAAAAGCACGCATTTAGAGACGAAGCTAAAGAGTCTATTTTTAATCTTACTAAAATATACGAGCAAGTAGATTATAATGAAGATTTAAAAAACACCTCTGTAGTAACAACAGGTAGCTTCTCCTGGGCAAATGGAATGAAAGACACCAAAGTAGTATTTCATCCTAATAAGGATGGTAGATTTAAAGTGTCTTGGGTTCCTCAATTTAATTTGCAAAATAAAGTTATAGTAAAAAACGGTATTAAATATCCAGGTAATGATCACATGGGTGCATTTGGATGTGACAGTTATGATATATCAGGTACTGTTGATAAAAGAGGATCCAACGGTGCTTTGCACGGCTTAACTAAATTTAGTATGGAAGATGCTCCTCCAAATTGTTTTTTCTTAGAGTATATAGCGCGGCCTCAAACTGCTGAAATGTTTTTTGAAGACGTATTGATGGCGTGTATATTTTATGGTATGCCTTTACTTTGCGAAAATAACAAACCTAGATTACTATATCATTTTAAAAGAAGAGGTTACAGAGGGTTTAGTATGAATAGACCAGATAAGGTTTGGAACAAACTATCAGTTACCGAAAGAGAAATAGGTGGAATACCTAACTCTAGTGAGGATATAAAGCAAGCTCACGCTGCGGCAATCGAATCTTATATAGAATCACACGTTGGTTACAACGGAGAAACGTATGGCAATATGTATATGCAACGAACATTAGAAGATTGGGCTAAGTTTAATATAAACAATAGAACAAAACACGATGCTTCTATTAGTTCAGGATTGGCAATTATGGCTTGTAATAAAAATAGGTATACGCCTGTGGCTGTTAGAGAACGTAAAGCTATAACTTTACCTTTTAAGAAATATGATAATAAAGGATTTACTTCGCAAATAATAAAATAAATGATAGAAACTAATTATAATAGCTCTTTTCCTAGTCAAACTGTTAGTGACGAAGAAAAAGCCAGTTCAGAATACGGCTTACAAGTAGCTAGGGCTATAGAACACGAATGGTTTGGAAGTTCTAGATCATCACAAAATCGGTTTTCGTCTAATTACGGTGCTTTTCACCAGCTTAGATTATATGCTAGGGGAGAACAATCTATTCAAAAATATAAAGATGAGTTGTCTATAAACGGTGATTTATCTTATCTTAATTTAGATTGGAAGCCAGTACCTATCATTCCTAAGTTTGTGGATATTGTTGTAAACGGTATGTCCCAAAAAACATACGATATAAAAGCTTACGCTCAAGATCCAGAGTCTAGTAAGAAAAGAACAGATTACGTTTCGGCTATTGTAGCTGATATGCGTACTAAAGAGTTCAATGAGGAAATGATGGCTAAATTGGGAATGGATACTTACAATGTTGAGAATCCAGATATGCTTCCTGAAAATGAAAACCAACTAGCTCTTCACATGCAGCTTGACTATAAGCAAAACATAGAAATAGCTCAAGAAGAAATAATAAACAACGTTTTAGATAACAATAAATATACTTTAACTAAGCGTAGGTTAGACTACGATTTAACAGTTATAGGTATTGCTGCTACTAAAACTAATTTTAATAAATCAGAAGGAATTACAGTTGATTATGTAGACCCTGCAAATATAGTTTACTCTTACACAGAAGATCCTAACTTTGAAGATTTATATTATGTAGGTGAAGCGAAAGAAGTAACGCTTGCTGAGGTTGCAAAAGAATTCCCATCGTTAAGCAATGAGGAGCTAAAAGATATAGAAAAAATGTCAAGTTCACGTAACTATACAAGTGGATATAGTAGCAATGACGACGAAAAAGTTTCTTTAATGTATTTTGAATACAAGACTTATATGAACCAAGTCTTTAAAATTAAAAAAACAGATCAAGGGCTTGAAAAAGCAATTGAAAAATCAGACAGTTTTAATCCACCTGAAAACGATTCGTTTAAAAAAGTATTTAGAACTATAGAGGTTTTATATACAGGTGTTAAGCTTTTAGGCCATAATAAAATGTTGAAGTGGGAAATGTCTGAAAATATGACAAGACCATTTGCAGACACCACTAAGGTGGCTATGAATTATTCTATTTGTGCACCTAAAATATATAAAGGTAAAATAGAGTCTTTAGTTAGTCGTATAACAGGTTTCGCTGATATGATTCAATTAACTCATTTGAAGCTGCAACAAGTTATGTCTAGAATAGTACCAGATGGTGTATTTTTAGATATGGATGGTTTAGCTGAAGTTGATCTTGGTAACGGCACATCTTACAATCCAGCCGAAGCATTAAACATGTATTTCCAAACAGGTAGTGTTGTTGGTAGATCTTTAACACAAGACGGTGATTTAAACAGGGGGAAAATACCTGTGCAAGAGTTATCTTCGTCATCAGGTCAAGGAAAGATTTCAGCTCTTATAAATACTTACCAGTATTACTTACAAATGATAAGGGATGTAACGGGATTGAATGAAGCGAGAGATGGTAGTCAACCGGATAAGAATTCATTAGTAGGGCTTCAGAAGATGGCCGCTAACGCGTCTAACGTAGCTACTAGACATATATTACAAGCTGGTTTATATTTAACGCTTAAAACGTGTGAAAACGTTTCGTTAAAAATAGCAGACTTATTAGAGTTTCCTTTAACTCGTAATTCTATGAATAATAGTGTATCCATATACAACGCTGAAATATTAGATGAAATAGATACTTTAAATTTGCATGACTTTGGTATTTATCTAGAGTTAGAACCAGATGAAGAGGCTCAGCAGCAGTTGGAACAAAACATACAGATAGCATTACAATCAGGAGGTATTAACTTAGAGGACGCTATTGACATTCGTCAAATTAAAAATATTAAATTAGCTAACGAATCTATTAAGTTTAGAAGACAGAAAAAAGAAGAAAGCGATAAAGCTGCTCAGTTGGCAAATATACAAGCTCAAGCAGAAGCAAACGCTAAAGCATCAGAAGCTGCAGCAATGGCGGAAGTGCAAAAGCAACAAGCTTTATCACAGACTAAAATACAAGTAGAGCAATCGAAATCTCAGTTTGACATACAGAAGATGCAGATGGAAGCGGAAATTAAAAAGCAATTAATGGAAGTTGAATTCCAGTACAATATGCAACTAGCTCAAGCTCAATCTGGCACAAAACAAAGTGACGAAAAGTATAAAGAAGATCGTAAAGACGATAGAACAAAAATACAAGCGACTCAACAAAGCGAGTTAATTGATCAAAGAAAAAATGATTCTTTACCAAAGAATTTTGAATCTGCAGGGTTTGACAACCTCGGTGGATTTGGCCTAGAACAATTTGAACCTAGGTGATAACTATTTACTAATTTTATAATATCATATCATGTCAGAAACAATTAAAGTGGATCTTAGAGACGGTCCTAAAGTAGAAGTAGACAACGTTACTAAAGTTGACTTGTCTGAATCAGTTACTCCAGTGGAAGAGGTAGTTGAGGAAACAGTTGAAGAAGTAGTTGCAGAAGTAGTTGCGGATCCAGAAGAAGTAATCACTATAAACGAAGTTGCAGAAACTGAAGTTATAGCGGAAGTAGAAAAAATTATTGAGTCTACACCAAAAGCAGATTTACCTGAAAACGTAGAAAAGCTAGTAGATTTTATGAAAGAAACCGGTGGAACCGTACAAGATTACGTTAGGTTAAACGCAGATTATAGCAAAGTAGATTCAGATACGTTGTTAAGAGAGTATTACAAACAAACAAAATCACATTTAGATAACACTGAGATTGATTTCTTAATGGAAGACAAGTTTGATTTTGATGAAGATATTGATGAGGAGCGAGACATCCGCAAAAAGAAACTCGCAAAAAAAGAAGAGGTTGCAGAAGCAAAGAATTTTTTAGAAGGTCTGAAAGACAAATATTATTCGGAAATCAAGTTGAGACCCGGATCGTCACCAGAACAAGATAAAGCTTCAGAGTTTTTCAACCGCTACAATGAGAATCAAAAAGTAGCAGAGCAACAGCATTCAACATTTAAAGAAAGCACTAAACAAATGTTTACACAGGATTTCAAAGGTTTTGATTTCAAATTAGGTGAAAAGACATTTAGATACGGCGTTCAAAATGTAGAAAAAGTTGCAGAGAACCAATCTAACATTAACAACCTTATTGGGAAGTTCCTAAATGACAAAGGTGAAGTAACAGATACGAAAGGTTATCACAAAGCTATTTATGCTGCAGAAAACGCGGATACTATCGCAAAACACTTTTACGAGCAAGGCAAGGCTGATGCAGTAAAAGAAGTAGTAGCGAAATCCAAAAATGTTAGTTCAGAAGCGAGGTCGACTGCGCCGTCTGAAGTTAGTATTGGAGGATTTAAAGTAAAAGCAATTAGTGGTGTTGATTCCTCAAAATTAAGAATTAAAAAAACATTTAATAATTAACATTAAAACATTTTATTATGGCATTAACAGGTGGATCGGGTTTAACACCCTTCGCAAAAAAATCGGTATTATCAGAAAACTATATCGACTTTACAAGTGCAGATGCGGATAGCGCAAACTGGGCACAACAATACATTCCAGAAGTTTACGAAGCGGAAGTTGAAAGATACGGAAACAGAACTATTGGAGGATTTTTAAAAATGGTAGGAGCTGAAATTCCTATGACGTCTGATCAAGTAGTTTGGTCTGAACAAAATAGATTGCATGTTTCTTACACGGGACTTACTCTTACAAACTTAGGTGCTCTAGCAGCGCTTCCAACAAACAACGTAATTGGTGTAGGACAAACTTTATTAGTTATCAAGGCTGATGGTTCTGCTTCTGCAAAAGCTTACGTTTCTGCAATTACAAACGGAACTACTGTAGCTATTAAAGGTTACTCTAATAGTGTTGCTGAATTATTTGCTTTAGTTGGTGCAACTGGAGTTAAAATATTTGTTTATGGTTCTGAATACAAAAAAGGTACTGATACAACAGCTGTATCTATTGAGCCTTCTTTCACTCAGTTCTCTAACAAGCCAATTATTATTAAAGACAAGTACGAAGTAAGTGGTTCTGATGCATCTCAAATTGGATGGGTTGAAGTAACTACTGAAGGTGGAGATTCTGGATATTTATGGTATTTAAAAGGTGAAGGAGAAACTAGATTACGTTTCGAAGATTACTTAGAAATGGCTGTAGTTGAAGGAGAAAAGAAATCTGGTAACGGAGACACTCCAGCTGGAATTGATGGTACTGAAGGTTTATTTGCTGCTGTAAGTGGTAGAGGACAAGTTGATAGCGCGTATGGAGGAAACTTATCTTCTTTTGACGCTATTCTTAAAGGACTAGACAAAGAGGGGGCTATCGAAGAAAACATGCTTTTCTTAAATAGAACTACTGCTTTAGCTTTTGATGATATGTTAGCTGGATTAGACGGTGGAAACACAGGAGCTGGATCTGCTTACGGTGTATTTAACAACGATCAGCAAATGGCATTAAACTTAGGTTTTTCTGGTTTCAGACGTGGATCTTATGATTTCTACAAAACTGACTGGAAATACTTAAACGACGCTTCTACTAGAGGATTGGCTGCAGATGC
>Ga0209713_10000522_pt1 | contig 21626 bp, 18 predicted proteins | sample ArcOceMetagenome_3_FD_187444 | JGI IMG/M metagenome (GOLD analysis project Ga0209713, IMG submission 187444) | Marine eukaryotic phytoplankton communities from Arctic Ocean - Arctic Ocean- Svalbard ARC20M Metagenome (SPAdes) (version 2) | ecosystem: Environmental > Aquatic > Marine > Oceanic... | reverse complement strand
GTCTGAAGATACTTCAGTACATCCGTTATAGCAATTTGAGCAGTTATTTGACATGATGTTTTATATTTTATATTTTAAGGTGTACAAGAGTTATTTAATGTATTGGTTAATCCTGCTTGGTAATATTTTTTACCATCACAGATTTGAGTTCTGAAATTACTTCCTCCAGGTTCTGTTATAAATTCCATAGTATTTGTTTTAACAGTGTATTGACTTGCAGCTGCAGCATCCCACCATTGAATTCCTAGTTGTTCAGCAATTTTATCTATTCTACAAAGATAAAATACTGTACTACATGAATCTAATCCTGGTGTACCACTACAACATTCATCACCTTGGTCTGCTACAGGCATTGTTCCTATAATACAGTTACCAGCAAAAAGTAGGCCTATTAATTTCTTAACACTACCAAATTCAGCATATACAGCAGAACCTGAGTCTCCTTGCAAACCTGGGTTAAAGCATCCTGGTTGTTGAGATGTATTATCATCATCACTTGGTCGAATTACAGCAATGATGTCATTATAGTCTACAGGCCCAAGAGCAGTAGCTACGTTTGGTAAATTTATTGAGCTTCCATATACTCTTAGAAAACCACAGATTCCTTTACCTCTAGCTCCTGAAGTTCTTCCTGATGACCAAACATCTGGATTTGTATTATATATATCATCTAATTCAGCTGTTGTAGCAAACGGAGCGTTTTGATTTGTTATTACACTTTCAAGACCTATAGGTACCCAAGATGCATACTCTCCAGTACTAGGACTATTTACATTTTCAATATCTGTCCAATTTACAGAATATATTGCAGCATCCACTTGATTAACAAATCCTGAAGAAGCCATGTGGATTGGAGCATATCTTAAACTTATTCCTACTTCATTAACTGAACCAAAATAACCACCAGCTGCTTCTGTAGCTTGATATATTCTATTTATTGGATCGTAATCATTTTCTACATTAAGTGCAGATAAATTTCTACCACTTGTGTATGTAGGATTTACTATACTTACATGATTATTAGTAAGTGCTACTATAGCTCCTGATGCTACATCTTGTACAAATGTTCCTAATGTACCAACACTGTAGTTAGACACAGTTTGATATCTAGCCATTGTTATTCCTCCCCTCAGAGGTCTAGTAAATTGTCTGTTGGTAAATTGTCCAGAGTTAGATCCATTCCACCCTCCACAAGTTGTACAACTAAAAAGTTGAACTGGAGACTGTTGTATTATATCTATCTTAATAACTGTATCACCTACAGTAACTTCACTTGGTATCATTTCATCAGAAGATAACTCTTCAATTGGTTTCTTTTCAGTAACTCCAATTACAATAGCAGAATCTCCTGTAACTTTACCAGCAGAAACCTTTTGACCTAGTCCAACGGAAACAATAGTAGTATTACCTTTTGCAAAGGTTTTTGCTACATCATCTATTTTATCTTTTATTTCTTTTGTCAGTTTCATAATATTATGAGTTTAATTCTGATTCAAACCATGTCCAAATTGTCTTGGTTCCTGATGGGTTAGGAGGAGTAGTAGTTGTTGTAGTTGTAGCTTCAGTAAATTTCGTAAGACCATCACTTATTCTGCACTGTGGTCTACTTCCTGAGTCTATAGCTAAACCTGGATTAGGTTGCTCAAGAACAACAGACCAAATTGATGTCTCAGTGTCGCATCTATACCAGACTCCTGTAAACACATCAGATGCATATATATAATTTCCAATCATTGTTAAATCTCCACTAGTAAGATATGACCCATTACTAAGCAGGGGAGTATTAATATATCCATCTAATGTTCCTGCATTATAGTCGTATTGATATATTCTACGACCAGTTCCATTAAATTGATGATACAATACTTTATTTGGAGTTACTCCATCTAGTTTGTATGTAATTAAACAATCTCCCTGAGCATTGCTTTCAACTATAATTTTTTGAGTAACTGATAAGACGGTAGAACCTCCAATAATTTCTACTTCTAAAACTCTATTAAACCCATAAAGATATACAAGTTTAGTATCACTAATTGACTCTCCAGCAACTTTAAGTCCTGTTGACCACTCAGAAGGCCATGTATATAATATACCCTCCCACTGAATATTTTCAGGAACACCTGTTGAACTTAAATCATATGTGTATCTTGTAAATGCATACTCAGTGTTAGCTAGAGTTATAGTAATATAGTTTTCACTAATAGAAACTCCTTGGCACTCAAAGTTAGTTCCTGCAGGGAATATAAGTTGTTCTGTAATTCCTGTAATAGGACTGTATGCAAACACATCAGAGTAATAGGGTTCACCAGGATAACATGCTCCTGGAGTGTTAGCGCAATCCTGTCTACTAGTAGCATAAATTAGATTACAATTTAAAGCAATAGTGGGACATCCTAAGAATAATTTTCCACCAGTCGGTGCATTACCATATATAGTCATAGATGTATAGTTAGTAAGAGCAGTAACTTTAAACTCTCCATCTCCTTGATTACTATATGCATCTGGTGCTGTTGGAGGATTTGCTACTCCACCAAATAGTCTGTTACCATTAACTTGAGCAAAACATCCGCTATTTATAGAAAGTGTTGGGGTTCCACCATTAGTTTCTACATAATATACATCTCCAGATGTACCATCTGCATTACTATTTAGAACACTAGCTCTAATTGGAATATCATTAACTGGTACAGGGAAATCAATTGTAATACTAAAGTCAAAACCTTGTACAGCTAAAAGTATATTTTCTCCTTCAGAATCAGGTGATAGAAGTCCACTACATCCTAAGAAACCACCATCTGTATTGCTTACAAACCAAGAACCTAAGTCATTAGATAAACTTGCTGTACATGTCATTCCAAAGTAGGTAAATGTCTGAGGCCCTAGGTAATTATTATTAGAACTATCATACAAACCATCAAATAGGTTAGGGAAATAAGTAAGACCACAATCAGGATCAGGATCACCTGATACAAAATTAATGTTAGAACAGTTTGTAGCTGAACTTAACCAGTCATTTGAACTATTTACAGAAGTGGTAAATGTTAAGTTATTAGGAATTGATTGATCTATTGTGTACACCTCTAAAGTTTCTGGGTTTAACACTTGTGCTAATCCATTTACACCCCAGAAAGGTACACCTTTAACTCCATTATAACTTTCTGAAAATTCTGGAAATCCATAATCTTGAAGTACTATTCTAGGAATAACCTGATTGTTTATACTAAATTCAGGATCAGATGGAGTTACAGGGAATACGATTAAAGAATTACCTACTGCAGATGCTTGACCCCCTCCACTAGGTGTAAGATCAACTCTATATCCTAATATAAGTTGTCCTGAATTTGTATAAGTAAGATTACTCAACTTACCTGCATTGCTTGCTGGGGAAGCTGCCCACTTAGAAGATATATCATTTGAGGCAATTATAATGTTTCCTGAAGCTGCAATACTAAATTCAGAAGCATAAATTGAACCACCACCACCAGTACCTTCTGATGGTGCTGGAGCATATTCATTACCTGTTCCAACAATAAGTGTATTATTATCTATTGCAGTCATAGCCCATACAGAAGTTCCTCCCTGATTGTGTCCATAAGTCTGTCCCATAGGAACTGTTATCTCCCTTACATAAGTTAATGTAGGAGCATCTGATGTAGTTCCATCTATATCCCACTCTCTAACATATACCTTATCATCATTATCATTAGTTGGATTAGAACCTTGATCAACTATACTAGCTAACCATAGTTTATCTTCTGTAGCACAAATAGGTCTTTCAATACCCACTGTTTCAGTAAAATCATTGGGAACTAATACAGTTGTACTTGTGTTAGTATTAAAGTTATATACAGCTACACTTCCTGAATTACCACCATTAGTAGACCATAAACATGGTGTACCAAATGGATTTGGGAAATAACTTGTTGTTGTAGTAGTTGTTGGTGGAGTAGATGTAGTAGTTGTAGTTGTGATATTACAAAGTATCTCTCCAGCAAAATCACAATTTGGTGTAGCACAAGTGTAAATATCTGTTTCAGTATTTAAACAAAGACCACTTAAGTCATCCAATCTAACAACAGTAGTTCCTGCAGGTGCATTAACCTGAAATCCAGCTAATAAAGCTACTTTAGAAACAGGACCAGATGTATTAAACGCTGTAGCAAAATTATCTGCGTCAGAATATAGGTCAAAAGGACCTGTTTCATTACCTGCAAAACTTAATGTTATTATTATTGTCATCTCTATCTATAATTTTTGATTTTACTAAACTCCATATCCAAAGGCTATTAATGCATTTCTTATTTCATCATACCAGTATTGTTGTGGGTTAGCAGGACTATTATTTAGATCCGCTGACCATGCAAATCTTGCAGGACTTGCGCTTGGAAAGTCTTGTACATTATCTACAGGACCGTATGCACTAGCAGGTTTGGTAGCAGGTTGTCCAGGTTGTCCTGCATTATAACTTGTAAGAACATCTGCACCATTAATTCCTGCATTAAGAAGTCCAGTAGGTGAAACTAGAGGCTTTATTGTTGAGTTTGTATATCCTGATGTAGCTTTTGGATGGAAAAACTTAGCTCTATATATATTAGTGTTTCCTGCTGCAGTTTCTATATCCTCAACAAAATCTCTTAAATTTCCTATGTCCTCTTTTATATTTGCATTTGTTTGAATGTTTCTAGTTTCCCATGCATTTCCTGTACTAAAATCACCATCCATATTATATCCTGTACCTGATTCATCACCAAAAGCCAGAATTGCTAAACTGTCTGCATCAGGGAAATATCCTGCTGCACCTATAGTACCTCCTAAGCCTCTATTTGAAAGCATTGAAATTTGTCTTTCTGAACCACTATGACACCAGTATACACGAGCTTCAAACTCATCACTACCGTTAGTAGCTCTGTCTGTATTTCCACTTGCTTCAGTTCCTCCTGTTGCATAGAAATCTTGAAGTAAGTTTCTTAAATTAGATGTGTTTACATAATCAGCAGATTTCTGAGCAGCTGTTAGATTAAAAGTTATAATCCCTGCGCTACTTTGGGGGATATTTGCAGTTAATGCAACAGAATTTCCACCACTGTCTACAAGATTAAAAGCAGGTTGGTTCTGAGCATTTAATTGTAGGTTATCTACAAAAGTTCCTGCAGGTATTGAAGGGTGTACAGCTTCCATATTATCTCGAATACATAAATATGCATTCTGAGCAGTATTGCCACCACTTTCATCAGTAACTCTAATAGCTTGATTACCTTTTGATAAAATTATACTGGTTGACCCTGCTGGTGCCGCAAAACCTGGTGCATTTTTTATACCTGTAACACTAGCTATCTTTGCTGTCACTTCTATTGTATCATCCATAGAACCTGAAGTATCACTCCAGAAAGTAAAGTATGAGTTCCCTGTAACTGGTATATCTGGATCAGGAGCAACACAGTCTCCAGGTGCAGTAACTAAAACTGAATCACCAGCTGCCTCATCAAAAACTGAAAGTATTGCTGTATTATCAACACCTTCTAAATTTGTTTTTGAAAACTGAAAAAGATATTGATCACTAATTGGTGCAGAAGCTCCTCCAGTGTTAGTACGAAACTTACCAGGGTTAACATCAACATAACCAAATCCACCATCTTCAAAGTCATAAGTCATTGGATAATTTACTCCTCCTATATTAAATACTACATTATAGGAATTTAATGGAATTTCATCCCATGTTGTATAACCTGTAGTATTAGTAGTTGCACCTGTAAAAGGTGGAACTTGCACTCTTAATGATTCAAAACCAGAAGTAGGAACTGCAACACCATCTCTCCAGAATGCATCAACTATTAAACTACTTGTATAATTAAACTGCAAACATCCAACTAAACTATCAGATGTTGTTGTTGTAGTTGTAGTCTGAGGGGTACCTAAAGAGTTAACGTTACATTGTAATGAAGAATGGAATGGTTGTATTACATAATCAAGTCCATTGTCCCATACTAAAGTTAATGCATATGTAGTTAAATTAACTTCATACACTTTATCTTCTGCAACAAATGAACTTCCTCCTTCTTCTGATAAGTATAATTTACCCCCATCTTGGAATAAATTTACTTGAGCAGTTGGATCTATCTCTGATAACACTTGACTAACTTCTAGTGCACCATCTGGATATGAGTATTGTTTTAGTATAGAATCTCCAGTAGAAGATCCATTTGAATTAATTACAGTTATTATTTTATTATCTAATGTGTACATTAAACATTTAGAAAAGAAATCAAATGGAAATACTAAAGCAACATCACTAGAAACTATAAGATCATCAGTTATATTTAAGGAAACTAAATCAGTAGTTTGTGAATTGAATGACACAGTCGTTAGTAAAAAATTATTTGCTACTGGAGCTAAATGTACCCAGCGAATAGCTTTGCCTCCTGGAGTACCACCAAGTGCATCATCTTTAAATACTATAGTTCTATTTCTAGTAAGTACATTTTCTACAACTGAAGGAATCCACTCTACAATTTCTGTATACTCATTACCCTTCCACAACCTTGTGTTAGTGTGGGCATTTGCATAGAAATTTCCATACTCATTATTGTTAAGTATAACTGCAGTGGTAGTATTATTACTCACATTGTATATAAAATCTTGAGTAGTATTAGAATACATAACACAACTTAAATCAAAGGTGGATACTAATTCAAAACATCCTTCCACTCTACAATCTGGGAAGATTGAAGTTGTAGTAGTTGTAGTACTAGATGTACTTGTACTTGTAGTTGTACTTGTACTTGTACTTGATGTACTTGTTGTTGTTGTACTTGGGTTTGGTATTACAGTTACAGAACATGTAGTAATTTCACACACTGTAGGTGTATTACATCTACTAACACAACCAGATGTTAATCTAATTACTTTACTAGCAATATCATTAACACAAACTGATCCTGCATAATTAGGATTACAATACTTAAATGCTAATATACGCTTGTACGCTATTAACTGAGTAATTGTGTAAGCAGGTACATCACGACCTAACATAAATACAACATTGTTATACATGTTATTGCCAAGCTCTGCAAGCTTACAATCTATACTCTTAAGTAAATCAGGAATCTTGTGACAATCCTGACAATTTGTTAATCTAGGTGTTAACATAATAATTGGTGGTGTTTATTTTCCTTTATTTGAATTACCATTACAGTGAGCGCACATACCGTTTGTTAACTGGCACCCACATCCCACTTTTGAACCACAATTTGCACACTGAGCCATATTATCTAAAGTTTAATACGTAATTGTTTCCTGAACAACCACAGTTGGATTTTGAAAATGTATCAAGCATATTATCTGCTTGTTTATATAACTTAAGAGCTTCTACCTCTGCACAATTATTAGCTGCAGCAAGAGCTCCTTGTATAAAAAAGTTTATTGTATTCAAGTTTATACTAGCTTGAGTTTTAAGTGCCATGTCACACTCCATCATATCAAGCTGTAAAAACGCATTGTCAAACTTCTCTTGTAGTCTGTCAATACGCATTATAGTCTTCTCCACAAAATTTAAGTATGCTGGAGCAACTGAATATTTTAGATGGTATATACCATCAGGTAATTTTTGTTGGCACCCTGCTTCAGTTATTCCTAAAGTGTCAGAGCCAAATATATTTGTATCTAGTGGTACAAAAGGTAGAATCTTTTTACCAAAGTTTGGTACCTCTATCTCAATAGTAGGTGCTGATATCAGAGGTGGGCTATCTGGATAGATAGATGCATCTGTAATAGCAAGTATATTGACACTATAACTAGGAGGAACTATTATATCTAATTGTAGATTAGCTGCCATATTATTATTTTAAAAAAAATGCCAGAGGATATGAGATAATCCTCTCACCTCTGGCATAGGTTTGTTATTGTTTATTTTGCCTACAGCTCTTAATGCTTATGAAGAAGCAGTAGTAGTACTAGTAGTTGTAATACAAGTGTTGTTAGAAACAACAGCTCCTAAAGCAGCTACTAGTATTGGCTCTACAAGAGCAGCAATACCACTAGTGGTAGCATTAGGTACAGCAAGAATTACAGTGCTATCTTGGTGAATGTAGTCACCCCACTGATAAGCAGACTTATCTAATTCATTGAATCGGATATAGTAGCTATCGTAGATAGTTCCAGCAGTTACATGAGACTCAAAGTTCTCATTGTATCCACCCATTCTATATAGAGATTTTAAATATCCAGCTTGGTAGCTATAGAAGTTTTTCTCTAATTGTTTAAATTCATCAGCAGTTCCTGATGGATAGTTTGAAGTTTGTGTTACTGTAGCTTTTGCAACAATATTACAAGCATCAGCAACAATAAAATCAGCAGTTGTAGCAGGTCCATCGTATACAAAAGTACTAAAGTACATTCTGTCATATTCCCATGGGAAAGCAGCAACATCACAAGGCTGTCCATACTTAGTTAATGGCTTACCTTGTATTCTAAGGATAGTTCCACCAACATTTTCAAAAGTAAAGAAGCTTTTAAAAGATACGTTATCTGGATTATCTCCAGGAGCGCTTTGATTTAATTTAACAATGATTGAGTTAATTAATGCATTTACATCTACATCAGTACATACATCACCACCACATTCACAACATGGAGCGTTTACAGTTACTGAACGAGTAAATCCATTGAAGTAAAGAGTGTCAATGTAAGATGAGTGAGCACGTAATGTTAAAGTTAAGATTTCACCACATTGTACTTTGAAGTCAGTTACATCAGTAATTTGATTTGATACATCAGAACATCCTGTTACTTTGTACCATTCTGTTACATTTGAATTGCAGGCTGCTCCAGCTGTTGGGCATCCTTTAATTTTGTCAGACCTCTTTGATCCTTGAAGATAGGTGTTTTCTCTACCTTGTGCTACGTAGAAATACGGAGAAGCAGCTATTGTTCCAGCAGTTACTGTAGCATAGGAGCTATTGAAAAATCCTACAGTACCTGCAGTAAGATCTTGAGTTGAACCAGAACTAGGGAGTGCGGTTTGCCCCACTGGCACCACGAATAACGTGGTTAATGAAAAATCAGACATATTTTATGATTTAAAGTTAATATTAATTATTATTATTATTCATTTGTTTGTATTCTAAACTGTGCGCTTTGTACAGCTGCACTGTTTTCTGTGTACATTGCAAGATTTTGAACAGTTAAATCTAGAAGTTCATCTTCTAAATATAGTTCAAGCTCACAGTTTTGATTAGTCGATGGTGTACCATCCATCATGACATAACCTACCTTGTTAATATAGACAGGATATCTCATATACATTATGTAAATATCATTGGGAGTAAATGTACCATCAGTATATATACTCATGGAGTTAGAAGATATAGCGTTTAAAGTTTCCTGATACTCAAAGCTTGGCTTGTAGTGATCATTATTAAGTAACACAGATAAATCTCCGTGCTTACTTAAGTCTTGGTTAATCCATATCTTACGATCTTTACACCTACCTTTATTTGCTAAAACATAACTGTCTACATAAAACATATATTTAGGTTTTAGTACAGTTAGGTCAGCATCCCATTGATGTAATTCTTTGTTAGTTTCCACTAACGGTAATGGTTGATTAATAAAATCTATAACTAAATTTTGTAAATCTTCATACCTTTTTTTAAAAGCATCATAACCTAATCGGTTAGCGACACTAAAACCATCAACTTTTTGTTTTATCAACTTAATCTGAGCTTCATTCAAAGCTAAGATTTTGTCTTCTAATTGAATTTGTTGATGCTCGTTAGTTGATAGTTTATTTAGTTTTTGGTCTATTTTGTATAATAAACTATCTACTGGTATCATATATTATTATGTTTATAAAACTAGCCTCTTAAATAGAAGCTAGCTTTTTACCTTTTAACTTTCCTTCTAATATTAATAACTCATCTTGGTTATCTTCATCAGCTAAGAATCTGATTAAATCATCTTCTTCTTTTGCTATCTCATAATCACCTTCAAATATTCTTCCATTAGGTTTAACTCTATAGATAGAATGTTGAATAGCTTGTTTAACTAAATCTTTAATATGGAGTAAATTTTCTTGCATATCAGCAAATCTGCTAAATACTTCTACAGGACTTAATCCTTTAAAGTTACCAGTCTTCATTTCTGACTGCTTCAACATGTTATCTACTTGATTGTAAACAACTTCTTCTTTTGAATCATCTGATACAGGAAGACCTAAAAGTCTTGCAACTTTCTTTTTCTTCTCAGGACTCATTGAATCAAACTTGATAATAGCTTTATTGATTAATTGCTTTCTCTTATAAACGATTGCATTTTCAATATCATCATTAACAACATAAAATTGTGTGTCAGCAGGAAATTCTCCTCTTTCCCAAGCTTGGTAAGAAGATGCAATAGTTGGATGAACTCTTAACCAAGCAAATGCTAATTCTTGCATTGTTAGGTTTAAGTCATAATAATTATCTCCATCTAACAACTTAACAGGTTGTACGTGCAATTCATCATTTGTTCCAGTGGACAATCCATAGTTCCAAAATTTAGCTCTTGGTCCTAAATCAATATCTCCCAAAGCAGCCTGTAGTTTATCTTTAAGATTATTTACACGCTCAATTTCTAGCTCTCTTTCAGTTGGATCTTGAATTCTTTTGATATATCCAGCATCAGGATCTATTCCTGTTCTATATTTACCATCTAACTCTTTATAAGGATATTTAAAAACTCCTGTTCCAGGAATTCTTGTCATACCTTGCTGAGCAAGGTTACTATCCATAGTTTGCAACTGCGAACTGTTATATTGTCTCTTTATAGTAGAGATCTTTCCTAATTTACCCATAATGTAGTTATTAATTTTTGGTTTTATTTTATTCTTGTTGAGTACTCTGATTGAACAGATAGGAACTTAATCCAGTACTCAGTTGAGAAAGTTGCCCCCTCTGAGGAGGGACAGTGTGGGACGAGGGGACACTTCTCGGATATTGTTACTAGAACTGTGGAATTTCTTCTATTAATACAGTTCTTGATAAATCTTCAATGAATACATCACAACGATCTTTCATCCATAATTCGTATCCTGGGAATTTGTTAGCAGAGCTCATACCTTGAGATTTTGCAAATCCTAAGTGATGACGAGTTCCATCAATATAACCCCAAGTCATAGAAGGTGCACCCTTCATACGTACTTCACGAATGTTGTTGATCATTGATCCATCAGATGATGGAGATACATCAAACACCATAAATGTAGGAGTAGACTTTTTGTTTTGTCCAAATTCTAAGTTAGTTTGTGGTAAATCTAACTCTCTTAAGTGAACAAGTTCTACACGTCCAGTCTCTCTTGTTACCATTGCATCAAATGCAAAGTTATAAGTAATAGACTGTCCTTCACCTTGCATATATCTGTTTCCAGAATCTGCCATGAACGTAAGACCTGAATTTAATGCATCATTCTTAAGAGCTTGTTGGAATACATCGAATCCAGCCTCATTAGTATACATTTTAACTCTACGATCTTTTACATCCACTCTTCTGTAGAACAAATCTCCAAATACTGAACGAATCAAGTTAGCTGAAAATTCTCCACGGTTGTATTGTACTAAGTTTCCGTTATTTCTCATTCTGTGGTATACACCAGCAGAAGTTCTTTTTAATTCTTGCTTAGAACCATTAGTCTTAACTGTTCCAGGCTTCGCCCAGATCATTCTCTTAACCTTTAATTCTAACATAGACTTACGCATCCAGAACTCAATAAACGGCTCCCACTTAACATCATTACGAGTTAATGGTAACTGATTACGTCTTTGTGGAGCATACACTAAGATATCTAATGGCTTACCAGAAGTATCTCTCATCATTTTATCATCAGCCCATTCCGTGATCTTGTGCTCATAACCATATGCAGAACCTAAAGATTCAAACATTGTGATTTGCTCACCTAATCTTGGAAGACCTAATAAGTCTTGATCAAATTCTCCAATAGCAGCATCAACTAATTCTAACTCAGTACCTACTGCTAAGAATGTAGTGTTTACGAAATCTACTGTTGGGTTGTCACTTACTAATGTAAATTTGTAAATGAATCCAGCGTTCCAAGGCTGAGGATCTTTAATTACATAGAAACGTGGTCCATACTGACGTGTTCCTACAGATATAATTGCATTCTTAGAGAATTCATTAGTATCTAAAATTAATTCAAATTCTTGACCATCGATACCTAATTTTCCAGTAGCTGCAATGATTGCTTGCGTGGAAGCTGGTATGTCAAGAATCTTTGGAAATTTGTAAGGAACTGCGATGTTCCATTTCCAAGCATCACTGTTCGTATCAATGAAGTACGGTGTGCTCTTGTTAATCATGTCTAAGAAATCATTGCTATACAATGATGATTGAGTATACAGACTAATGATTTTTTTATCATAGTCCGCAGGCTCTGAAGAGTGAAAAGACTCTAAGTGGTTTGAATCTGTAAGTTTACCTACAGCACGTTTGTCCATAGACGCTACTCGTGCATAAGTAAAACCAGTTAAACCTGGGATTGTTTGAATTGCCATTTTTTTATTCGTTTTTGTTATTAATTACTATTTATATAAACCATGAATTAGGTTTAGATTTCTTACCTGATGACTTTAAAGTTTTGCTTTTAGTCACTTGTCTAGCTACTTGACCAAACAGTTGATTGGATTTTTTAGTAATCCCTGTTCTTTGTATTGTAGATAAGGTAGGATCTTTTTCTAATACCTTAAGTAAAAGTCCTAATTTAACTTTCATTTCATGATTCTCAGGTCTTTTTAAATCTAAGATAGCACGATCGAAGTCAGTGAGATTTTCTCCAGCAGGAGTTTTCCACTTGTCTACTAATAAATAGTCTTGTAGTTCGTTTGCCAAATTAGAATTTAGTGGAATCCCATCAAACTCTTTTTCTTTTAACTTGTCGTTAAGGATTGTTTGAACGTTCTGAACATACTGATTTCTAATTTCAGTTTTATGTTGTTGAACTTCTCCAGCTTCCTTATCTAATTGTTGAAGCTTTGCAGCTTCCTTTTTAACTAGCACCTTATGATGTCTAGCAGCTACGGATTCTAAATCACCGTAATTTTGTAATCTTTCTATTTCTTTACCTATGTCTTCTTTTTCAAAACCTTGATCAGTAAGAGCTTGACTCATTACTTGTTTTTGGTTAACTTCATTTGATAAATCCATTTCAGTAAATGCTACAACTTGGTTGTATGCTCCAAAGTATTCTTTTGGATCAGCTCCTTTTACAAAGATAGATTCAAAAGCATTTTGGTAATCTTCTCCAAATTGACCAATGAAATTTTGAACTAATTCAGATGCACCTTTTTTCTTTTCAGCATTAAACCTTTCTAAGAACTCTTCTGGAGTGTTGATTGAAACTTCTTCATCATCCTCATTCTTTGTAAAGACTCCTAACTCTAGCAAGTCACCTGCAAGAGCAGAAAATTGAGTTCCTTCTTTAGGTTCCTCATCTTCTTCTTCATCTTCATCAACAGGTGTATCTTTTACCTCTGTTTCTTCTTTAGGAGTAATCTCTTCCTCATCTTCATCATCCTCAGAAGCACTTAAGAAGTCAGCAACTAGAGATTCTCCAGTTTGCTTTTCTTCATCTGTTTTACCATCCACACTTTTAGGTGGAATAATATCCTTTCCTTTTTTCACTCCGCTGTTTTCTCCTTTTGGAGAATCAACTTCGTTTACTATAGGTTCAATATCATCAGGGTCACCTGAAGCTGTTTCTGGGGAAAGTAAGTCATTAAGTAATTGAGCGTCTCCTGCACCTGTGTCAAGAGTATTTTCAATACCGAAGTTACCTATGTTATCTAAATTATCAGACATATGTAGTTATATTTTATTACTATTTGGTTTCTATATGTAAAAATAGGAGAAGAGTATCTAATATCAAAACATTATTTGCACATTACTACAACTTTTTTAAATAATATAGCATTAATATTTTTACCTCTCCTAATTTAATTAGTTAGTTTTTCTTTTCTCTTCCTTTTGCATTCATTTTAGCAACCGCAAGATCATTTGCTTGATTGTCACGAGATAATTTAATTTTCTCTCTTTCAATTTGTAGTTTTTGTTGAGCTAAACTACTCTTTGAATTTATGTCAGCCATTTTAGTTTCGTAATCCTTATCAGCTTTATTTTGTTGCATTGTTAGATTTTCGATTTCTAATGCATCTGGGGTTCCATTATTATCTGCATCAGAGGACGCTCCACCTTCTTTAGACATTGCATTTATCATAGCAATCTCTTTTTTGTTTACACGATCCAGTTCATTCTGATAATTCTCATTAGCTGTTTCTTGTTGAGCTAATTGTTCAGTCTGTTGCATTTGAGCTTGTGCAATTTTTCCAGCTTGTTCTTGTTGCTGTTGTTGCATTTGCATTTGCTGTTCTTGTTGTCCAACTTGTCTATCTCTAAGGTCTTTGAAAGTCTTTTTCATTTCTCTCATTGATTTAGTGCTGTACAATTCAATTACATCATATAATGTGCCACCGTTTTGTATAATAGCTTGAGACAGTTGTCTAAGTTCATTAAACATTTGAGTGTCTTCTGGTCTATTAGTTAAGAATACTTTTAAATCTCTAAGTTTTAACTCTGTTCCATTCACTTGTACAAATGCAGACTCACCTTCATTTGTTATATATGATAGTGTAGATTGAGGTTTAGTACTTTCTGTATATAAAGAAGCATCTATTATACCTTGATACAATTGACCTAATACATACTCGTGTGCAACGAATAGAGGCTCTGTCTGAGAGTAACTCTGTTGCATAGCAGTATTTGTACCTGTAGCTGTTTCTGATGCAGATACAGACCCCATACGCTGTCTAGACATACCTATAAGTTCCCAGCATTCAACTTTCATTTGTTGAGCTAAGTTATAACGAGATTGTATTTCTTGTGTACGTGTAAGATCTAAAGATGTAAATTGATTAAATGAACTAGGAGCTTTTAAATTCTCTGGACTGTCATCAATAAATACAACACCACGTTCACGAGCTTCCATCTCCCATATGTCAAGTGCATCTTGTGCATCTCCATCTTTAGGAACAGGTATATGTCGTAATGACATTAATTGAACCTTACCAACTTCTTTTTCCAGAAGCTTGTATAATTGATTCATACAGACATTATAAATAACTTGGAAGGGTTTCATTAGATCTACTAGAGATCGTGCCTCTGTGTTCTTTATTTCATATGTAGTACCTATAATTGGACAGTAATCTAAAAGGTCATAAGGTTTAACATGATAAATGTCTGGTCCAATTTTAATTCCTTGGTACCATTGATTGATCCATCCCCACTCTAAAGATTCTTCTGTAGGTATATCTCCTGATTTGTAACTTTCATCTACTAATACAGATTGCTCATTACCCATTTCATCTATATAAATCAACTTACCTATTTTCTTTTTAGATACCCAATAGCTTCTTACGACAACATATTTATATCCAAATGAAGATACATTACTAGTTAACCCTAAGAAATCTTGCAACCCATCATTATTCTCTTTCATTTCTGATTCAATAATCATACGTGTCTGTAAAACTAAAGGATCATAAGTATCGTAGTTTATAGAATCTATACCAGGACTAACATCTGAGTTACCTAGATTAGATTCTCTTACATTTATAAGTCCGTAATCTTGCAACGCACTTCTTAAATGATCTATCTCATCTTTTTGTAAATCTGGAAATGCTTCTATTATTTCTGATATTTCCATAACTTCCACAGTACCAGCAGCATACGCTCCTTGATTTCTACCTGATGGATCTGATATATATTTTTTATCTGGTGTAGTTAAAAACCATGTGTTCTTTGGGTTACAAACTTCTACATTATATCCCACTTTTGAATTGTCCTCATATATATGATAGAACTCTCTTGCTGATATTAGTAAATCTCTAAATGCATCTTCACTCTTTTCTTTTAGATTAAAGTCTGCCTTCTGACAAGTAAGTGTGTGATTAGCCCATTTTTCAGCTACTGATGTGTATGAATCAAGTTGTTCTTTAACTTGTTCAAACGTTATCTTTTCAAGATCTTCTGAACTTAACTCTTGTCCAGCAATAGCAGCCTTTGCAGATACTTGCTCTTTAACTTGAGCTATTACATAAGCTTGTAAGGTATCTGTTTTAAATTGTAATTCTTGTGCTTGACTATCATCATCAAAAGCTTTAACTCTAAATGAGTCTGGTCTTTTAGATATTTCTCCTACTAATTCATTTATAGGAGTTGTCATTATTGAATAATGTTTTACGTAAGAAGGAAGCTCTAAATCTTCTTGTAACATATCTGTAAAGCTTTTAACATCTGGTTGGTCTATCATGAAGTCTTCTCTTCTTAATATACCTTTCATTAAGTCATAGTTCTTTACAAAAGTCTCTCTGTTTCTTGTATACTCAGCATATGCTTTATTTGAGAAATAATCCATTGTATTCTTTACCCAACTATCATCTTGCTTCTGCTTTGCGCTTTTAAACTGATCAGGAAAGATGTTTAGGTAAGCATACCTAATGTTTTCTTCTTTTGTATATCTTATAATTGCCATTATGAAAAAAGTTTGTTTTTCTTTCTATTAAAGAGTCCTCGTGACTCTGTGAATAGCTTGTTTTTTTTGTTCTTATTAAACATAGATGTTAATCTAACGTCTTCTTTGTCTCCCACCTTACCTAGGATGGGATCTAACTTCATAGCTAATGCAACTGCTAATTCAGCTGCAATAATTCTATCAAAGTTACCTGTCTCATTATACTGAATCATTTCTTCTAGTAATAATGGATCAAGTATTTTTGCCATACCTTTTGTTTCAGATACAACCTCATCATCTTCATTAGTTTCAGAATGAATTATTTCTTCTGAATACTTTTTAAGACATCCGTGTAAAAAGTCTCTAATCTTTTCTGATGATCTATGTATACCATAGTCACGTCTTACAGTAGTAGTAGGTACTATTTCTTTTAGCCAACTAGGTTGTCTTTCAAGATATTGAGCGTCACCTTTACTAATCATATGATCTATAAAAGATATCTCATCATTTTCACATAAGGCTCGTGCATTAAAATACTTAATCAAGTAACGAGCTTGGTTTTCCCATGTTTCTTTTTTATCAGGCCTTGCACAATAACTAGCTACAAACATATCTTGGTACTTATCACCAGATATAGCATGCATTCGTTTATATATGTATACCGATCCTAATGAGGAACTGTATGCTGATTTACCTTGTCTATATGGATCAATACCTGCAACATATAGGCCATATGGTGGATTTTCCATAGGAAATTCATATATAACTATAGGAGCATCTTTTAAATCAGTAGCTTTTAATGGAAAATTAGATATTGGCATGTTGTCTGTAAACTCATGCTTTACACCTTCACCATCATCATATAGTATAACAGGCGTACCTGTTCTTTCATTTTCTAATAATCTATTCTTTTGACGCTTAGCTGAACTTATATCAAATATGTTTGTATCTTCATTTAAGAATATGTCATCTACCTCTTGAGGGTAGTACATCTTTTCTTTTAAGTAAGCTAATCTATCTCCAGCCTTTTTTAATCTTTCTAAGTTATCATTAGTAACCTTATCAGCCTTTTCCTTATTAGACACCATCATTGGTATCTTTTGCAAAGGTGATTTTTTTGGCTTGTTTAAAAACGCTCCAAGTGAACTATCTTCTTTAGCCTCCATTCTATATTCATGACCAATAAATAATCCATGAATACGCTTATCATCTTTTGAATTATTGTACGTAAGAAAATTAAAGTTTTCTACGTCAAACATTAAAGACTTTGCATCCATAAACTTCTTCATGTCTCCACCTGTCCCTGTCAATATAGGGCTACAACCCCAACCAAATGGTGTTGTAAATCCAGGTATAGCTGCTTGTAATCCTCTTAGAAAATTACCTTTACCTATCTCATCAATAATTAATCTTCTAGGCTTAGTACCTGCAATTGCTTCTTCGTTGTTACCATCATCTAAGTTACGTATGAGGATTTGTGAAAACGGTATTCTTTCACCACCTCTAGTTTTAATACCTAACGTTACTTGATTTTTCCAGTTATCTTCTACTCTTTGCCATCTCCAGGCTTTAGGTAAGAAGTTTAAACCTTTGTCAATCTTATCTGTAATAAGCTTAATATCAGGAGCATTTAGTCCTGCAATAATGTTTTGTGAGTTCTCATCAAAAGTTGCACCTTGAGCAATGTAACTTGCTTCTATAACAGACTTAGCAAAACGTCTAATTCCTAGTATTACTAGTCCTTTCTTTTCTTTATGTGCTCTATCTATTTCATTAGTTACTAACCACTCATTGTCTCTTAGTAAAGGGTTAGCATACTTTTGATTAATTCTACCATACTCATCTATAATATCAACTTCTGTATGCCAAGCATTTAAATGCCAGTATAGGAATGGATTAATATATGTACCATCCATCATGCACCCATTCATACATAAGTCTTTATGAAACGCATAAAAAGATTTGTACTCCTCAGAATCCTTATCAGGAACTCTTTTTTGGTTAATCATCCAATCTTTATAGTCTATGCTTTTTAGTTTCATTCTTTTCTACTCTTTATAAACTCTTCAGCCATAGATCCCAACTCTTGACCACCTCTAGTTTCTATCTTCTTCTTTGCTTCCTTTTCACGAAGTTTATCAACTTGTTCTAAAAGAGACAGATAGTTCTTCATTGTATCTTGTACAAATTTTCCTTGAGACTCTATACTTGCAACAACCATTGGTATTTGACCACCGTTAGAAGTTTCTTTGTATTTCACTCTATCATCAAGCTTATGTAATGGATTAGCATCAACGTACTCTTTCCAAGAGATTAATTGCTGCTCTGCCCAATCAAGCTCTGCATTAATATATGTAGTTTTTTTTGCCATCTTGTTCTTGATTCCATCCGTCTTCCCAGTATATAAAGACGTAATTATTATTAGTAGAGTTCGTCATGGTCTTCTAAACTTAAGTCCATTCCATCTTTTAATATTTTATCCATTTCCCAGTCATCATCAGATAGCTCCACTGCATCTAATTTAGCTTGATAATTACGCAATAAAGAGTAAAATTTCTCATTGCTCAATGACCATATGTTTTCTCCATCTAAAGCTGTGTCTATGTGTTTTCCAAGACTAATCTTAGGATGGTTTACGGTCAATTGGTTAATGATCTTTACAATTTCTTGCATATATGTATTAGTTGGTTTTCTCATTAGTCACTTAAATTAAGTCATTTATATCTTCATCTGAAAGTGGATTTAGCTTTTTATCAGGTTCTTCGTAAGGGTGTTCTGTAAATAAGTATTCTGGATCATCTTCATTATCTTCTGATTTACCATCGCTATCAATATAGTATTCAGGACGAACTGTAACTTTAATGATGTCATTCTCTTTACCTTCTTGTTCTTCTCCTTCTATATCAATAAAATCTGCTCCATCTTCAAACAGTTGGCTCAGTACTTGGATCAGTGATGATACTGATACTTTATTAAGTCGTAGTTTTTTCATAATCTTTATATTTACCTTCTTGTTCTGACGTTAGTACAGCCTGCCACTTATTAATAGGACACGAGCAAGATAAGCATTTTGTTTTTGCAGATAGTGTACATCCACAACTTACACAATGTGCATCTGGTCGTACTGTTTTGTGATTGATAGAATGATTATCACATCCATCACATATAGCTATTCTTTCAGCACTCACTTCTGCAATCTTATCTTTTAATTTTTCAGGGGGTAGAATCTTATTTCTCCATCCTTCATATATCTCAGATAGTTTCATCTTCTTTTATTTTTGGTTTTAATGAATTCAAAGTTAAGTTTATAGAACTTAATTTACTTTTTATAAAGTTAGATCTTTTTAACGAGATATCATCCTCTGTTAAGATCTTTTCGTAAGATTCTTTAACCTTTTCTAGACTTTTCACCTTTGTCTTAGCTTTTTTCTTATTAAACAAAAACTTACCATAACCAGATATCTCTACACTATTGTTATTCTTTAGTGCATCGTGGGCACTATTGAACTGGTGAGCTATTACTTGATTCAGAACTATCTCTGACACTATTAGCTTGGTTGACATCTTCTTTATAACTCGATCCTTTAAGGACAGTTTTGACTTCTTCATTATGTACTAATCTAATTACTAGGTTTAAATTTTTTTTGAAGTCTATAACAATGATGGGGTTAACCTTTATCTTACCTAGATGCTTCACAAAGATTCCCACCTTCTTAAGCTTTGACACTATATTATTAATTGTAGCTGTAGTTGTATTGTATTTCTCACAAAACTGTGCTCTTGAGTTTGCATAGGATATAGTTCCCTTCACTGCTGTAAATGCTATTAGTTCAATCTCCCTCTTTGTTAGGTTAAGATTGTTAATAGCAGATAGTATAGAATAATACTTTTGTGCTACTGCATACTCATCTTCTAAACTCTTCTTTAGCTCTTGTATGACTGTATTTCTTTTTTCCATGATTTAGTTGTATATAATTACACATCATATAATCACAAATATACAATAAAAATCTATATACACAACATATGGTATATTTCAATGCTATATTATGTATCAGTAACTAATCATATACCTTTATTAGTTACATGTAAAAGAAGAAAGTATAATAACTAATAACCCACCCACCCACCAAAGGTAAAACATTTTTACCATGCCAACCAAATTTTCTAAAAACTTTTTTTCTAAAAAGCCCCACCCCATCGTGTGTATAAGGGAGTAGACCCCTACCAATTGAAGACCCCACACAAAATTTGACGATTGGGGGTAGCCCCCAGTCTTCACACTAATCCATTAAAAAACAGAAAACAATGGCATTACAATTTAAAGATTACCAGTCAGAAACCCTTGTAAACTTAGGGACAGTAGCATCCAATGCAGGAAAAGGAGGCTCTTGGTCATTAATTGACAAGAACTTTCAAGATGAGAGCAAGCGAGTTGCTCTAATCGTAAAGCGTGCAGATGGTGCAAGCACTGTCGTTGCTTGCTCTACAGCTGTGAGCAGAGGATTACGTGACCAATCCATCAAGAAAGGAATGGTTCAATCCTTTCCCATTCTACAAACTTCTTGGGATACCAAGGTTGATGGAGTCATCCAAATGGATGCCACCACAGGAAAGCCTAAGCAAACAACAGGCCACTTCGTGTCCTTACCAGGAGGAACTCAAGTGGAGGACTTTGCAATCACGGATGAAACCGCTGAGGAGTTTGTTGCACCAGTTATCAAGCTGGATGACCTGGTTGCCTTTTAGCAACCATTTCACCCTTAAGGGGAGAGTTTATCGCTCTCTCCTTATATACTGGGTGGGAATACAGGGTTGGGCCTTTAAAAACCAAATAAAGTATATGTTTTGTGTGTGTGATAACTTATACGTGTTCACATAACCCACATTTCAACACCTTTTGACAGCTGTAACATTCACTGTTGCATACTAAATAAATATAGCATTAACATGTTATTCTTATACACACACCTAATAACTTTCTCTCTATGCTTATATTAAGTTAGGGAGCTCTAAAACATATTAATTACTAGTCACTAAAAGCAGTATTGGCTACCTGCGGAAGAAGAACGAT
>Ga0209713_10000520_pt1 | contig 21646 bp, 20 predicted proteins | sample ArcOceMetagenome_3_FD_187444 | JGI IMG/M metagenome (GOLD analysis project Ga0209713, IMG submission 187444) | Marine eukaryotic phytoplankton communities from Arctic Ocean - Arctic Ocean- Svalbard ARC20M Metagenome (SPAdes) (version 2) | ecosystem: Environmental > Aquatic > Marine > Oceanic... | reverse complement strand
ATTCCAGAGTTATTGCAAAGGTACTCCAGAGTTACCACAAAGGTGCTACAGAGTTATTACAGTACCCACTACAGAAATACCACAGAAGTACCACAGAGTTACCACAGTACCCACCACAGAAATACTGCTGAGGTGCTGCAGAGTTACTACAGAAGGGCACTATTTGACAACTCTTCATATCACTTTCAGAAAATACAGTTGGATTGTGTGTGCAATGTGCGTGTGTATGTGTGTGTTTTTTGGGCACGCATCTACTGCTGCAGGTCTTCGCTCGGCCATAACTTCTATGTGAATCAGGCATGGCGCTGGATAGGTTCCCTCTGGATAGGTTCCCTTAGGATTTCACCGTCAGGATTTCGTGATCATTCCCAAGGCCTTTCTTCACTGAGGGGTGTTCCAACATCACACACGCACGCATTGCTTCATTTCTGTAGGACTAGCGGTTATTAAAATTAGTATTCAATTAAATCATCAAACTGTATGAATATCTGCACATTCTCAGTTTTTGTTGCCCAAATCCGTGCACAGCCATCCTGGCCATCCCCCATTATCACTAAAATCATCATTGTCCTCCTGATGTATCTGGTTCTGATTGTCAACATTGATATCCACCTTCACTACCTCGTGGACGGCATCTCTTACAAGGCTTTCATTTTTCAAAGCAGTTTTTTTTTGGAAAGGGCCCCCTTCTTGAGTACAAGTTGGGGGTCGGGCTGTTGAAACTTCGATGTGGGGCCGAAGATACCAAGAGCCAGCCGAAGCCGAATTGGCTTCAAGAGAACTTCATTGCCAAGGTGATCCCAAAGGCATGCAAGCCATCCTCGAGAAGAACTGGCCGTCAGTCCAGAGTACTATGCCCAGGGACTGCAGCAAATCTTTTTGCAAAAATGCAAAAGCTGCAAAAACATTGTTCCTGATGGGCAGGACTTAGTTCTTGGAGCAATGCCATTTGCAGTGCTGTATGCAATGCTTGGTCGAATTGACTTCTACACCAACAACATCCCATTGGCTGGTGGTGGATCACTCGAAGTTTTTCCCAACACATAGGATCACTCATAGGAACTCCCCAACACTTAACTTTAGCATTTTTCCCCCCATAAGGGTTGTTATCATTTTGCTCTATCCTTTTTTCTTTTTTTTTAATAAAACACTTGGGTGAATCCCTGGGCCTTCCCTGGACCTTCCATTGGAGCCAGCCATGAGGACAGGCCAGGTGACAGCCATGGGGCTTTGAACACCCTTGGTTTTTAAAGCTGACAGTACACAGACTTACAGCATGTAAATCACAGAGTTACTGATAGTCTTCACAGAGAGTTACTCCAGAGTTACCTCTGGTTTTCTAAAGCTGGAACAACACCTAAGCATTACGCCTTTTAATGCATTGCACATTTTGGGGTCACATTGCTTCATTGCGTTGGTTTTAAGATATCTGAGGGTAAGAGCCTGATACAACTCCCCTTGAATAACGCTACAGGTCACATTTCAATGCATTGCAAGTTTTGCAGTTGTGTTGTCTAACTGGTAACTGGTTTGAAGGTATTTGAGGATGAGGGTTTGATTTCTCTTGAAAAAATATAGGGGTCAATGCACACATAGCAAAGAATTTGTTCTCATAATGGGCCTCCAATGCCTCAGGCACAGGGGGACACTTTCACAAAGAAAGGGATTTCTAGGGGCTTCGTTTCCAAAGCATGCTAAAAGGAAAGACGTTTGCATATTAACTTGATTTCGAAGTCTTACACAAGTTGGACTGGCTGCACAAATTGAAGTACAGCACTAACCGCAGCCATTTCCTAGACAGATTTAGGATGGCATACTAACTGCGTTTCATTATTGTAGTTCTTTTTTTGTTGGAAACAATTTTTGAGTGCCTTTTAGAGCACAACATCTTAGAGTGTCCCATTCCTGTGGCATTTTCCCTGGAATTTTAATAGTGGTATGGCAATGCACCAGGCAAGGGCAGCTCTGAGCACCACATTGCACCAATTTGGTACACCTCGCGCCTGCCGCAACGACGACCCCTACTATGATGAGAGGCACACAGTTCGAAAACCAAGACTTTCCATAGCACTCATGCAGCGACTGGAAGATGTGAATCTCGAATCGCTTGAGCACCTTTTCATGAGCAGGAATATTTGGACCTTGCGGCAAGTGTACACTTTGGATCAAACGGACAAGATGACTTTAATCAACAAGGCGTGCACTATACTCAACGCTTATGGTTTTCTGGGTATCCATGATCTCAAGTCTCAATTAACTGCACTGCTAGATGAGGATGCGTACCTCCAGACCTTCACCAGGGAAGTTGCAAGTAGCACCAAGCATGACGAAAGCAGCATCCCCCAAGAAGCCACACAGTCAACGCCCCAGTGGGGCCCAGTCGGGGTGCTTTCCTCAAGCCAACCTGGCACAGCTTCGGTGGGACAGAATGGGCATTGGAATCGAGATTCGTGGAATGCAAACCTAGCTTGGAATGCTTCCACACTTGGAGATCCCTTCACTCCTGGACTGGTACCTTCAGGTGATATGCAAGCGTCACCTCTTCAACTTCTTGTGCCCACACATCTTCAACATGTGCCCACAGCTCTTCAGCAACAGCAAGCCGGTTTTTCTGCGATTTCCACACCTTATCAACAAGGACCAGCCGGCTTTTCTGCACCATTTCACAACTTGCCAGATCCCCCTGTGGAGGACTGTACCTGGTGCTTGAAAAGGCTGAAGGGGCATCTTCATTTTTGATCAGGGAGGGGAGAGAAGAGTATAATTTGTGTAGTGTAACCTTTTTGTTTCTAAGACCCAAAAATAATAGACATCTTGTTTAGGGGGGGCCTTGTAACCAATGCATTTCTTGTTTTGGGGGGCTTTGCACCCAATGTGTTTTTTTAGATGAAGTAAACAGACTTCTGGTTTAAGGGAGCCTCGCCCCCAGTGATTTTTTAAGACTTTGAGCAACTAAGGTCTTTGGTTACAGCAAAACCAAACATGGGCCCAGACCGGTTCCATGAAGTCTGCCATCGCTTGAATCAAAGTCACGACTGGATCGCGTCTGCTGCTGTGCACTTAGCAGAAGCCTTGCGAACGTTAGACGTAGAGGACCGGGAGCTAATGGGGTCAAATGGGGAGCGGGAGCTAAGGGGGTCAAATCTCGAGGCAGCAAAGAAGAACATCAAAGCTGCTAGATCAGCTGTGAGGGATGACTTTGCCTTCTGTGTCGTGTGCATGTGCCAGGGGCTGGATTCAAGGAAATTAATCCAAGCAACGATCAAGAAGATATTTTTGGTGGCATTTGGATCAGAATGTGACAACAGAAATTCCCGTTCCATCATGTCGTTTGACAAATTGCTTGAACGCACCTTTGTGCACGTGCTGTCGATTGCGCTGAGATCCAAGCGCGAAAGGACCACACCGCAAGAAGAGACAACAATTCCCCTACGAGAAAAAAAAAGAACAAAAAGGCGAACATGGAATGGAATCCTCAAGCAGATCCAATTCACGAGGCGGGGGCACCTCAGAACAATGAGGACGAGGAGGAAAAAAAACAAAAGAACAATCTAGTGAAAATCCTGGGCGCATTCGTTACGACCATGCCACCTATAAAGGAAGATTCAGAAGCTGAACCTGGAGAACATGAACAAAGCGTCTCAGAGAAGCGCTACAATAGGGCGATAAAATTTCTCGACCAGAAGGGCAAGCAGGCTGGCTACGATTTTGTTGACAAGTCAGTGGCATGGAATCCTGGCATGAAACTCGCTGACACATCAGTGCCATTGCAAGCTGGTATTGCATTGCCAAGCGCTAGCACGGCAGCTTCAAGTTCTAGCACGGCAGCTTCAAGTTCTAGCATGGCAGCTTCAAGTTCCAGCGTGGCAGCTTCAAGTTCTAGCGCAGCAACGTCTTCCACACGTTCAACATGGGTGGCACAACAGGCATTCAGCTTGCACGCAATCCTGACCGACAATGAGAGAGAGAAGGTGTTGTCTGAAAGTGAAGGGGAAGGCAAACCGGTCCTGCGTCAAACCAGGCATATCATGATTTGATTCCTGGAGCCACAGAGCCACAGGGCCACGCAGCCACATGTTACAGAAACCTAGCATGATACAGGGCCACAGGGCCACAGGGCCAAAGAGCCACAATGTAATATCTGGAATGCAATACCTGGAATGCAATACCTGGTACCTATATTCTGGAATTCAAGTTTTGACATCTGAACTGCAACAACCTTTTAGAAGAAAAAGACTGTCTTTGATGCATGCCAATGATGATGTCCCTGTTACCAGATCTAGTAAGCAATCTTGACTGCACAGATAATGCACGGAACTCTACATCCAGCCGAGCAAGCAATCAGTCAAGGCTTCCATGGAAACACCCCAATTCCTATAAAACAAAACATGTGTAGGGCGCTCAAGGGGTAGAAATCCCTATCCGTTTGAGTATTTTAGTGACACATTTTGCAATCAACGAAGCAATCCAAGACAGAAAATTCCAAGTTTCTAGAATTCGGGATTCCAATGCAATCTTGCTCCAATATCATTGTAGTAACATCACTTTTATTCATGGCATTGCGTTTTGCACCCTTATCCATTGCCCTGCTGATGTTTACTGGTTGGGCACACATCATATCTCTATTCTGGAGAATTCTCCACAAGCAAGATTGCGTAATTCACAAACTGGCCTGTGAACCCCACACTATGGCTTGAATTATGTAGCAAGCTGGCAACCCCTTTCTCTCGCAGCTCAGATCTAATGCAATCCACAGTTACCCACGCGCGAGATATCAATTGCTTTTTAACACGACTTTGCATGACTAGGCTCAAGAGGAACTGTGCACCTTTCCTAATAGGCACGGGCATGCATTGCATCACTTTGACGTTGCATGAATACAGCAATTGGTGAGTCTCGAGGGGCCTTTCTTCACGCCTGTCCGAGTTATAACGCGTTCATACCCTGCGCAAGGACAGTAGTTGTAATACAAGGCATGGCTTCAGTGATCAAAACCACGCAATAGAACGCAACCATCAAAGGTCTGAATAATGGAATCCAAGTTACGTAATCCGATGGACTTGCTTGTGTTCACGCCAGGCTGCAGTTGGGATCGTCAGGCGCCCAGCTTATATCAGGTCGTGCGTAGCCCCTTGCGACGTAAGTCGTTTATCTTTTTTTTTTTTTTTGGAGCAGGGTAACAGGGTAACTAGAAGTGGATTAGTTGCTTGCATTTAGAGGTGAGTCAAACAAACCACCTGTGGCCCTAATGCCTTGGCACAACACAGTCAGTCAGTTTCACTACCTGCAATTTGAGAATTTTCCACCAGTAAGATTTTAATTTTTGAGCCGGTAAAATTTCCTAATTTTTAACCTGGCCTTCGCACGGACGCCCTGATTCCAACTTACTGCCAGTACTTAGTCAGCGCAAGCCAGGGCTATTTGTAGTGTAAACGTAAACTCTTCACAGGCATCGCCAAGCCAGGGCTATTTGTAGTGCAAGTGTGGGCTCTTCACAGGCATCCTCCACGAGTTACTGAGAGTTACAAGTTACTGAAAATCATTCCTCAGTGCAACTTTAAAGAGTATTATTCTCCACTTGTAAGATACTTCGCAAATAAGATATTACCCACTTTCCACTGGGGAAGCCTGGACCTAAGCGTCCAATTTTTCAGCCATGGGATCTTAGCCATGGTGGAAAGAGTTGCAGCCCCCCCACGCAAGAGAGGAACCTCACTCCTTGCCAGGTCAAGCACAAGCAGCGAGCAACAGTTGGCATTGCAACTGCTGGGATGAGGCATCGTGAGATTTGTCTTGCATTTTGTACAGTAATCAGAGTCACAGCGCGTTATAACAAGAGCACTGGCAGGATGCCCACAGATGCCATATCTGCGATTATATCGGGACAGTGAAATACTCTCAAATCTGCCCTTCATGCGGGGCCCGTGATAGACTTAGTGGAATTAGACTTCCGCTGCAACGTTGTCACCAGTGTCCATTCATTGGTAACCCAGATTATAATCAGATTTGCCCTGGCTGTGACAGAAGGGACACTCTTAGCCTGTATATGGTTAAGAAAAGGTATGAGAGTGAAATTGATCGCTCGGTACAGAGAGAGAGGTGAACTTAGTGCGAGGAAAACAACCAATGATTACCTCTGTTCCGATCTTGCAATCTTTATGCAAGTACGCAATTACAGTAACAAGATGTGAGGCATCTCTTCTGCAAATGGTACTGAGTCCATGTAGCGTATTGTTGTGACTCCTTGGTGAACCTGCAGCTATTGCATGGGAGGGTTCCTTCCTGTGCAATCTCAAGATTAGACGTAGTTCGGCCCCGCCTTTACTTTCGCACCTGCTATAGATAACTTGCCACCTTGATGGGCAACAGTCTGCAATCTACCTGAACATCTACATGAACACTCAGTGGAATCAACAGACATGGTATCGAATTCCGAGGAATACGAAGGCCACTAGAGATCAACAACAGCATGTGCAGGCTGCGCAGGTTAGGAGTAGATGTGATGACAAAGACATCGTCGAAGACGGGGCTTTTCCCAAGGGCTACAAACAGAAAATGCAGCACTTACAGAGAGAGGTGGACAAACAGAAGGAGCTGCTCGAATGGTACAAATCTGCAGAGCAAACACAGTCCAGGTCTTTCACTATCGCGGAACCTCCGCAGATTGACCGTGCCATCACCGAGTTCATCAACATGGCCTCCCACAGGACAACTAGGTACAAAGAGTGTATACATAGGTCGCACGACCTTGCGAGACAATACAGGCTAGCCGTCGAACAGCAGGCAGAACAAATTGACCAATTGGAGCATCAGTTATATGTGACCAGAGGACGTGCCTTCAGAAAACTTCATGAGACTGAAGCTAAATGGGTGCAGGTTTTGATAGATAATGCACAATGGCTTAGTGCGAATCTTGAGGCGGGTGAAAAGACCTTGAAGTACGCTTGGGACAGAGTTGGAGAACTGGAGTCTATAGTGGCAACACAGAACCACCAGATAGTTGAGCTTCAGAGGCAGGCACAAAGCCTGCAGGAAAGCTGGACCCAAGATAGAATTTCGTTAACGCAGACAGAATCAGAAGTACATAGACTCCAGGCCTTGGTGAGGCACCTGCAACTCCTCATCCAGGTGAATAGCCCTCTGGGCATGGTTGAAGATTCAGACCATCTGCAATAGTACGGAGGCAAAAAAATGAGGGCTTTAGTATCTCAAGTCATGAAGGGATGTTCGTTACAGTATAAATTTTCACTTGCAAAGATTTGCAACCCAACTAGACCACAACGCAACCATCGAAGGCTCAAATTTTGGAATCGTAAGTTTGGAATCTTCGTAACAAGACATGTTTTTTGCAACAAGACAAAAAAGAATCCATTTTAGACCCGAGCATTGTAATTCGACCACCATGCAGGATGAACCTTCACCACTGGATCTGGGAGCTAGCTATTCGAGCACAGTACGAACACCAGAGCTTCAAGGGACCGGCTTAGCAGAGTCGAGTTGCCGCTACAACGCTGCCATCACTGTCCATTTATAGGAAACCCTGACTATTGTCAGGTTTGCCCGCTATGCGACAGAAGTGGTTCCCTTAGCTTGTATATGGTCAAAAAACTGTATGAGAATGAAATTGACCCGTCTGTACATAAAGTGACCTAGTTCAAGCGCGGCACTTCAGTTGCTCACGAGACAAAACATCGCCTGTTTGTTGACTTCACTCGGCCTGAGATAGGACGCCCAGCCATGCACTCAAACATTAAGGTTCCAGATTGAGTAATTGTCATGAGCCACGGATGAAGTAACGTTGACATTTTAACGTTTGTGCAACACGGCTGCCAGCATGTAACAATGAGGCTTTCAGTGAAGTGCGTCCGGTCCCCACATAGCAACGAAGACCTTGGTTGCATTCTTTATTGGCTCCTAAATGCTTGGGCTGACGGGGGCAGCTTTTTCATGGGAGGGCTACCTCCTGTACCAGCAATAGTTATAGACCTGGTACTTAGGGATTGAAGCGAGCAACAGTTGGCATTGCAACTGCTGGGATGAGGCATCATGAGATTTATCTTGCCTTTTGCAATCAGAGTCACAGCGCTTTATAAAGATTTCGCCTCGCTTTGTCGTGCACGCCAGGCTCACTGGAATTTGACCTGTTGGGCACTGCTGAAGGACCTCATCCAGGCACACAGTAGGCTACACATTGCCTTGCAAGTCAAGCCAGCACTTCAAATTCTCCTCATATAAGATGTGTAATTCAGAACGCGCTTCTTTTTTGCACGTTGCGCCTAGCAGGATTGATAGCATGGATCACTACATGCCAGTCAAATGAGTGAAAGAAGGCCCCTTAGACTCTATCATGGCTAACTGTTTTGCCTTATCATCTGGATTGCAAAGTGCACTCACACACCTTACAAGCGCAATGAATGATCGCAACTAATTTTCAAATTGTTGTTCTAGTGTGTCTTACTTGAGTTAAGACACAATGACAAAACCCATGTTTGCTTTCCAAATGTCAGCCACAGGGCCCTAAAAAGCAGTGACTTGTCACAGTTGTTCTTGAACACTTGCAAACAGTCACAAGCCTTAGCAGATCCAAGAGAAATCACAGACCTTTCCAAGTAGACACCAAAAGCGCTTTGCAATCCGTAATCCATTTACTGCAAGATAACGCAACCATGCTTTGAATGCACCTGGCATTGTTATAAAGAATTTATAGGCAAGGATAGACTCAGAGCAACCCGTGTCTTTCCATTCAGCCTTCCAATTCAGATCCCTTTGCACACTTGCAAAGATTTGCAACCCAACTAGACCACAACGCAACCATCGAAGGCTCAAATTTTGGAATCGTAAGTTTGGAATCTTTGTAACAAAACATGTTTTTTGCAACAAGACAAAAAATAATCCATTTTAGACCCGAGCATTGTAATTCCCAGCGTGTTCCCATAGGCAGGCTAATCAAGAATGGACACTGGAGATGCCGAGGGCACAGCGCCTTGCCCCTCTGCATCTGCTCTTCACATAGACAAATGGAGAGATTGGGTTGATATATGGATGCCTAACCCACCTTGCAATGAGGCAAGTCATGCAACAAGTGCCCAACTTGAGCCTTTGCACCAAGCTAACCAAAAAAAAAAATGCGAGTCGTTCAGCAAGTGTGGGCCACTGTGCTGTGCGCAAAGATCTCCAAGAAACTCTGGAACCATAGAAGCCAATTTGGACAAGGGAATTTGCAGGACACCGCAACGGAGAATGCCAGACGCATCAATCATGGACCAGCTTTTCCCTCCAGTGGAGACTCCAGTGGAGACTCCCGATTCAAAGCCAATTTGTGGAAGGGAGTTACTGGATTCAAAATTGAATTTCAATTCAAAGTCTTTGACAATTTACGAGCTCATCGATAGCCTGAAGTCACCCTGCAATTGCAAGACAAAAGATTGCTTCGAACCATTTCGCAGCGATTGGAAGCTTTCCAGGAAACTGGTGAAGCTCCATTTGGATTTACAAGCGTGCCACCCATTAGAAAGGAGACAGCTCCTGTATGAACTTCTAAAGCAGTCATGGACCCTGGAGCTGGAAGCAGAACGTGGCAAATGGTTTTTATTTGGACACCAGGTGAGTAGAAAGTGTTGGGAGTACTTGGTTCAGACATCGCCTTGCACTACCACGATGCTGACAAAGCATGCTGCATCAGATTTTGCCCTGGCTCCAGTAGATCTTAGAACGTCCCTTGATGAATTTCATCACGCATTTTTGGATACCAGTGAAAAGGGGTACAGTAACTCGTTCATGGAATCTTCGCACGTAAATAGACCTCAGGTGCCAGCCTGGCTTCTCGCGACCATCACCGCAATTGGATGTTTGCAAACTATTTTTGCAGTGGGCATACGAATATCGCATTGGATTATATTTTGGATGGTATTTTTTGCTTGATGGAAGGGGCATACAAAAATAGTTTAAGCTAATCCATAGCACCTTCAACGCAGCAGTCCAGGATAACATGGCAGAAGATTTGGCTTCCCTACATGGCACAAGTGAGGATGACATCAAAGTAATGCCTAGGAAAAAACTCAAGGAGATGATGGAAGCATTCCAAGACCCATATTCTGACTCTATGACATCGTTAACAATAGTTTTTGTATTAGTTTGAAATTTGGAATGCAAAATATCCAGTTTTTTTTTAAATACATTGTGCTTGAAAAGGAAACTTGGTTTGAAATTGTTGATTGCTCCAAGTCACTTTGCGCAGGAGCTATTCATGTCAGAGCAGGCAAAGTGCGCAGCAGGAGAGGCATGTCGAACAGATGTGAAATATCTAGCTTTTATGTTGCTCAGTGAGCTTTACGAGTTGTTTGAGGATTGGTACGAGACAGAGTACACAGGGCCACCAGAGAACTTCCCAAGCCTATCTACTTTGTCAAGGGCGTGGGCACTACCGGAGTGGAAGGCAAAGCTACACATGGCTGACCCAGTTTCCAATAAACCCTGTGGAATTTGTGAGAAATTCAGATACATGCGCTACTCAGCCACAACAGCTGCAGAGCGGAAGGACATCAGCAAGCAATGGAGCTTGCATTACAAGGGTCAAGCTCTAGACAGGCACGTCTACAAAGTGACTAGAGAAAGTAGCAAAGCCTATTTTCGGAAAGCTCTGCAGTATGGAGTTTCATCACATGGCATTTCATCACATGGAATTTCATCTGGGAATTCAACGAGCAGCGCTGCGCCACAGGGTTTGCCTAGCAGTTCACACCCCTTGACCGGAAGGCCATTATCTGTCTGGAAAACCATGACAGTTGGGAAGCCAAGCCCAGGCGAAGCAACCATGAGCATGATCCGTGATGGGGCCGACCAGGCCAGATACAAATGCCCACGGGATGCAGCTTCCCAAAAGCACTTTGATACCATGTGGAGACCTACTCTACACGTGTCAGGCGTTATAGTGCATGGGCTACTGGAAATGTATTTCGTTGGCGATGAAGATCTAAAGAAGGATGGCAACGCCTCCGTGCAGGAGTTATCAGAGGCTTTATTGAAGGCCAGATCTATCATGAAGGAGAAAGGTCTCCCTTTGCCACTGCATCTATGCATCCAAATGGACAATACTGCACGCGAAAACAAAAATTACTGCGTGATTCAGTGGGCTTGTAGCCTTGTTGCCTCAGGTGTTTTTCAAAGCGTCTCCCTCCACTTCTTGATTACTGGCCATAGTCATGAGGACATCGACAGGAGGTTCAAAGTTTTTTATCTGTCATCATAATTCATTTTTTCTAATTTGTTGCAGGCAGGTTCCTTTGTTCTTCTTCAATTGTAAGCCACAGCTTTTCCAAGTACTTAGAGCACTGGACGCAAGGTCCTTTGTGGGGCTCTCAAGCAAGCCCGGCGATGCGAAACTCCAAGTGACTTTATGGAAGTTATTCAAAAGGCTGCAGAGAAATCATCTGGTGGTGCACTAGTGTTCAGCCGTCGGATGCACACAACTTTTGATTGGTGGGCTCATTTTAAGTCATTGGATGCTTTCCCATGGCTCCTACAAAACCACGCGCGCAGTGACAAGCACGCTTTTCGTTTCTGGTCGTGGAGGAGTTGTGAAAACCAGGAAATGCCTCAGCGCCACCATGCATGCCTCAGCCCTGAGCATTGCCAAGGGGAGTGTTTTACAAAAGCTTCTGGATGTTTTTACGAACAAGCTTCTTCATGGACTCTTCAAGAAACTCATGCCTCCTATTACAACACTGTATTTTTTGTTTTTTCAAGGGTTGGAATGTTCCGTATGCGTTTTACTAACTACTACATTTTTTGTTGGGTAAAGACGACACAGGCTGGGGACATTGTTATGGGAGTCAAGCAGCGAATGCATAGTTCTTGCTCTGCCCAGGACCCTGTTGTGCTCGTGCCTGCAAAACTCACTGATAGACTGGTTCGCAAATATCCCAACCAAGCATCTGACCGGCGAGTACCAAAGACTCAATTGTTTAAGAAATACCGCGAAACTGCTAGAAGTGTCCGAGACCCTACATTCCCGAATATGCCTCGTGCTGCAAACTACTTGGAATCTTGGCTTGACAGGAGCACGAGTGGCTTGCACCGCCAACCAAGAGAACTCCAAGGGATGTACATCAAGAATTCCCATCTGGAATCTCACAGTGTTGATTTGCAGCATCCCCCAGAATCTTTGAAGCACCTCGTGCCTGTTGAGTTCAAGCCCATCAAGCTGATCATCAAGCAGCCTTCCTCGTTTAGTTTTCAAATTTGAGTTTGCTTTGGATTTCGTGCACTATGGATCCACATGTGCCCAAAAAGACCCCACACTGTTAGTCTACAACCGAGGCCAGCTGCAGCAAGAAAACAGGAACGTCTTGAAAACCAAGAAAAAGCACGGGCCTCGAAAAAGGCCGAGGTAGAGCAGCGCAAGAAGGAAAGGGCGGCAGCAAAGAAGAAGCGGCCACCAGGAGTTAACAATTTTGGCAAGAAGAGGTTTCGACTCGAAGTTTTGCCTAGTAAGGAACCGGAGCATCTTCCATGCGATGTTTATCCACCGTTTTTTTTTGGGGGCATTTGACAGTTAAGCCCATGGGTGGGACGTATTTGAAAGCCATACTCAAAAATGCAAGGCAAGGTAAGTACACCGAGTAGACCCAATTTATTCACAGGTCCTTGCAAGGAACTCTGGAATTTCATATCATCATCCAGTACAGACCATGAGCCCATGTTCAAGTTTTTTAGGTACCAAAAGCATTGAAATTGCATTTGGTAATTTTTGTAGCATTTGTCAATAGACAGCTTACGTCAAGAACTCGGTTTCACTAAGCTGGTATTGCACTGTCTGGCATTTAATCGCCTGGCATTTCAAAGCTCGAATGCGAACAGTGAGCAACCATAAATGAACATTATGAGCAATATGGAAGGCCACGCAGAGCTTTGACTATAGGGGTTTTCTTGGCCTGAGTTGTTCCAAAACAAAAACAAAAGGTGTTTCAAATTTCGCTAAAATATTATTTTTAGAGTCGAACAAAACAGGCCCCTGTCATGAAGAGTTGAAAAAACTCTCATCGTGTCATGCTAGGGGTTAACACCATGCGCATCGGTGAAAAATACACACAGTCCTTTCTTCATTTTCTTTGAGTGCAGGCCTTGGTCCATCAAACTCATGGCTTCCAAGTCTTGTGAGAGTTACAACGGAGTTACTGAGAGTTACAACGGTCAAGGGGCTGATATACCATGTCAAAAAAAGAAGAACTGCATCTATTTAACACAAATAGTTGCAATACTGGGCATCCACAAACTTCATGAGCACTGAGATTGAAGTAAGCCAACCATGAGGGTGCCTGCTGTGAGAGGTGCATTCCAATTCCTTTTGCCAGGCGCACGTGAGAATGGCCACACAGGGGTTGATAGCCAAAAAATATTGACGTGAGATTGACTTCAATTTTTGAGAATGGTCACTTCACGTGAGAATGGCCATTTTCGATACAACCCCTAATCAGCAAAACATATTCAATCAACATTGCAGCTCAAACACTAAATGACCAACATTGGAAAACGATCGCTGGAATTTCACTGCACGCCATAGTATGCACAACCTCGCCGTGGCATTTAATAGAGGCTTGGAATTGCATACGTGGCATTGCTACTTGGCATAGTTGGCATTCGACCACTGGCATGGAAAAAGGTACACCTGTCTTGCTTGATGCCTGTGGGCCTGTGGGAGGGGGCAAGCCATTCTTTGCATTCATTTGCGTGGCCGTGGAACTGCTAGCCAGGCAACGGCAAGAAAATTTCTATGGCCTCCCTTGCTGACAGCGACAGCGACGAGGAGATTTTGGGGCGACTAGCATTGCCTGTGCACAATTCCTGCTTTGCGTAACTCTTACAGAAGATGATAAATAAGCAAAAGGCTAGCAAAAGGCTTAGTCTTCATTGGATTGAGGGTTTCTTTGGGTTCTTCAGCCCTCGCCAAGTTTAAGATCAGTGCGGCTTGCAAGGGGGCATAGGGCGCCAGGACCAGGAACTATTTGCCGTTTCGCAACAAGGGCAAAACCCAGCACAAGCCGATACTCAAGTAGGGGCCTGAGCACCCAGGACTGCTAACCTTGCTAGCTCAGTGGAGTTTAAATTCAAAAGGGCTCACACCGGTTCCTCGCAAATAAGGCATCATTTCTCCACCTATAAGTCAGCTATGTTGTTCAAAAGTTCGATTTTCCACGAATAAGACCCCAATTCAATTCTCCACCCAGCACAGTAGAGTCCACGCTTGCACTTCTGATGTTCTAAATTCAGATACCATCGCACTTGCAATAGCTAGCTTGTTGCTTTCAGCAACTCACATTTACGTTTGGCATTTGACTACACGGAACTCCACGCATGCCTGTGCACGCTTAACGGGGTAGGCATCAAGAAAGCTCTACTACTAAGTACTCTGGGTGCACAGGTGGAGATCCAAGAGATTGAAGAGGCCCCAGGCAAGCAGCCAGAAGACAAGGCGCGTTTTCCTGTGAGCACCAATGAGCACCAAGCAACCTATTATTGTATGCGATTGTACGTGTGAGCAAACACAACTGGAGCAAGAAGATTGCAAGGTTGGGGGCGCCCCAAAGGACAAGGAAGATCCAGGCAAGCAGCCAGAAGAGGAGGCGCATTTTCTTGATAGCGTCATCATCAAGCAATCCATTATTGCAACTGCATGTTTTGCTGATAGTGTCAAGCAATCTATGGTTGTCACTGGCGTCACGTGTGAGAACACTGGGGGCAAAAGGAGATTGCAAGGCAGAAGATGACAAGGTTGTGGATGCCCCAAAGGGCGAGGAAGATGTAGACAAGCGGCCAGGGGAGGCAAGTTTTACTGTTGGTGTCAAGCAACCTACCATTGGAACTACTGAAGTCAACACTCCATTGCGCTTTCAAGGTCAAGCTAGGCTAGCAATACTTGCAATTCCTCAGAGCTTCAATTTCCCTTCCAGGCAAAGGTGGCTTCAACTCTGAAGGAGGCTGAGCTTGAGACACCACCTGAAAAGTCAAAAAAGAGGAAGGAGGTCCCAGGTGCAAACCAGAGCAAGGACTACAGTCCACAGAAACTGGACGCAGCGCCAAGGCATGCTGATGTTGATCAAGACCTACCTGCTTATAATCCGTTGGCCCCTCCTCTCACCCCACAGGAAATGCAAGCCATGGGGCAAACGTTCCTCAAACGGAAAGTGCATAAGCCCCCTCCCACCCCACAGGAGGAAGTCATGCAGGTTGAGAAGAGGGGCGGGAAGGATAGACAGAAGAAGGCACGCGGCAAGCAAGAAGCGAAATGCAAGGATGAGCAGGAGGGAGACAACAAGGAGGAAGAGGCCATAGATCATGACAAAGGCCAGCAGTCAACAAAGAAGGAGCAGACGAAGAAGAACACGGGCGTAGAAGACATGAAGATTGTGGAGGAAAACGGAGATGAGCTGCCAAAGCAAGATAACAACAAGAAGCAGAAAAAGGCGCAGAAGCAGGAAGTGGGAGTCAAGGATGAGAAAAAGGAGGAAAAGGGCGAGCAGCAGGAGGAGCAGCAGAGGGATCCAGATGAGAATGAGGACAAGAAGAAGCAGGAGCAGGAGGAGGAGCCCTTGATGATAAGGATGACAAAGCAAGGGATCAAAAGCCTAAGAGAGCAACAAGGCCAGCCCAAGAAGACTTCCTACGTCACACCCGCCCCTGATGTCCGGGACAAGGAAGAAGATGAGGAAGCAGGAGAGGACGAGGGAAATGACAAGGGTGGTGAGGAAGATTTCAGCTTGAGTGAGGAAGATTTCATGGGTGATTCCAGCTGGCACAAAGGGCATACTCATGAGGACTTGGATGTGATATTTCAGAATCACATCAGGGAGAAGATGAAGATGTCAGAGAAACTGTCAAAAGCCGTTAAAGAAGAGCTTCAAAAAGAAGATAAGTGGGAAGAATATATGAGTGCTTTTTTGAATGGAGAGGAGGAAGAGGAAGAGGAAGAGGAAGAGGAAGAGTCAGAGATTGCCGAGGACAAAGAGGAGGAAGAGGAAGAGGAAGAGCCAAAGATTGCCGAGGATAAAGAGGAGCAAGAGGAAGAGTCAAAGATTGATAAGGATGCGAAAAAGGATGTGTTCGATAAGGAAAAGAAGGAGAAGGGAGAGGAGGAGGAAGAGCAGGAGGAGGACGAGGAGACAGAAGATTCCCAAAGCAGCAAGGAGGAGTCTGCATCAGCTTTGCCTCGCAGGGCTAAGGCCAAGGGCAAAGCTAAGGCCAAGGCCAAGGGCAAAGCTAAGGCTAAGGCCAAGGCCAAGTCCAAGAGAGCTAAGGTAGCACGTGATAAAGTTACTTTCATTTCATAAAATTATCGGTTTGAATTGTTCAGTGTGCTAGGGCTTGGAAACCTGATCTTTTGTCACCTTGAAGGTAGAATCCAAGATAATTCGCGATGGTGTTGAACGTGCATTTGCTCTGGGCTTACACTGTCATTTTTTCACGGTTGCATGAGTCCAGGATTGCATGAATCCGGGCAACCGTCCCATTTCTCATCGTGACATCCAAATCATTTTGCCCATAGTGCATTACAGCTAGATGCATGGATGACAGTCTCGCCACAGATCTGAGGCTAAATGGGAAGGAAAAAGCGACCAACAGAAGATCTTCTTACAGAAAAGAGAGGATTGCTTCAGCCGACCAGCATCTTACCGTAAAAAAGCAAGGATCCTCACAAGAGCTCACACAGCTCCACCAGGAAATGGAGGAGAATTTGCACAGGTGAGCAAGGATCGCATTCCTACATCACAAGGCGCAAAGGTCCCAAGTGGCCGTACGAAGTACATGAATAAGTACCCTGGCGATATTGAGGTGTAGCAGCTGTTTCTCGTGATCTTGAAGCAACACTTAGAGACTTAGAGTTCATTCAGCGAGCTATCTAGCAGTCCATAGAGCATTGCGTTTGCTTTGCGTTTTATCAAGGAGAATAATACCAGGTATTTCAACTTTTGAAACAAGCTGCAGGAATGTTCCCAGTTGGCATAACAAACTCTTGGAAAAGCAACACCCAATCCAAATCTTCCACTTACCAAAAAGCAATCCCTGATAGAGCACCCCTTGCCTTCACATATTGTTTGTTGCTTTTTGCGAAATTGCATTAAATGCAATTTCTAGTTTTGAGCTGAAGGGAGTCCCCAGTATTGCGCGCTTGGCGTAATACTATTGGAATAAGATCCCTTGTCCAAACATCAGACGTAGCGCGATCAGAGCGGTTCTTGACTTCTTCAATGCCTTATTAACACAGTAGGGGGAGAAGTCATGGAATTTTACATTTGCAACTGTTTGTTGTCCACCTTTGCAATATCATAGAAGTTAAAATCGCATGAAGTCAAGACGCTAGCAGTGGTATCTTACAGCATGGTATTGCAAAGATCAAGATGCAAGCCACCTTGAAAAAAATCTTAGATCCTTGATGGACCCCCCATTCATCATTATTACCGTTATTCCAATTGCACATTTTCACCTTCATGCAACAAGTATAGGAACACAAGGGGGCGAGATGTTCGCGAGAGTCTACATTGGATTCAAAGCTGTTGCAAAATCCATAATCAATAAAAAAGGCACTCAAGCGCAGGCCACGCTTTCTATGGAGCGGTTCATGCTTACAGTTGTTAGCATCTGATACGGCTTTGAATTGCACAGCTTGATCTACTCGATGAAGCATGATGTGATCAAACATCCAATTCTCCACAATTAAGATTGCACGCATTGAAATGTAGGGGAAGGGGGGGCACCTCCATCAAGCATGAGATTGCTCGCATGAGATTGGTCATTTTTCACAAGTAAGATTGCATGCAAAAGGATGCCAATGCATGGCTTGTGAAAATGACACAGTGGTCAAATAAGTAGTTACTGAGATTTATTTCGAGTTACAAAGGTCAAGGGGAGCGTTACTGAGAGTTATTGACAGGGAGTTACTGAGAGTTACACAGGTCAAGGGAGATCCCCTGTTGCATGCAAATCTAGACTTTGACTGAGGTGGGTAAGCAATGCGAGCTGAAAGGAGATCCAACCACATTTCATCACAGATTGAAATCGCTGTGGACATGTCCCTGTCAAACCCATAAAGAGCGATTCACACTGCCTTGCAGTCGCATCATTCCAATTGACCTGCGTGTAATTGCAAGACGTCTTCGTAAGCAGACCCCTGTGCAATTTAGCTGCACGCCACTAGGAGCGCGCCAATCTGGTGGTTTCTCACAAGGGGGGGGGAGGGTCAGAGGCTCGCACCAGGGTTGCGTAGAGTGGTTGATTAGAGGCGGGCAAAAACGCATTGGTTTTGCTTGCTTTGCTTGCGTCTTACTGGCTTGGTTTGGCATGCCTTGTAGGTGGCAAACATAACCAGGCTCCTCCAAACCAAGGGTTGCTGCTGGCCCCTTGCCCTAAACACTTTCCAAACGCAGCCTCCTCAGTGGCTCAAGCATGTTGATGGCCTATCGTATTTTTTGGGCCATCACTATCAAATTCAACGAGGATGCACAGCAGGTGCTGGTCTTGGTTTTGATTTTACCTTTCCTTTTTGCTGCGTGGTTGTGCCGGTTTCTTGCAGCTGTCTGCTATCTTGCAGGCGTTTTTTTCACCTCTTGTAGATATTTTTTCCGGCGTGTGATTCGATACTGCGTTGAGGATCTAGCTGGTTTTGAGATAGCTGAATAGCTTTGCACCGTGGCACAACAAAACTGGGCATTTGACATGGCTTTGGGTTACGCAACCTGGTCAAGCGATTGAGCGTCGAATTCTCCACAATCAAGATGGCTTGAGCATCCAATTATCCACAAGTAATATTATCCACAATTAAGATGGCTTGAACATCCAATGATCCACAAGTAATATTGCATTGCGCTGCAAAAAAATCAATCATTCTGTAGGCATTTCGAAGTTTCAAGCGAGGTCCAAGTGGTATTTCAAGTGGTATTTCAATCAGTGGAATTCAATTTTGGGATTAAATTCCATTATTGGAATTATTCCGAATTCCACTGTTGGCATTGTACAGTCTTTGCTCCTCAACTGCTCTCCGAATAAGTCATCACCCTTGCCCTGGATAGATGTCGAGCTGTGCTTCATTCACTTTTTTTATTGTCTAAGGCGCACGCATTAGCGAAAGACTTATAATTACATCTAATCTTTCGCGCACTCCTTAGTAGCAAATTCAAGGAGAAGGATGGACCAGTTGCCTATCAAACCAGGCAAAAGAAGCAATCCAAACCAGGAGGCGGGCGTAGCGAGCAAGAAGGCTAAGAGGAATCCCAATCTGAAAAAAGTTCTACAGGAGCATATCGCTAACAAACAGGACACTCTATCTTTGCTTAAAGCTGGTATGTAATTTTTGTATATGCTTTTTAGGGCAAATCTTTACTTCATTGGCATTGCTAGCCTTGATTTTGCAAGGACCAGAAGTTTTATCGTGCGTTCATGGCCTGGATCATGGATGAGCTACGCAAACGGAGCCAGCAAGCCCGAATAAAACGTCTCCGAAAGGATGCCAAGCCCCAGGAATTCTTTGCAGGGATTGCAATCATCACTGCCATGTTCATCAAGTACTTTGGTCAAGCACATGAGCCCATTGAGGAACCTTGGACCTGCGCTTGTGCCCACACTTTCCTTTGATAAGTTACGCAAGAGGGCAACAGACAAGGGCGAAGATCAACAGAAAATGGATCGATGGTTCATCTAAAGGTAGAAACCATTTCAAACCTTTTTTTATTTTTTGACAAGAAGCCCAAATGCCAACCAGGCCTATGACTTGAAGACGAAGGAGATGATCAATCCACAATTCAACTTGCTGAATCCCGCTGTTGTCAAGCATATCCTGCAACGCAGCTCAACTCGTTAGAGTAGCCACCTCACTTTTGGGTCTGAACAATAATTGATTTAATAATAGATTTGCTTACGGAGCAGTGAGCAGGTATTGATGAGGGCTACATCTCCCATGGCTTCTTTGGAACACCATGCAGCTTGCTATATTATATTTTTTGAGTGATGGTAAATAATAGACAGGGGCAGGTCATGCACAAGGGGGTTGTAGATTTGAAATCTAGCCAGAAAGAAAAGGACACCCCTGGATCTACCCTGTTTTAAAATATTTGGTTTTTATACCTCAACGCCCATGATTGCAAAAAAAAGTTTCTTCCTGCACCCCTCAATTGGTTTGCCTTTGCCTACAACTCCCAATCTTGGCTATTTATATTTTGTAATTATTCCAGCAGTCAAGGCACATCTATGAACATGCTTTTTCAAAATTGTGGCCCTGGGAGTCGGCGACTTCCTATTTTGATCTTTTTATTTTTTTTGGGTGGTGCTGTAGCCCTAGTGTCAAAGCTTTGCTATGTCATGAGAACAGTTTTGGAGGCATAGGGCACCGCAGGACAGTGGAAGCACCAGAAGGCCTCGAAATGGACATTAGAGAACTTCACGGGAACCTCCTGGCAGCAGTGTCAGCCCTGCTTGCAATGTCCATTTACTTGGTTGGTGGCACCTTTGGGATGGAGAATCCATTGCGATCGTTCTTGTGGACCTTGGAGTCAATCAATTCAAAATTGATGGCAAGGTGTCCTATGCACCCATGCTATGTGGATCAATGCATGTATGGGTTGGCACCATCAGATTTTCCAGATTTGAGGTATCGGAAACCTACTATAGTTTACATTTGCAATCCATATAATACCCTAGGCACCTACCACTTGGACTTGCGTTGTCACGTGTACAAGGCACCAGGCAAGTTACCAAAATGTGGTCACGTGCACTTGAAGTGCGAAGGCAGGGTGCAGCTTGAAGATGGAACTTGGATCAAACGGTCCGAAGAGGCAGGTCATTACCCTGAAGCTCTTGCAAAAGCAATTGTCAGGGAATTGATGTAAGGTCCTTGTCCAAGCCTGGCACAAATGCCCCACAGAAAGGGGTCATAGTTGGGATTCAAGGCACTCCATTCTTTTCTAGTTGGGATTCAAGGCATCAACTTGGATGGGGACAGTGCTAATTCAGAGCTTCCAACAGTTGGTTGGCAGCTTCCACTTGTTGGTCTAACCTTGGAATTTATCCAATTCCTACGCTTGGGATCCAACAACCAGGAAACAAGTCCATTTACAACATAATTTTTGCCACAACCTCAAACACTAAATGACCAACATTGGAAAACGATCGCTGGAATTTCACTGCACGCCAAAGTATGCACAACCTCGCCGTGGCATTTAATAGAGGCTTGGAGTTGCATACGTGGCATTGCTTGTATATGCAAAGGTTGTAAAAGATTTAAACTAATTCATCCACATTGCATGACACATCTGATTCTACGTTTGAAATGGGATCAGAGATCCCCGAACAACCTTTGATTAGGGATGCAGGTCCTTGGTTGAACGGGGCACTGGGGACCTGAAAATCTTCAAACAAATGTAGATTGCAACGACGCTTAGAAAAAGATTCATTTCTTAGCAACACCCAACAAGGAGAAAACAATTATATTAAATCAATAATTGAATTAATTATTAATTATCGAAAATTAAAATTAAATAATAAAATTAAAAATTTAATTAAATTACTGAATTGAAATAATATATAATATAATTACATTTAAATTTATTGAACATGAAATTAATAATAAATATATATATTAAAAATAAAATATGAATATATA
>Ga0209713_10000518_pt1 | contig 21699 bp, 6 predicted proteins | sample ArcOceMetagenome_3_FD_187444 | JGI IMG/M metagenome (GOLD analysis project Ga0209713, IMG submission 187444) | Marine eukaryotic phytoplankton communities from Arctic Ocean - Arctic Ocean- Svalbard ARC20M Metagenome (SPAdes) (version 2) | ecosystem: Environmental > Aquatic > Marine > Oceanic... | reverse complement strand
GTCGCTCCGCCAGGTGCAGCTCGTCCGTTGACGCGGCGGGCAGTGTCAGGTCGTCGCCTGCGCTGCTCGACGCTCCTGCGGCGAAGAGGATGAAGCTGGGCGAGCATGCGGGCGAGGTGCCGAAGAACGTGGTACCGGCGCTCAATCCGGCGGCGCTCGTCCCGGCTCCTGACCCGGCTCCCGCCCGGCATCTCGGTAGCGATAGCGACGCTACCGATGACGACGCGGTCAAGCCGCCGCCGGCCAAGAAGGCCAAGAAGGCCAAGAAGGACCCTAACGCGCCGAAGGGCGCGACGTCGGCCTGGATGTTCTTCCAGGCCGGTAGCCGCGAGCGCATCAAGTCCGAGCAAGGAGACTTGCTTGAGCGCATCAAGTCCGAGCAAGGTAAGGACAAGGCGAACCAGGAGATCCCTAAGATTGCGGGCAAGGAGTGGCAGGAGATGGGCGACGAGGCCAAGAAGAAGTGGGAAGAGATGGCGCTCGCCGACAAGCAACGCACCAGGTCAAAGGAGGCGCCCACCCACCCTTCCTGACAGCCGCGTGCTGCGTGCACCTGTGGCTCCAGTCGGTCCGCCGCAGCGGCTTGACAGCCGGCCTAAACTGAGTGCCTGCCATTTTCCACCGGCAGGCAACGCTACAAGGCCGAAATGGAGGCGTACAAGGAGAAGCAGACCGCCGCTGCCGCCGGCGGCGCCGCCTCCTCCTCATCTCTTGCTGAGATCGAGGAGCCCTGGACGCTCGGCGTCGTCGCGCAGGTCTGTCCGCTCCCGCATGCCGAGTCCGAGTCCGAGGCCGAGTCCGATGACGTGTTGAGCTATACCATTCATACGGACGACGAACAGGAGTAATCAGATCGACGAGGAGCTCTGGATGCTCGACTAGACAGTCGAGCCACGTATCGACGCGCGCCACATTGGCCTACCTCGACTTTCCCGAAACGATGCACCGCGTTTTTTTTCAGTCTTCTTCGTTTTATTCGTGAGTACTTTATGTGTACTTTTAATCTCTTTTTCTATGCACTGACACGTGACCATGTGAGGACCGTGATACACCACACTCCACAGTGCACAGACCCGGGCATGCACGGCTGGTCTAGGCTCTAGCGCTGCAGCCAGTTGGGTCTTTGGTGCTGCGAACCTCGGCATTTCAACGGTATAACTGTACGCTCTCCTATACGTAACTCACATGCGGTGCAGGCGCCCGCGTACGTACAAAAAAGATCAGGTGCTCAGATCCGGCTTGAACAGCGCTGCGCCATCGGCAGCGGAGGCGGCCACCTCGGCGTCGCCGTCGGCGGACGCGCGGTCCGAGCCGAGCGACGCCTCGCGCGCGCGGCGGCGCGCGGCGCGCTCCTGCCGCTTCTGCTCGAGGACGGCCTGCTCGGCCGCGAGCTGCTGCCGCATCGAGCCGAGCGACGTACAGCGCTGCATCGGCGGCGCCGCCGCCGACGGCGCGTCAGCACCGGCCGCCGCCTCCGGTTCGGGCTCTTCTGGCGCCGCCACCGGCTCTGGCTCTGGCTCCGGCTCTGGTGGCGGCAGTGAGGCGACTCCCACTCGCGGTGCAACACGCGGCGGAACCGGTGGCGGAGTGGGCGGCGGCGAAGGCTCCGCCGGAGCAGGCTCCGCCGTTAACGGGCGCCCCGCTGGCCCAAAGTCGTTCGACTGCCGACGCGAGAGTCGGAGCCGAGAAGGCGACGACGGCGACGGAGGGGCGACGGCGGCGGCGGCGGATTCGACGGCAACAGAGTCGATGGCGGCTGAGCTCAGCTGTGTCGGCGGCGGCTGCGGCGTCGACGGCGGCAGCAGCTCGCGAGACGGCGGCGTGTCCGGCGGCGGCGCGGGCGCGATCGGCGGCTCCCGTGGTGAGGAGGGCGGCGTCGCCTTTGGAGGCGACGGCGTCGCCTCGACTGAATACGATGGGCGCGGCGACCGCGGGGGCGGAGGCGGGAAGCGACCGGCGATGGACGCGCGCGCCGAGGGCGCCGGTGCGGCGGCGAGGGCATCACCAACGCCGTCGACACGGAGTCCGCCGTCGGCGGCAGCGTCGTCGTCGTCGGCCGCACGCCACACCTGCGCAGTGCCGTCGACGGTGCCGGCGGCGACGGCGACGGCCGCGCGGCCTCGCCGCGGCGCTGTGCCCGGCGGCTGTGGCTGGAGCTGGACCACCGCCGCGGCGCCGACACCCGAAGCCGCTCTGAGCTCTGTGATCCGCTGCGCCGATTGCACCCCCCAGAGCACGAGGCTCGCACCACCTCCGCCGCCGCCGCCAATGCCACCGCCACCGCCGCTGGCGGCACCGCCACTGACGAGCATCGGCTCGCCGCGCGCGCCGTCGTCGCCGATCATCGACAACGACGCCACGTGGCATCGCCCCGGCTGCGTCAGCTCATGGCGGCGGCTGGCGGTCGGCGCACCGTCGTCGTCGGCACCTCCACCTCCGCCCCCTCCCCCTCCGCCCCCTCCTCCTCCGCCGACGGCCCACGCGCGGCCGTCGGCGCCGCCGCCGCGCCAGACGCCGATCCGCGCGTCGGCGCCGCCGATGGCCAGCCACGCGCCGTCCGGAGAGAGCGCGAGCGCGTGCACAGTCGCGCGGTGCTCGAGCCTGCGCAGCCGCGCGCCGTCGCTCGCGTCCCACAGGCTGACGGACGAGGCGGCGGCCGACGCGAGAAGCGCACCGTCGTCCGACAGGGCGAGGGCCGCGACCGCGAAGCCGCGCTCGGCGGGAGGCGCCGCCCACGCCACCTCGCTGCTGCGCGAGCCCGCGGGGAGCCGCCACACCACGAGCCGCCGGTCGGTGCCGCCGGTGGCGAGGCGCGCGCAGTCGGCGGAGGTGGCGAGCGAACGGATCTGCGCGCCGTGGATCAGCTCGCGCTCCTCCGTGGCACGCGGCGGCGCGCCTTCCGCTGCCGCCGCCGCGTCCTCAGCTTCAGCCTGAGGTGCGATGCGCCAGACGCGCGCGCGTGGCGCGTCGCCGCCGCCAACCAGGACGGCACCGCCACCGCCGACCGCCGCTCGCATCTGCAGCGCGTTGACTGCGCCGCCAAACGGCAGCCGCTGCACCTCCTTGCCGCCAGGGAGGGCGTAAAGCACCACCGCCTCGCCCTTGCCGCCGACGGCGAGCAAGTCCCCCGCCGGCGAGAGCGCGAGCGCGAGCACGGCTGCACCGCTGGCGGAGGAGGTGGCAGGGGTTGCAGACCCTTCGGGGATCGTCAGGGCGGCCTTGAAGACCGTCGTCAGCAGCTCCCACGGCTCGTCCTGCGGCTCGTCGTCGCCACCGAGCCCCAGCCACGACAGCAGCGACGGCTTCCTCGGCGATGGCACCGGCGGCGCACTCACCGCGCGCGCGCGCCCGCCGGCCGGCTCACGCGACGGCGGCAAGGTCACGCGACTTTGGCTGAGACCTTGGCCGGCGGCCCACGCGCTCGCGGCGTGCGGCGGCAGCGGCGAGGACGGCTCGGCAGGCGAAGCGGCGCCGCTCAGCGAGGCGGTGGAGCGGCGCACGCTGGCGACCGGCGGAGGTGGCGATGCCGCGGCGGCGGGGGCGGCGGCGGCGGCGGCGTCGGCGGCGGGCGTGGTGGAGCGGCGTATGCTGGCGACGGGCGGCGGCGTCGGCGCGGCGGAGGCGGCGGGCGTGGTGGTGGCATCGGCCTTCTTTGGCGTCGCCGGTGGTGCCATCGCGGGCGGTGGCTGCGGCTCCTGCGACTGCACGGCCGCCGAAGCCGCCGCCGCCGCCGCCGGTGCCGACTGCTCGAGTGCGGTGCGCATCGCCGCGGCCTTGTCCGATGGAGAGTCGTGCGACTTCACGCTTCGGGTGGGGTCCTCAATCGACGGCGACGATGCGGACGCCAGCCCCGGCGGCGCTGGCGCTGGTGCGGGTGCGGGCGCGGTGAGCGACGCGGACGCCGTCGCCGTTGTCGCGCTCGTCGCTGTGTTGAGGGAGGAGCGGCGGATCTTGGCAACGGGCGGCGACGCGACGCCGGCGTCGAAGGTGGGCGTCGACGGCCCCACCCCGCCAAGGCCGCCCGCCAGCGGCGAGCCCATCGCACCGGCGGCGGAGTGGCGGCGCTGTGGCGGCGTGTCAGGGAAGGCGTTGGGCGTGGCGGGCGCCGTGGCCTTCGGCGTCGGCATCTGCGTCGGCGTCGGCGTCGGCGGCTCGGGCTTGCCGTCGGTCGCGCGCCACTGCGCCATCTGGCTGCGCAACGACGCGGCCTCGTGGCGCGCCGCCGCCACCGCCTCGGCGTCGCCGCCGCCGTTCTCGTCGCGCACGCGCCGCGCCGCGTCCGCCGCCGCCTCCTCGCCGCCCTCGCCGCCGCCGCCGGTGGCGGCGCGCAGCGCGGCGCGGTCGACAAACTTGCGCTGCTCCGAGTAGACGCGCGCGCTCTCGCGCTGCGCCGCCTCCTGCCGCGCCGCCTCCTTGGCGTCGGCGCTCTCCTCGTACGGTCGGACCTTCGCCGACTCGGGCTCGAGCCACTCGTCGGTCTCAGAGTCGTACCCGTCGAGCGACACCTTGAACTCGGTCACGCCGCCGCGCGCCCGCTGGCCCAGCACGCGCCCCGGCACCCACCGATCCGCTCCAACATCGTCGGCACCGTCGTCGTCATCGTACTCGTCCGGTGGCCGCGCCCAAACGCGATCTCCGACCTTGAACGAGCGCGGCTCGGCCACCTTGCGCGGGGGAGGCGTCGTGGACGCGGGCGCGGGCGTCGGCACAGCGGCGGCAGCCGCCTCCGCCTCCGCCTTTGCAGCCGCAGCAACTGCCGCCGCTGCCACCTGCTCGGCCTTGGCAGCTTCAGCCGCCTCCACCGCCTTCGCAGCCTCCGCAGCTTCCACCGCCTCTGCCGCCTTCGCCGCCTCTGCCGCGGCACGCCTCTCCTCCTCCTCCTCCGCAGCCGCCTTCTCCCTCTCCTCCCTCGCCTGCTTCTCCGCCGATCTCGTCTCGGCGCCCTCCGCCGCCGCGCGCTTCTGAGCCTGTAGCCGCTCCTGCGCGGCCGCCGCCACCCGCTTCGCCTCGCGCCGCGCCGCCGCCGCCGCCTCGTTGTCTGCGACAGCACGCGCCGCCGCCGCCGCCTTCTCCTCGGCGTCACGCTCACGCGCCGTCTGCGCCGCCGCCTCCGCGTCCGCCTTTGCGGCCGCAGCCGCCGCCGTCGCCGCCTCCTCCTCCTCCTCCTTCCTCCGAGAGTCCTCCTCGCGCATCCGCGCGCGCTCCGCCTCGCGCGCCTTGCGCTCCTTGGCGCGCTCCTCGCGCCGCTTCTGCAGCGCCTGCTGCTCCTCTTGCAGCTTGCGCTGCATCGCCGCCACCTCCGCCACCGCCGCCGCCGCCGTCGGGTCCTCCCCGTCTTCGGCCACGGCAGCAGCAGCAGCAGCAGCAGCAGCCGCAGACGCAGCCGCAGATGCAGACGCAGCCGGTGCAACCTCGTCCTCGTCGGAGTTGGCGGCGTCCGCCTCCCTCGGCGGCGGCGGAGGGCCCTCAGCGAAACGGAGCCACCTCCCCGCCTTGATCTCCGCCTCCACCTCGGCGCGCGCCTCTCTCTTCGCCTGCGCCTTGGCCGCCGCCACCGCCGCCGCCATCGCCCCCTTGCGCTCCGACGCGGCGCGCTTCGCCTCCTCCTCCGCCGCCACCTTGGCCGCCGCCTCCGCCTCCGCCTTGGCGTGCGCCATCTCGAGCGCCACCTGCGTCGCCTTGCCCTCGGCCTGCGCGGCCTTCAGCTCCTCCCCCTGCGTCGCCATCTGCCGCAGCAGCGCCTCCGAGCGCCCCTCGGCGCGCGCCGCGCGCTCGGCCGCGCGCCGCGCCTGCTCCTCGGCGCGCGCCGCCTTCTCGAGCGCCTCACGCGCCGCGGACGCCTCGTGCTCGAGCGCCACCGCCACCTCCGCGCCCTCGTGGCGCATCGCGTCGAGCGTCGCCTGCGCGCGGCCGTGCGCCGCCTCGTTGGCGAGCACCTCCTCGCGCAGCATCTCGAGCTCCGTCGCCACCGACGCCTCGCGCGCGCGCCGCGCCGCCTCGGCCTGCGCCGCCTCGCGCTGCTCCGCTGCCTTCTTGGCCGTCGCGCGGCCCGCCGCCTCGCGCAGCGCCGCCACCCACGCCGCGCGCTCGTCGGACGAGCCGCACAGCAGGCGCGTCGCCTCCTCGTGCGCCGCGCGCGGCATGGCCGTCAGCGCAAACAGGCCGCCGTCGCCGTCGGCGGCGGCGGCGCTCCCGTCGTCGGTGATGGTGCGTCCCGAGAGCGGCAGCACGCCGCGCGGCTGGCGCACGTCCTGCACGGCCCGCAGCAGCGGCCAGTACGCACGCATCGGGAAGCCGCAAGCACCGCCGCTGCCGCCGCTCCCGCCGCCGCCGCCCCGCGTGGCGGCGTCGCTGCTCAATGTGCGGCGGCGGTCCTTGCCCGCAGCTGCGGGCGCTGGCGCAGCGGCAGCGGCGGCAGCGGCGGCAGCGGCGGCGGCGGCGGCGGCGGCGCCGGAGCCGGGTGCGGGCGTCAGCTCGCCGCGCGCCACCATGCGGTCGAGGCGTTCGAGGGCCTCCGAGGCGAGATCGTACCAGAGCAGCATCGCGTCGGCGACGACGTAGAGGCGGCGCGAGCGCTGGCCGCGCCGCCCCAGCGTGAACATCAGCCCGCACACGAGCGGCTCGGCGTCGGGCGTTGCCATCCCCAGGCTCGAGAGGCTCCTGCTGAGGGCGTCGCCGGCGGTGGCCGGCGCGTTGGCGGTGCGGGCGGCCTTGGCGGCGGCGGAAGCGGAGGTGGCGGGCGTGGCGGGCGTGGCGGGCGTGTTGAGCAGGTCGAGGTGCGTGATCGAGTTGGCGCGCTCGACGAAGGAGGAGCCGAGCCGCTCGCCGAATATGGAGCGTTCGAGCGACGCCGAGTTCATGCTCGCGCCCGTCGCCGCCATGTCGGCGATCCGCTGCGGCGTCGCCAGGGGGAGGAGGGCGCCGCCACCGCGCCGCGGCGTGGAGCCGGCAGGGCCGCCCGGAGGCGAGAGCAGCGACGGCGTCGCCGCTGTCACGACGGACGTCGCCTGGACGTCGAGCAGCGATCTCATCCACGTGTCCTCAAACTGCTGCGCGACCGACGCGACGCCGCCCCTGTCGCCGCCGACGGCCGACGGCGAGAAGGGCGAGAAGGGCGAGAAGGGCGAGGCGCCGCCGGCAGCGCCAGCGGGCGACGAGAGGGCGAGTAGCGACTGGTCGGCGGCGCCGCCCATGTCCGCCAGCGAGTCGCCGTGCAGCTGCCGCGCCGCGGTGGTGGTGCCGGCGGCGCGCCGCGCGCCCTCCCTGGACCGCACCGCCGCGAGCGAGGCGCGCAGCGTTCCGCGCCGCGGCGTCGCGCCCGCCGGCGCGGCGGCCGCCACCGGGCCGAGCGCCGAGAGGCTCAGCGGCGAGGCTCGTGTGCCGCCACCACCGCCGTTGTTGCCGGTGGCGTCGCCGGCGGCGTCGCCGGGGGAGGCGGAGGTGCGGTGGCGCTCGGCGCTCGCCTCGAAGAGGGTCGCGCGCAGCGCCGCGAGCCACTCGGCGAGCTGGCGGCCGTCCTGCGCGCGCAGCGTGTACGCCTTCTGCCGCGTCAGGACGCAGAAGGAGAGCGCCGCGCCGAGCGCCTCGACGCGCACCGCCGCCGCCGCCGCCGGCTCGCCCAGCACGACGCAGCCGCGCCGCAGCGAGTCGGACGCCGACGAGCGGAACCAGTGCAGCGTGCCCGCCTCGTCGAGCACGAAGAAGCGCCGCTGCCACCGCGCCTTGGCGAGGCCGCCCTCCTTCTCGAGGTAGCCGACGCGGCGGCTGCCGTGCGCCGTCCGCACCTGCCCCACCGTTGGCCGCGCCGCCTCGTGATGATCACCCCCACCCCCGCCCCCGCCGCCCCCCGCGCCGCCAAAGCCGCTGCCGCCGCCGCCGCCGCCGCCTCCGCGGCCGAGCTGCAGCTGGCGCAGCTGCAGCTGGCGCACGGCGCGCTCGGCGAGCGTGCGCGACGTCTTGTGGAGGTTGGCGCCCTCCGCCTCGAGCGCAAGCAGCGAGCGGAACGTGCGCCCGTCCTCCGCCGCCTGCAGCGCCGCCCAGCCGCGCTCGTGCCGCTCGTCGCCCGCGAGCAGCAGCGTCGTGCCGCGCAGCAGCAGCGGCAGCGCGAGCACGTCGAGCGCACCGGCCGTTACCGCGCCGGCCGCCGCGACGCCGGCGGCGCTGCCGCCCGCGACGGCGCCGCCGGTGATGCCGCCCGCCGCGGCGGCGGCCGCCGCGCGCTGCGCCGAGGCCTGCAGCACGCGGCCGAGCTGCGTGCGCGCGGCGCGCCCCTCGGGCGCCGCGAGGTCGATCAGCTCAAACGGCGCGCGGTGGGCGCGCAGCACGGCGCGCAGCAGCTCGCAGCGGCTCCTGCGCCGCCGATCGACGCCGAGCGACGTCACGACCAGCGTCAGGTGGCCCGCGCGCAGATCGAGCGGCGGCGTCTCCGCCGACAGCGCCGTCGTCGCCAGCGCGGCGGCGGCGGCGGCGGCGGGCGTCGCGCCCGGCGCGCCGTGCCCGGCGTACACGTGGCCGTCGGCGTCGGCGGCCGCCAGCTCGCGCAGCCACTGCACGGAGGTGGGCGGCGCGCCCGGCACCGGCGTCGCCCTCTCGACCGGCCGGCCGAACATCTCGAGGCGGCCGTTGGCGCGCAGCCGCGCCTCGAACGGGTCCTCGCCGCCCGCGAACGCGCGGCCGCGGCCGTGGGCGTGCGCCGGGCCGGCCGCGTGCCAAGTGTGGAAGTGGCCCGTGAACTCGGGCGGCTCGCGCCCGTCGGCCGCCGGCACCGGCACGTAGCCCGGCGCGGCGAGCGCGGCGGGGCGGCCGTCGTTGGCGGCGCCGAGGTAGAGGCGCGCGAAGGCGGCGGCCATGCGGCGATCGGCCCAGCGCGAGTGCGCGCCGTGCCACAGGAAGGCCTGGTTGTACGCGTCGAGCAGGTAGACGTGCTGCGAGGAGAGGTCCGCCTGCGTGAAGCCGCGCACCTCGTCGACGGCCCAGCGGCCGCCGAGGCTCGCGCAGCGCAGCAGCCGCGGGTCGGGCTGCTCGAGCGTCACGAGGCGGGCCGGCGCGAAGCCCGACGCGCCGTCCGGCAGCAGCGCCCACAGCTTGGCCTCGGCCGAGCCGTGCGTGGCGGCGGCGGCGGCCGCGGCGCCAGACGACGCCGACGACGCCGACGAGGCCGACGCCTCGGTGGCCGACTCGTAGACGACAAACGCCGCGCGCGTGCCGCGCATGAGCTCGGCGAGTCGCTGCGCGGCGCGGCGCTTGTGCGGCGCGGCGCCCTTGCCGTGCCACACCACCTGCAGCCCGCCCTCCTGCACGATGAAGGCGCCCCACGAGCTGAGCGACGCCGCGCGCTGCGCCACCTGCCGCGCGCACAGGTGCGCCGCGTCCGCGCCGCCGACGTGGAACATGCCCTGCAGCGCGTCGAGGCGCGCCGCGCCCACCATGGCCGCGGCGGCCGCGGCGGCCGCGGCGTCGCCGCACGAAAGGAAGACGAGCGGCGGTGGGGGCGCCTCGGGCGCGGCCGCGCCGGAGGCGGAGGGGGCGAGCCCGGTGACGTTGACGTCGCCTCGGCTCATCCGCGGCGGCAGCGAGGCGGCGACGCCGTACCCGCGCCCAAACGAGCCGCCGCGGCGCGTCGACGGCAGCCCGCTCCCACTCCCACTCCCACTCCCACCGCCAGCGCCGCCGCCGCCGCCGCCGCCGCCGGCCGTCTCCTGCGGCGGCGGCGGCGGTGGCGCGGGCGGGTTGAAGAGCGCGACAAAGTGGGTGGGCTCGCGGTGCTGTTCGACGAGGTGCTCCTTGAAGATGGCGACGGTCTGCGCCATCTGGCCGGTGAGCTGCAGCCGCCACAGCCGGAACGAGAAGCGGTCGGCGTGCGCGCCCACCCAGAAGTAGAGCGCGTGCTGCGCGCGGCGCGTCATCTGCCAAGGACCAAGGAGAGGGGGGCAACGCGCTGTGAGGGGGCGGGGGAGCGGGAGGGGGAGGGGGCACACCACCCAGAAGTAGGGCGCGTGCCGCGCGCGGCGCGTCACCGTGTGGCGGTGGCCGTGCAAGAGCATGTAGCACGCGTCGGAGCGGAGCACGCCGCGCAGCTCGGCGGGAAGCTGCCGGATCGGCTCTCCGGCGCCTCGGCCGATCTCCCACACCAGCAGCTTCGACGAGCCACGCTCGACGCTGAGCATCTCCTCGTCGACGTGCGGCACGAGCCGCGCCGCGTGGAGGGCCGCCACCGCCGCGCGCGAGAGCGGCCAGTCGGCCGTCGGCAGCACGTGCGCGGCGGGGTGGAGCTGCGCGAGCTGCGCCTCGAGCGCGATCGACGGCCGCGGCCACGACGCGAAGAGCGCCGTGAAGACGGCGGGCTCGGCGCCCTGCTCGACGCGCAGCCGCCCGAAGCCGTCGGGGTGCACGTGGCTCGCCACGAGCGCCGCGCCGAGCCGCGCGCCCGCCCAGCGCTGGTAGAGCACCGCGTGCGCGCCGCACCACACGAAGACCTGCGACTCGGTCGGCAGCACCAGCACGTCCGTGTCGCGCAGCAGGCTCGCCGCCGGCCGCGCGCCCGCCGGCAGCGTCACCTCCAATAAACTCAGCTGCAGCGCCGCGCCTTCGTCGGCCACCCCGCCGCCGCCCATGCCGCCCATGCCGCCACCGATGCCGCCAATGCCGCCGCCACCGATGCCGCCGCCCGCCGTGTCGGCGTCGATGCCGAGCGAGCTCCGTCGCACCGACTTGCGCGACGCTCCGCCGCCGCTCGAGCCGTCGGTGGTGGTGGTGGTGGTGGTGGTTGGGCGCGGCAGCGTGTCGGGCAGCGCCACCGACAGCCGCGCATTCTCGCCGTTGGGTCCACCGGGCGTCCCGCGTGCCGACGACGCCGACGAGGCGGGCGAGGCTCCGCGGCTGACGCCGCCGCCCGACGCAGCGAGCGAGCTCGGCCGCCGCTTGCGCGTCGGCGTGTCGTTGCCGCCCGAGTTGAGCTGATACTCCTCACCGCTGATGCTGCGACGGATCGGCACACCGCCGTCGTCGTCGTCGGACGGCAGATCCTCAAAGTCGTCGTCGTGTTCGCCACGCGGCGACTCGTCGCCGTCGCCGGACGCGCTGCCGGCGTGGCTGAAGAGGCGGCGGCGCGGCTCGCCGTCGGCCTCGTCGAGCTCGTCACCGCCGCCGCCGCCGCCGCCGCCTCCAGTCCCGCCGTCGCCGCCGAAGACCTGCGTGCGGCCGTCCTTGCGCCACGCCTCGGACGCCTGCTGGTGCGGGAGGCGGCGCGAGCGCACCGCCGCCGCCGCCCTGCCGCCCGACGCGAGCCGCGCGCGCACCACGTAGGCCGTCGAGACGCGCGCCTCGAGGCCGCGGCTCGCGCCGTCGGCCGAGCGGCGCAGCGGCAGCACCTCCTCGCCGTGCGTGCCGTCGGGCAGCACGTGAACGGTCGCGGCGCCCTGCACGACCGGGGGTTCGAGAGGACGGGAGGTGTCGTGAGGCAGAGGCAGGGCAGGCCGGGCGGGCGGGGCAGGCGGGACAGGCTGGGCAGGCTGGGCGGGCTGGGCAGGCGGGGCAGGCTGGAGGAGCCGGGCACGCTTGGAGGCGTTGCTGCGGGTGGAGGGGAGGGGCATCATCACCTGGAAGTCGCGGTGCTGCAGGTTTGACGCGAGCAGCAGCGCCGCCATCCGCTGCGGCGCCGCCGCGTGCTGCAGCAGGTGGTTGCCGCCCCACACGTACAGCCGCCGCGCCAAGCGCGCCTCGGCCGCGCTCGCCGCCCCCGCGCCGCTCTCGCTCTCGCGCCGGCTGCTCTCGCCGAGCGACGCCGGCATGCTGTGCCTCCTGCTGCCGCCGCCGCCGCCGCCGCCGCCGCCGCCGCCGCCGCCGCCGCCGCCGCCGCCGCCGCCGCCGCCGCCCGCGGCACCAGGGCCGCTGAGGCTCTGCTCCAGCAGCCGCTGCGACTCGCGCAGCGACGACAGCGCGTCGCTCAGCGCGTCGTTGTTGGAGTCGACGCGCTCGGCGGCGTCGAGGATGAAGGCGCCACCGCCGCGGTCGAGCAGCCTGCTGGCGACGCCGCGCGACTGCACGTCGACGCGCCGCGGCGGCTCGTGCGTTGAGGCGACGTGGTAGAGCGTCGTGCGCGGCGGCGGCGGCAGCGGCGGCCACAGGCAGCAGCGCGCGTGCCGCACCGACGCGCCGCGGTGGCGCGCCAGGTTGTTATTCGGGTGCTGCTCGGCGATGCCGCACGCGGCGACGGAGGCGACGGCGTGGACGCTGTCGGCCGCGGCGGCGGGAAGCGGCCGCGACCTTCGCTCCTTGGCTGGGGCGGCGGCGTCGGCGTCGGCTGGGGACTCTGCGCCGACGCCCCAAGGCCCAGCGGGGCCTCCGTCGGCGTCGGCGTCGGTGTCGGCGTCATTGGCGGCAGAGGGCGGCTCTCGAGCTGCCGAGTCGCCGTCCTCGCCGTCGCTCAGCGCCGATGCGGTGGCGGCGGCGGCGGCAACAGAGGGCGGCAACGGAGGCTTGCCAGCCGAGGAGAGCACCCGCGGCGACTCCGGGTGGGTGTGGGTGGGCCCCCGCGGCTCGCCGACTCGTCGTGGTGAGCCAACGTCGCCGACAATCCGCGGCTCGGCGGCCGGCAGCGACGCGCGTCGCGGCGAGGCGCTCGCCCAGCTGCCACCCGCGCGCCACTCGTCCGCGGCCGCGTGCGACGCCGCCGCCGCAGACGACGAGCAGCGTACGAGCGCCGCCCAGTCGTCGCCCGTGGCGCGCACCCGCCCGTCGCGCATGTGCCGCGCGAAGAGCTCGCTCTCGCCGCCCGCCTCCTCGCAGTGCACGCGCCCCTCGCCGCCCAGCGCGTGCAGCAGGTGGATCGAGAGCGCCGCCACCGCGCCCGCCGCGCAGCGCGACGCCGCCGGCCCCGCCCAGTGGAAGATCTCGACGTTGAGCTCGACCTCGAACTCCTCCGACTCGATCAGGTCGGCGAGCTGCCGCGTGCGGCTGCTCACGACGTCGCGGCTGCCGTCGCGCTTCGCCTCGGCCTCGCTCGCCGGGTCGAAGCGGCGCGCGCAGCCCATGGCGCAGCCCCAGCTCGCCACGAGGAAGAGGTAGGCGTGGTCGGCGCGCAGCGCGAGCGGCGACGGCGGGTCGCCCTCTCCGTTCTCGTCGGGGCTGCGCACGCGGTGCAGCCGGTTGCGCAGCGCTACCCACGCCGTCAGCCCCGGCGAGACCTCGCCCTCGAAGGTCGCGTCGGGTCGGAAGATGCGCGCGGCGAGGCGCGCGCGGTCCGTCAGGAAGGCGTCCCAGTCCAGCGGCGGCAGCTGTATCACGTCGTCGTCGTCCTCGCCGCCCGCGCCGCCGCCGCCGCCGCTCGCACGCTCGCCAGCGCCGCTCGCACGCCCCTCGCCGCCAGGCCCTGCCCCCCCTGCCCCTGCACCTCCTCCTCCTCCTCCTCCTTTGCGCTTTGGGTGGCGGTGCGCCCTGAGCTGCGACGGCTCGAGCTCGCGCAGCATGTACGGCGCGGCGGCACCGTCACCACCCCGGCCCGAGCCCGAGCCGCCCACCGTCGCCTCCTGCGAGACCATCGCGAGGCGGCGCTCCTCCGGGTCGGGCGGCGGCCGCGGCCGCTGCAGCCGCTGCGCCTCGATGGCCTCCGCCCAGCGCTGCATCTCCTCGGGAGAGTCGGCCGAGAGCATCACCGCGCACAGCGAGCCCTCGGTCGCGCTTAGCTTGCGCGCCCGCCGGTGCGACCGCGCCGCGGCGATCTCCGCCTCGTCGGCGTCGGCGTCGGCGTCGGCATCGGCGTCGTCGGCGGCGGCGTCGCCTGCGTCGGCGCTGGCGTGCTCGCCGAGGCTGGCGAGGAAGGCGGCGCCGCCGCGGCCGAGGCGCTGGTAGCGCACGCCCGACAGCAGGAAGTGCGCCGAGCTGCGCGCGCCGGAGCCGCTCACGCCGCTCGCGCACTTGGAGAGCTGCGACTCGGCGCAGAGGCGGATCGCCTGGATCGGCCACGGCTGCTGCGGCGTCGCGTGCGCGTAGAGCACCGAGCCGCACAGCACGCACCACCGCCGCTGCCAGTGCACGGCGCCCGCGCTGAGCATCGTCGCATGCGCGAGCCCCGCCGCGCCGCGCGCCAGGTCGCCCACCACGCCGAGCGACGCCGCCTGCTCCGGCCGCAGCACGCTGACGCGCATCTGGCCCTGCAGCGCCAGCCCGTCCACCGGCCCGCCGCCGCCGCCGCCGCCGCCGTCGGGGCCACCACTGCCAGCGGCTCCACCACTGCCGTCGGCTGCCGTGGCGCCCTGCGCCGCGCCGCTCATCCGTTCGGAGACGGCCGCGAGAGAGAGAGCCGAGGGCGCCCGCGATCGGATGGAGGAGGATCCGCGCTGCGGCGACGTCTCCGGCGAGTCGTCGGGTGGCTCGATCGTGTCGGGGTTGGGGTTGGGCGCGACCAGGCTGGGCACGCGCGCGAGGATCCGCGAGACAATCTGCTGCCGCGAGCTCGAGCTCGCGCCGCCGCGCCTCTCCCTCTCCCTGCGCTCGCGCAGATGCGCCGTCGGCGAGCGCACCAGCTCCACCACCTCCGCCACCGACCGCGCGCCGTGCGGCCGCTGCCTGCCGGGGGAATGGGAGCCGGAGCCGGCGCCGCAGCCGCAGCCGGCGCCGCAGCCGGCGCCGGATTGCGCGTAGGTGTTGCTCGCCGCCGCGAGCGTCGCCGCCGCGTGCCACAGCTCGACGCCGCTCAGCCGCCGCTCCGACCCCTCGGCGGTGCCGTCGGCCGTCGCCGGCGCGCCAAAGCCGCTGCCTCCCGCGGGCGCGACGGCCGCACCCGGCGCGATGGACTGCGTGCGCCCGCCCATCCCATGAGGCCCGACGGACGACGACGAGGCGCGCGACGATGGGACCGAGTCTCGGTCGGAGCGCTCCCTCTCGAGCGGCTCTCTCTCGTGCGCTCCGCTGGCGAAGAGGCACCGGTGGAGGCGGCGCGCGAGCGGCGCCGTCTGCGGGTCGCGCAGCGCCGCCTCGAGCGCGCCGAAGCTCATCGTCGCCACGACGCCGTCGCGCGTCGCCAGCACGTCGAGCCGCCGCACGCGCTCGTGCTGCGATAACCGACGGAGCGCGGGAGGCGGGGAGGGGAGGAGGTGAGGGGAGAGGCGGGGGGGTGAGCGCCTGCAGAGGAGTTGGGAGGGGCAGAAGCACACGAAGGGACGGGCAGAAGCACCTGGACGGCGTCGACGGACTCGAAGAGCGGCGCCTCGCCGAAGGGGTCGCCCGCGTGGCACGAGCGGACCGGCTGCCCCGCCGACGCGAGCGAGAGCGAGCCGTCGAGGACGACGCCGAAGGCGTTGGCGGGGCGGCCCGCGTACATGAGCTGCTCCTTGCGCCGCACGCGCTGCACCGCGAGGCCGCACGACGAGAGCAGCGCCGCCAGCTCGGCGCGTTCGAAGCGCGCGGACGCCCAGCTCGAGGCCGGCGCGTCGCGCGCCGCCGACAGCAGCAGCGCCACCGCCTCGGCCACGTCGTGCACCGTGCGGTGCTGCACCTCCACCGAGCTCGCCTGCCGCAGCAGCGCCTCGTTGACGCGCTCGGCGCGCAGCTCGCGCACGCGCTTCGGCTCGCGCCGCGGCGCGCGCGGCGCCGCCGGCCGCGGCGGCGACGCGACGCACCGCCGCAGCGCGTCGAGCCACTCGTCGCGCCCCTGCTCGCTCTCCGCCGCCAGCCGCCACACGCCGCCGCCGCCGCCGCCGCCGCCGCCGCCGCCGCCGCCGCCGCCGCCGCCGCCGCCTGAGCGATCCACCGCAGCCGCCGACGCCGACGCCGAACCGCCGCTGGCTGGCTCGCCCGCGGCTGATGGCGCGTCGGCGGGAGCGGCGGCGGAAGCGGCGGCGGGAGCGGCGGCGGGAGCGTCGGCGGGGTCGAGTGTGGCGTCAGTCGCGGTGCTCCTGGCGTCGGTGGCCGTGGTGGGTGTGGCGGCGGCGGCGGCGGCGGCGCTGGAGGCGGTTGGCTGCGGAGGCGGCGCGTCGGGCCGAGCGAGGTTGAGCTGGATCGCAAACGCCTCTCCGCGCGCCTCGGCCGCCTCCTCGACGGCGGCGCCAAAGAGCTCGAGCGTCGAGACGAGCTGCGCGTCGGCGCCCGCATGCGCGTACAGGTGGAGCGACGAGCCGCGCAGCGACGCCCAGCGCGCGTCCCACCGCGCCGCGCGCCGGCTGCCGTTCTGGGCGCGGATCTGGCCCTCGCGCGTCGGTGCGACGACCGCGCCGGCCGCCGAGCCGTCGCGCAGATGGACGGCGCCGTCGAGCGGCTCCGGCGAGACATCGGCCTCCCACGCGTCGCCGTCCTCGAGGTGCCGCGCCGGCGGCAGCTCGAGCACGACCAGCAGCTCGTGCAGCGGCAGCGAGCTCGGCGGCTCCTGCAGCAGCGCCAGCACCGCGTGCATGTACGCCTGCAGCTCCTCGCGCAGCGCTGCCACGCGGCGCGGGTCGCGCCTCCGCCGCAGCCGACGGCGCGGCAGCGCTGGCACGGACACGCCAGCGGCCGCAGCCGTCTCAGCCACGACGCCACGGTGCAGCCGCTCAAAGTAGGAGTAGCGCTTGCGTAGCTGCCAGGCGTGCGTGATGCCCTCCTTGTAGGTCGTCAGCGCCACGACGAATACCACGCTGCCAGCTGCGCCCTGCTCGAGCTCCGCGCGAGGAATCGAGAGCTCCAGGCTATAGCCGAGCTGCGTGTCCTTGGGCCGCTCGGCTGGGCCGAAGCCGTCTCCGTCCCGCAGCGACTCCTCGATGAAGTGGTGTTCGGCGTCGAGCGCAGCCTGCGACCTCGATGATGGGCCGAGGAACTTCCTTCGGACCGTGAGTCCTCGTGTGAGCATCGCCCTGTGACGCTTGACACCGCCAAGCACGCGGCCGCCGAAGGGAACAAACCGAGACTTGGCGATTCGCTCCACCCCGCCGCGCGCGCGCCCAGGCGAGGGGATGAACCACATTAGTAGGTCAGTAGGTTCATATAACCATGTGCCGGAAAATGATACCACTTTTCGCGCTGGATAGATAGATTTATGGTATCACGACTGGGGATAGATAGGGATAGATCTACACTAGTACGCTACACATTCTCGGAGAGGAACCCACCCACCTTGGACCAACCACAGGACCGATATCTGTCTTTTCTGTCTTTTCGCGATTGGCCTCAGGAGCAGGGGGCAAAACACCACACCTTCCATGACTTAGCGCTGTTTCGCCCTCGCTTGCCGTGCCCGTGGCTACAGACAGACTCATCAGCGCCAGTCTGCCATTGCACTCGCTCAGTGGCCGCGGCTAAGATGACGAAGCTCCACCCAGCGGAGGCCTACCCGGACCCGTCGGAGTCGCCTAAACAGCCACGCGCGCGCGCAGTCTCCGTCTCGCCTTCTCAGCTCCGAGATGACACGTTCATCGCTGTCCAGAGGAAGAAGAGGGCGAGCTCCCTGGTACCTGGGGAGGACGACGAAATGCTGGGTGCACCGAGCGCCGTTTCCATCCCAGACAGTCAGCGTCGCTGGTCGATTGCCTCCGCGGACAGTCGTACAAGCCGCCACTCTCTGACCTCAGTCATCACCGCGGTCACGGCCGTACAAGCCGCCGTGAAGCGGCCCTCGTTTGTGGTCGAGGCCGTCTCTCGAGTCTCGCATCTAGGCTCGGAACGGAGCAAACGTAATAGCGTCGACCCAAGGGTCGAGGACGTAAGTCCCAGCCCGCGTACGATCGAACCCAGGGACTCATCAGCATGCACGCACAGCTCACCGACTGGCCCGTGCGTCCCGTGTTTTCTTTTGCGCAGCTTCGCTACTTCTCGCCAAAGGTCGTCAAGCAGGTGCGAACGAATCGGCTCGCAAAGCACGATTGGCGCGTCCGCTCAATGCTCCGTCTCGAGGGGCGCAAGTACTCCGAATCGGGTTACGCATGCAACGGCATCACGGGCTTTGCTGTGCTGGCGTCGGCGATGCTGCTCGTCATGCTCGCCCAAGCCGACCGCGGCGTGTCGTATTGGAGGCCGCTCAGCCGGCTCGACCTCGCATGTGGCTTGCTGCTTCTGTTCGAGTGCGCAGCAGCGACAGCCCCGCAACCATTCCAACGACGCGCAGACGCCCGCCTCATGCGCCTCTCATGGTTGTGTCCCGCTCTTCTCAGGTGGGCGGCGCGTACTGGTCTCCACTTGGCATTGCACGTCCGGCCAAGTGCGGTCAAACTCGATGACCCGAGAGAGCGGTCCACCAATGCGCAACCGCTGGCTCGGAAGGGCACCATGAGTAGTAGAAAGAACACGGCCTCCGCAGCGGCTCTCAGAGACGCCGCCGCAAAAGCAGTCACCGGCGTCAAGAAATCCGCAAAGGTCTATGTGCACGAGTACCCAAAGCCCAAGGACTTCAAAAGTGCTCTCTCCGAGGTGGACGACCTGCGTATGCCGGGCATAATGTGGCTCTACGTCGACGGCGTCGCCTCATGTTCGCATTGCTTCGCTGCCATGCTCTCGGTCTTCAATCTTCTCGGCATCGGAGACGGTGTCGGGATCGAGATACTCGCCTGCGCGCGGCTCTTCCGTCTCATCTCGCTCTCGCGCCACTATCCCACGTCGGAGATGCTGCTGGATGTGCTCTCGCAGTCGGTCGATGCACTGAAGTGGCCATTCTACTTTTTGCTCGTGTCCTCGGTCTTCTTCGGCGCGGCCCTCTTTTACGCCGAGCTGCTCGTGGCCCCGGATACGACCGAGATCACCTCCCTCGCCGACGGCATCTATTTCATGTGGGTCTCCTTTTCGACAGTCGGCTACGGAGACATCACGCCCTCCACCACCGTGGGAAAGTTGATCACCTCGTTTGGCCTCGCCGTGGGCATGATTTGGTTTGCGATGCCGATCACCCTCGTCGGCTCGACGTTCGAGCACGAGTGGACGCGACGCAGCGTGCGGACGCTGGCCGAGGTACTGCAGAACGAGCTGCTCGAGAACGATCAGATGACTCATGGGCTCTACCATCGGTTCATGGCAATCGACGTGAACATGTCGGGGTTTGTCGACGAGGAGGAGTTTGGCCAGTTCCTCGACTCGCACAGCGCTCTGCGCCACCTGACGCCAACCCAGAGACGGGCCATCTTCCAGATCCTCGACCCAAACCACGACGGCACCATCTCATATCACGAGCTGTGCAACGCCGTCTTCCCCACGCTCGATCACATTGCGATCAGCCAGCACCAGGCGCACTACCAGGACAACCGCGTCGACAAGGAGGACACAACAACGGACCTTCTGGACGAGGTCTCCTCCAAGCTCGTGACGTCCGCGGGTGGTGGCCAGCAGGAGTCTGTCCCAGGCGGCGGCGCGTCCCCGTCGCGGCTCGCCATCCGGCGCGACAGGTCCCCGTCCTGGCGCTCGCCATGCATGGCGAGCTCAACCACCGGTTGCAAGCAGCGCGTCTCGCTCGTGGACGACAGCTCCACCGGTGCCGCCAACGGTGACGCCGACGAGGTGATCAACTTTACCGTCGGCGGTGACGCCAACGCGTCGCAGCTCGCGGAGCTGCAGGCACAGGTGCAGAAGGGCAACGGGCAGATGGCAGAGCTGCGAGCGCAGGTAGAGGCAGGTCACGGCCAGGTAGCTCAGCTGCAGCAGCGGCTCGACGAAGTGCTGGCGGCGCTACACGAGCTGAAAAGGGCGTGATGAGACCGCGCACAGAGAGAGCTTCTCGCTTCACTACGCTCGTCATGTTTATAAGCTAGCTTTGTGTCTTTTAGGCGTCAGACTTTAGCTTGCTCGAGTCTTTGCTGAGTTTCACGCCAAGGACCGTGATCGACGATCACCAACGATGGGTGCGCCGCCCTCATCTCGTCGATCGCCGCCTGCGTCACCTTGCAGAGCTTGATGGTCAGATGGCGGAGGCGCGGGCAGCGCGTGCAGAGCGCCACGAAGCCGTCGTCCGACAGCCGCGCGCAGCACTGGAAGGAGACCACCTCGAGCGAGTGGCAGTGTGCGGCGAGCGCGAGCGCCGCGCCGTCGCCGCAGGTCGAGCACCCCTGAAGGTCGAGCAGCCGGAGGCCGGTGCAGCGCTCCGCGAGCGCCGCGACGCCCGCGTCGGTGACGCGGCTGTTTCCGGAGAGCAGCAGCTGCTCGAGCTTTGGGCAGCCGTAGGGGTGCTTGCAAGCGAGCGACTTGACGCCGCGGTCGGTGACGCCGGGCTGCTTCCGAGCGCCGAGGCCGCTGCTGCCGACCGACGCGTCGAGGCTCGTCAGCAGCTGGCAGTTCGCGCCGAGCTCGAGAAACGTCCTGTCGTCGATGCCCGCGAGGCCCTTGAGGCGCAGGTCGGTCAGCCGCGGGCAGCCCGAAACGAGGGCGCGGACGCCGGCGCCGGTGACCGAACCACACATGCGTAGGTCGACTACTTCGAGAGCGACGTCGACGAGCGTGTCTGGATGCGCCAGACAACCGATGCCATGGTCGCTGATGCCCTCCGTTGCCCACAGGTAGATGCGCTTTAGCGACGCGGCGTGCTGGGTTGCGACCGTGTACAGCACATCGTCGGTCAGCTCGGTCGCGGACAGGTCGAGCGACTCGAGGTTGGGCATCCGCGGCACGTCTCGCAGCACCATGTGGCCAGACTCGCAGCACTCTCGCTGCGGCCCGCCTCGCAGCAGAACGTTGCGCATACGCTCGTAGTGCAGCTCTTCCGCCTCTTCGTTGAGCACACGCATGTTCGCCAGGTCGAGCTCACGCGTGTTCGGTCCAAGCAGCAGCTCCGCAAACTGCCGAAGCACGTCCCATGACGTTCGACGACTGAGCACAGACTTCCCGACGACGGTGTAGAGCTCCGGCCGGCGCGACGCCTCGAGGAAGGAAGTGTTGACGACGGCTGCACGCAGCCGTGACGGCAGGTCGAGGTGCACGAGCACCAGCAGCAGCGTGTCCACGGAGAGCTCCGGCGTGAGCCGCACGCGGGCGTCCGCGAGTCGCTTGGCGACGGCGGCGAGAAAGCTGGCGCTCATCCGTGGTTGGAGGGCAAGGCGTCAAGGGCGACGGCGACAGCCCTCGGCTAAATAACTTGACACGAGCCGTCTGTCGTGTGCGAACATACAGACGAAGCGTGCCAACACGGCGCGTGGAAGCGTGCGGTTGGTTATCAAGTACACCGCAGGCGAAAACCGGGTTTGCGGCTGAGTATTTGCATGTGGTCGTGTTCGCCTCTAAAGTTCATCCGCTGCGCACGTTTCCCGTACTATGGACTGTAGAGCGGGGCTGGTGTGGGTTATCGGGTCGGCTGATAGAAGTCTCCTTGCTCCGGTTGGATGTAGGGCCCATTTCCCCCATTTCTGGGGCCGTATTCCCCCATTTCTGATACGAAGCACGATACAGGTCAGATTTGATGATATTTTTGTGATATGGTGTGATACCGATTTGATACGAAACGGGGCTGGTATCGACCTGATAGGAATTGGCGTCCATGATATTGATGTGATATTGATGTGATATTGCTTGATACGTCTGTGATACGCTGGAGTCAACATGGTCCATGTGGCATCGTCCATGTGGCTGCGTATTGCGCTGCGTATCAGATGACATATCATCGTTTTATCACCGTGATGCTCGAGGGCCGCTCGGGCGTGATACGAAGTGATATCACCGGCCCATATCATAGCGTATTGACAGTATCACGCGCTTTTCCCGAAAATTTTTCGCACTGTGATAGGAGCGGAGGGCAAGGGCTTCAGAGATAAAGAATTGAAA
>Ga0209713_10000517_pt1 | contig 21720 bp, 26 predicted proteins | sample ArcOceMetagenome_3_FD_187444 | JGI IMG/M metagenome (GOLD analysis project Ga0209713, IMG submission 187444) | Marine eukaryotic phytoplankton communities from Arctic Ocean - Arctic Ocean- Svalbard ARC20M Metagenome (SPAdes) (version 2) | ecosystem: Environmental > Aquatic > Marine > Oceanic... | reverse complement strand
CCTCAATCGAGTTGACGTTGGACATAAATACAAAACCGTCATCATTAGCAGCCGGGTTTGAAGGGTCGTAACTCTTCGCGTTGGGCCGATCGCTAACGTGGATGCCATTCACTTTGACACTGGCTTCAAAATTATCGGTGGTGTAGGCTTCCATCACTGTTTTAAAAATGGGCCTTTTGGCTTTGTAAGCGCCATCTGGAGTGGAACCCACCACGTCCATGTTGGCCAAGTTACTGGCTGTTGTATTCAAGCGCGTCATTTGCGCAGTCATGGCAGAACTAGAAATTTTTAAAGCGGATAACAATGACATGTTGGTGTCCTTTATTCAGTTAGGTTGCGTGAGCTAAGTACGGTTTATTCGCCGCGTAAAGCGCTCATGACGCCTTTGATCTTGCTATTCAAAAATGTGTTGGTTGCTTGATAACGCATTGAGTTCTCTGTAAACAAACTGTTTTCTGTGTTAATTTCAACCGTGTTACCATCTAAAGAGGCGCTGTTAGGCATGCGATACTTCACCATGCCTTCACCCTCAAGGGCTTGGTAATTAGTGACCCCGATGTGGCGAGCGTGACTCGTGTTCATGCCTTTACTTTGGGTGGCAGCCATGACACTACTAAAATCAAGATCGCGAGCCTTATAGTTAGGTGTGTCTACGTTGGCAATGTTAGAGGCTAATACGGCAATACGCTGTTCGCGCAGTTTTAATGCGGTGCCGTGAATGCCTAGTGGGTTTTGTAAAATACTCATAATCGCTCGCTACTTTTGTTGTTTGTTTAGAGGCTTATAATTGCCTGCTACACACTCACTAAAGCAAAGATTATGCCAAACTTAAAAATTTGTTATATTTCATTATGTTAGAAATTATATTATGAGAAAAACACCCCCTAATATCGATAAGCGGCAAGGCCTTGCCGCCAAGTTTTTGCAGCTTAAATGGCTGTTATTAATCACTGGCATATGGCTATCCTCCATGAGTGCTCAGGCTGCACCATGGCACACCCATGAGGCTATTTACCAAGCGGTGAGCCAATTCTCCCAACAAGAATTAGGAAGTAATGTGCGCACCGGTAAACTTGATGAGCGCAGTCGTTACGCCCAGTGTACATCTGCGTTATTAGTGACACTGCCATTCAATAACCAAAAAACAGTCAAGGTCGTGTGTGAGAAAACTCATAACAGCAGTAGCTGGTCTTTGTATTTGTCAGTTAATGTGCAATCCACGACTAAAGCTTGGCGCTTAATCAGTGCCATTGCAGAACAGAGCACTATTACCGCCAAACACGTCTCGTTAGTGACTTACACCGGTAGCCATAACAATTTTATGGGCAGTGAGACTAACCCTATTGGGCAGCAAGTGAAACGCAGGCTTAAGGTGGGGCATTGGCTTAGCCCTGCCGACCTAAGTCATCTGCAACGTTTGTGGCGCGCGGCAGAAGATATTCCTCAAGGCCAAGTCGTCAAATTAAAGCATCTAACGTCAAGCGAAGAGTCGGTCCAGACTGCCAGCCCTAATGCCGTGACGAATAGCGGTCAATTAATAGGTCGAATTGCAAGGCGGTATATTAAAGCCGGCAAGCTGCTGGATAAGAATGATATCGAAGGTCAAAAGTTAGTGGTTATTAGCAACCAAGCTTTGCCTATGGGCAGAGAACTGATCGCCCAGGATCTGGCTCTGGCATGGGTGCCTGAACACAAGCTAAGACAAACTGAATTTAGCCAAACAGACGCCTTAGTTGGCTGGGTGACTAAGCGCCATATTGCCACGCAAATTCCGCTGACTAAAGATATGTTGCGTAAAGCCTATTTGGTGCTTAAGGGTAGTCAGGTGAGTTTACAAATTAATGCTGACAACTATCAAATCAGCAATGATGCTGAGGCTTTGTCTAATGGGAGTTTGGGTGATAAAATAAAAGTTAAGCTCATCCCTAGTGGCACAGTGAAGCAGGGGTTAGTGATTGCCAAAGGCCAGGTAGAACTTAGCCGATGAGTTCAGAAAATCAGTGGCTGAGTAATGATTAGATTTTATATAAAATAAATGCTATTTTTAACTCAAGTTTTTCAGACATCTGTCGATACCTATCAGGTAGCCGGAAGTTAGGTTTGATTAGATTAAGTCAGAGGTACAACATGAATGATATTAGCAATAGTTATCAAGGAGTTGGAGCTAGCAAGGCAAATAGTGCCCAAGCTAAAACTGCTCAAAAAACTCAAGATGTTCATCAACAAAGCCAAGCGAGCCAATCTCAGCGTGCAACAGATCAAGCCAAGACTGCACCTAGTCAAGGTGCAGATCAGGCTAAGTTCACCCCAGAATCACAAACGTTGGTGCGCATGACTCAGGCAAGTAAAGGGGTCAGTGACATTGACCAAAAAAAGGTAGATCGCATTAAACAGGCCTTAGAGAATGGAGAGTTCCCCGTGGATACGGCTCGTATTGCGGAAAAAATGACTAGTTTAGAAAAACTAATCCAAGGATAACTCACCTTTGCTGCCAGAATTAATAGAGGAATTCGATGGTCATTTGAAACAGGCCATTAGCGACGCGCAGCAGTTGCAGAGTACCCTTGACCTAGAATTTGACTACCTTAAAAATAGTGATTTGGAGGCCTTTCAGGAACTTCAAGTCCGCAAGCAACATGATGTACAAACCATTCAGCTGTTTGATGCCCTACGTAACCAGTTTTGCACCAGGGCGAGTATCGACCGCGAAGACAAAAATTTTAGCCAGCATCTCCCTCCCCTGCAGCAGACACAATGGCAGCATCTGCTAAACATATTAGAAGCGTGTGAAAAAACTCACCGTACCAGTGACTTTTTTATGCGCACCAAACTAGAATCGATTAGTAAAGCGCTAGAAACATTAGAGCTTAGTAGCCCGGTGACGAGCACTAATTTATACAATAGTTTAGGTAACGCTTTTAAATCTAATATAGGCCGCAGTCTCGACAAGGCATAATGCTATACTCAACCTTCAGATAGTTTCAAAGTAGATCGTATTTATGGCCATTTTCAACTCTTTAGTTAATGATCCTCAATTACCCATACTTATCATACTCGTGGTGCTGAGCTTCATTGGCTTTGTGACCAGTTTAATGAGTCTTTTATTTGAGCGCCAAGGCAGCCAGCAACTGCAGCAGCGCCTTACAGATCTAGGGCGCCAACTTATTGAACAACAAGAAGATTATAATAAACTAGAAAAGTTACAATTTTTAGGTGCTCAACGCCAGCAGCGTATGGACCAAGTATTACAGGATATCTACACTTTAATAGAGTCTAACAGTCAGCAGCTCAATCGCATCAAGGACCAACCGAGTCCTAACAACCCATTATCCTCAGATGTGCCCAGTCAGAGTAACTATGAACATGCCATCCGCATGGCCAAAGAAGGTATGTCTGGGGAAAAAATCCAACATATCTGTGGCCTCTCTGAAGGCGAAGTTAACCTCATTTTAGACCTTCACCAGTAAGCGTTAGCTCAAATGGCTTTTTCGTCGCCTGGTTTCATGCCCTTGAGCCAATAGGTATACACCAAAACTTCGGCGACCAGTGTATAAAGCGACCTAGGCACTTGGTCATCAAGATCAAGCAAGCCCAATAAAGCCGCCAACTCTTCATCTTTTTTAATGGGCACTCCTGCTGCAATGGCTGCGTCAATGATCTTTTGAGCTAATTCGTCTTTTCCCTTAGCTACGACTAAAGGCACTGGATTATTACCATACTCTATAGCGATGGCTTGTAGAGGCTTTTTCATACGTGAACGTCCAAAATAGTATGCACCGCTTGAGACTTGGCTTGAATCTCTGGCTCTATGACTGGGCCCACACTAACCTGCTGTAAGTTTATACCGTGCAACTTTAGTGCATTATGCAACTGCTGCTTAGAGCCATGCACCAATGGCGCTAGCCATGCTCGATCACTAGAAAAATGCAAACTCGCTGTCGTTTCATGAGCTAGTGTACGCTCTGTCAGTAGCAAGTTGATCTGTAATACTCCTAGCTCTGGACCCTCATGAGCCAAACTCACTGACCAAATTTTTTGGCTACGTTGTTGCTGGTTTTGTTGCAGAGTGATCAGTAAATGTTGTTCCCCAAACCAAGGCATAAGCCATTGATAATGCGTTTGATTATTAAGTAGCGCATCTAAGCTTTTGATTTGGCTTGAGTTTAAGGCTTCCAGCAAAGGTTTAACTTGTTGCTCAAAACCTTCTTCTAGGGCCAGCAACTTTAATAAAGCTTTAAGATCGTTATGGGCTGCTGCTGGTCCCATTAAGGCATTTGCTAAGGTTTTTGCTTGACCACGGCTTTCACTAAATAAACCACTCATCAACAGAAACTTTTGTATATCAATGGCTTTTGGGGGGTTAGGAAACTGCCAAAAAGATTGTAATAATGTCGCTAAGGATGGTGGCAACTGAGCGCTAGACAAGTGGCTAGACAGCCATTGTTGAAGTGGTTTTAAACCGTCCGGACGGTATAAAAGGCTGCGTAAAAATGCACTTTGTTGGCCAAGAGAGGAAACGGGCAACTGCCCAGATCGTAATAACTCTAAACGGGGTGGGTGCACATCTGGGTCTAACACCTTAAATAATAAGCGTTCCCCTAGTGTATAAGCCGCTGAACTGGCTGCAGCACTGAAGATACTGCTGGCAGTGTCGACTAACAGTCGCGGTTGTAATTGCACGACCACACCCTCAATAATCTGACCCTTTATGAGGGTGATCGCAGGCAGTATAGGGCCATTACCCAGGTTCACTCCTGGCCGAACTACGCCACTTGATGGTGCTAAGGGTTGAGGTCCGTTATCGATCATCTGCCCCCCTTTTGCTATCTTGGTTAATTATTTGTTAGACTAACACTATGAACATTAGTAACGCTACGCCAATTGCACCCGCTGTCCAGCTACCTGTGATCAATCAGGAAGCCAAAGTGAGGGCGGAAAACGCCTTCCCTAGGGCAGAAGAAATTGACACATCAGCGCAACTTCCTCAAACACCCGATCAAAGTCGACAAAAAGCCAACCTAGAAGCTTCTGCCTGGCGTGCTAGCCAAGCTAACATTAGTGCTCAAGCTGAGAACAAAAAAGGCAGTGATGGACTAGCAAATTACACTGATCTGCCGCCTCAGCGCAGCCAACAAGCAGCTGAAGCCTATAAGGCGATTGAAAAACCAGAACAGCAAGTCTCCGTAGACGCTATCGTTTAGCTCCAAGCTACTTATTATTCAACATCTGCTATGTCTAGCACAATTTCAACTCGACGGTTTCGAGCCCGATCTGCGGCGGACCGATTATCATTCAGTGGCTCAGTATCAGCCACGCCTTCCACAGAAAGCCGCTGCTTGGAGACATTCATCAAACTACTTAACGAGTCTGCGACTGCCGCCGCGCGCACTGCTGACAAGTCCCAATTACTTGGGAATTCCCCACCAGAAGGTGGATTAGTGCTATCCGTATGCCCGGTGACTATGACTTGGCCTTTATTACTTTTAATGGTTTTGCTCAACGCTCTAATCATAGGTAGCGCATTTGGGTTAAGCTGAGCCCCCCCATTGGGAAAGGCACCTTTCTCTGACAATCGAACAATAATCTTAGTGCCCTCTTGCTCAACTTCAGCTAAACCTTGAGTAACGGCCTCTGAAAGCACCATTTTTAACTCTGCTACTTCCTGTTGCACTTGCTCCTGTTGCTGCTCCTTCAAATCTTTTGCGTCTTGCTGCTTTTGTGACTGCTGATCTTGAACTTTAATAGGTGCATCAGTGAGTTCTTGAGCGTCAGCAATTTTTGCGTAGAGTTCTAATGTCTCAGCAGGCACGAAGCCCTGCTCACCTTCATTTTCCGCTTCTCCAACACTGCCAGGACCATTCAATTCAACCACTACCTGATTATCTTTAATCGTGACTTCGACCTCGCCATTAGCTATTTCTTCCGCTAGGGCCGTTTCCACCTTCTGTTGTTCTTCATTGACATCATAGTCTTCTTTTTTTGTCTCAGTTTTTAATTCTACGTCTCGTTGGGTGGTCTCAGTGGTTTGTTGCATCAACTGATCGACGACTGACATTTGAGCTAGCGTGGGGCTAAATGTTTTCGATAGCATCGATGTCCCCTCTGGCGGATCCGGTTTGTTTAAGACTTTTTGTATACCGAATGCATGGGCAATACTGCCCGCCACTTGCTCTAACTTAACCACTCTCATTTCTGAAAATGATAAAATTAATACGAAAAATGCCATCAACAAAGTCGCCATGTCGGCAAAGGTTGCCATCCATAAAGGAGCGCCTTTCTTGCAGACTGGACACTCTTCTGCATCGTCATCTTCTTCGGCTGGTGCTGCTGCAGCTTCGCCTTCTTCAGCTCCCTCTTGACCTTCCTCAGCTCCCTCTTGACCTTCTTCAGTTCCCACTTGACCTTCTGTAGGGTTATCTTGGCCTTGTTCGCCATCAGCCGCCACGGGGCCGTTAGTATTCTCTTCGGCGTCGGTATTTTCTTCTGCCATGATTGTTTCTCCCTAAATAACAATCAATTAAGCAGCGGCTTCTAACTTAGCCCGAACTTTAGGCGCCAAGTAACTGTATAATAATGACTCCATAACGCGCGGGTTGCCGCCTTCTGAGATAAAGATCAGAGCTTTAATAATAAGCTCGTTGTTAACTGCATCAGCTTCTGAACGCTGCTCTAGTTTTTGCATCACAGGAAAGGCAATCATGTTCGCAATAATTGCACCGTAGAGTGTGGTCAATAAGGCCACTGCCATGGCTGGGCCAATCGATTTTGGGTCACCCATGTTAGCCAACATCTGCACCAGACCTACGAGCGTACCGATCATACCCATAGCTGGAGCAAAATCGCCCCAGGCTTCAAAAATAGAACCACCAGCCTTCGCTCTGCGTATTTTCATGCCTGCCTCAGTGGCAAGCGAGGCTTTGATAGCAGCGCCGTCTTGACCGTCGACCAACATGCCCATGCCCTTGTTGAGAAATTCATTACTGACTTCCTGGGATTCCAAGGCGATCATACCGTCCTTACGAGCAATGGTTGCAAGCTCAACTACTTTTTCAATCAAATCTTCAGGCTTGTCTACTTTATTGGAGAAAGCCTGGCCAGCGAGGCTAATGGCGCCGACAAAGTCAGTGATAGATGAGCGCATCAAAACAACGGATAAAGAACCACCGATAACGATGAAAATAGAAGCGCCGTTAACAAACATGGACATAGGGCCACCCATGAGAATACCAGCCGCGACGATTCCAAAACATGCAAAAAAACCTACAATTGTTGCTAAATCCATCTTTTATGTCTCCAACCCGTTGTTATCTAATGAATTCTTAAAGGTACAATGAATACCTTAAAATAATAGTTCATCTATAATATCCAATATTATCGACCAAATGTAATAAATATTTAGCCTGATTATGTTCTTAGCTCAGGATATGTAAAATAATTTCTAATAAACAAGCCTCATAGGATTTAAGTTACGCTATAATCAGTCGATAACGTATGAGATTACTGAGGTGTATTTATGAAGTTTGTCACTTTTTTTCTTACTATTACGTTTTCCATCTTTAGCCACGCAGTAGTAGACAAAGCGCCCAAGTGCGATGACTACTTTTCAGTGCAGCAAACTGATGGGCGTTATCAACGCATGGGTAAAGGCTTGGCCCAAGACCCACTTTCAGGCCTCACCTGGTATCGCTGCGGGGCTGGGCAGACTTGGCTTGATGGTGAGTGCCAAGGTGAGCCAATTCTCTTACCCTTTGAAGAAGCACAAACTTGGGCTGCCAACGTAACGTTAGCTGGCTTTGATGATTGGCGAGTACCAGAAACTGATGATATGACTACGCTAGTTGAGGCAGACTGTAAATCACCCTCGATTAACACCCGAGTTTTTAGTGGCATTGAGCCTGAAGTGTATTGGAGCAGTGAGTCTAATTTTTGGATGCGACCCATGGCTTGGTCTTTCTTTTTTTATCGCGGCCACTACTTTAGTAAGCAAGCAAAAGGGGAGCCTCTTCGTTTCATGCTAGTCAGAGATTAGGCCTCAGCCTTTGTCTTTGGCTCGTTAATGCCCACGCTCTCACCCTTTGCCTCTGTTGTGCCGTTTCCCTCGCTATATACGGTAACGCTTAACTTTTGGGCTTCACTGGTGATGTGGGTTTTAGTTCGTATCCTCGGCAGGCGTGGCCATCAATGCGCATGACTTCTATCATTGGTAACTGGCGAGATTTAATGGCAAACAAGCGACAGCCTCTTGGGAATTTTGCATCCCAAGTGACGTAAAAGTGCTTGCATTGCATGCAGTTAGGAACGTTTTTTTTTGTGTTCATAGGCTGTAAATAAAGTGTGTCAATATCAAGCTGACTGCGCATGTCTTAGTTTAACCACTGATTTGAAAATATTCCAACCTATTTGGCTTATCTAAAGCTTGGGTCTTTTGGTGCTGGTTCTGGTTCTAGTACTGGGACGCAGGAAGCTATCTCAAAAACTTGAATTTCAATACTTTAGGACACTTCAGGCCTTATTCATCAGATTTTTTTGGAGTGGAAAAACCCAGCAAGTCCAATTGCTCAGGTGACGAATTTGACTCTAGGCTAGGGTCCTCAAGTGGCTGCTCTGGCTCATTTAGCTCACTCAATTCAGTTACTTCAGTTGCTTGGGGTACTGGGGCAGTCGTGTCCAGTTCATCTATTTTACCACTAACGGGATGGGCCTCAGATGAACCCATACCTTCTGGCTTTATGGGGCTAGCTTGTGGCTTTATGTTGGCGGCTTGTGGCTCTATGATTGTGGTTTGAGGATCTGACTTTTCAGATTGTGACTCAATCCTCTCAGCCGCTGCGCGCTCTGCTTCTAAAGCATCTAACTCATCAAACTTCTGTTCTCTTAAGGCGCGTCTGGCATCTCGATCTGTCTGTGACAGCTTGGCACGGAAATACTCGTCCCACACTCGATACCCCAGTACCGTAAAAAAGAACACCACCATTGAGTAACCAAATAAAGTGGTGAAGTCGATATCTCTTAGCCAAGACAACTTATCGGCATAAGCCAACAGCATAACCAACATAACTGCGAAAATAAGCACTAAGCGCATAGTGCGACAAAAAGCACAGGGCTGTTTGCCACTGGGGTCACTGTCACTAATTCGACGTCCCATATTAGTTATCCACCACTCACATAGTTAATCATGATTCCCGCGGCAACAGCCGAACCAATAACCCCTGCCACGTTGGGTCCCATGGCGTGCATTAACAAAAAGTTTTGGTTATTAGCTTCTAAACCCACCTTGTTAGACACACGCGCCGCCATGGGTACTGCGGATACTCCAGCTGAACCAATCAGTGGGTTAATACCACCACCCGTTAATTTATTCATGATCTTAGCCATCAACACACCAGAGGCAGTGCCAATAGCGAACGCCACCATACCTAGACAGAGAATACCTAAGGTCGTGAGATCTAAGAATTTATCTGCCGATAGTTTAGAACCTACTGCTAAGCCGAGAAAGATGGTGACCACGTTAATTAATGCATTTTGAGTGGTATCAGATAAACGATCCACCACACCAGATTCGCGCATCAGATTACCAAAACAGAACATGCCCAATAAAGGCGCTGCATCAGGCAACATAAACGCCACCAACAATAGCAATAACAAGGGAAATACAATCTTTTCAACCTTGCCTACGGGGCGCAATTGCACCATTTTTATCTGCCGCTCCTTCACTGTCGTGAGGGCTCGCATAATAGGCGGTTGAATGAGGGGCACGAGGGCCATGTATGAATATGACGCCACCGCAATCGCCCCCAACAAATCTGGCGCAAGCTTACTAGCCACATAAATAGACGTGGGTCCATCGGCACCCCCTATAATGCCTATAGCCGCTGCATCAGCGAGGGTGAAGTCCATCCAGCCAAGGGTAGACATACCCACTGCGCCTATTAAGGTCACAAAAATACCAAATTGTGCGGCCGCCCCCAAAAATAGCGTTTTAGGGTTAGCTAATAATGGACCAAAATCTGTCATGGCTCCCACACCCATGAAAATAATGAGCGGGAAAGCACCAGTTTCGATACCGACAGAGTAAAACATATAGAGAATGCCACCTGGATCAGCTAAACCAGCACCAGGAATGTTAGCCAATAAGCCACCAAAACCAATAGGGATGAGTAGCAAAGGCTCAAAATTACGCTTAATGGCTAAATAAAGCAGTAACAAGCCCACAGCCATCATGATGACTTGGCCTGGTTGCACTTGATACACGCCGGAGCTGTACCAAATTTGTAATAACTTGTCCATGAATATTCCGCCTAAACCAAGGTCAACAAAGTATCACCAACAGATACAGAATCACCTTCTTTAGCCATCACAGCACTCACCGTACCCGCCTTACTGGCGCGAATTTCTGTTTCCATTTTCATGGCTTCAAGGATGAATAAAACATCACCTTCTTGCACAGCTTGACCTGGCATCGCATGAATTTTCCAAATGTTACCTGCTAAGGGTGCTGTGACAGCTTCCCCGCCAGTGACTGGCAGAGCGACCGGTGCTGGGTTGGCTGTCATCGCCACTGGAGCTAAACCAACCGCTGAAATATCTCCACCCTCGGCGACTTCCACCACATAGCTTTGGCCATTCACACCAATGGTATAAACTGATGTCTGCGCTGCTGCAGGTTTAGGTGCGGTGGCGGCTTGGGCAGACTCGAGTGTTGGGATAGGTTCAAAGGCATCTGGGTTATCCCGATTTTCTAAGAACTTAAGTCCCACCTGAGGGAAAAGCGCATAAGTTAACACGTCATCTATTTCACGATCACCTGGTGCAAGCTTAATATTTTTCTCTTGTGCAAGACCTCGTAATTCCACAGTAAGCTGGTCCAGCTCATCGTCAATAAGATCTGCAGGGCGGCAAGTAATAGCCTCAGCACCATCTAACACACGGGCTTGTAGCTCTTTATTAAAGGGCGCCATGGCAGCACCGTATTGGCCTTTAAGCACACCCGCTGTTTCTTTAGTAATACTTTTGTAGCGCTCACCCGTTAACACGTTGAGTACCGACTGAGTGCCTACAATCTGCGAGGTGGGTGTCACTAATGGAATAAAACCTAGGTCTTCTCGCACTCTTGGAATTTCTTCTAGCACTTCATCCAGCCGATCTGCAGCACCTTGTTCTCTGAGTTGACTTTCCATATTGGTCAACATACCACCTGGAACCTGAGCCACTAAAATACGTGAGTCTACACCCCTAAGAGACCCTTCCCATTTTGCATATTTCTTGCGCACGTCACGGAAGTAAGCGGCCACTTCTTCTATAGCCCTTATATCTAAGCCTGTGTCTCGATCACCTCCTTCAAAAATAGACACCACAGACTCTGTGGGTGAGTGTCCGTAGGTCATAGACATAGAAGAAATAGAGGTATCAACGTTATCAATGCCTGCTTCAGCAGCTTTTAAAATGGCCGCAGTAGACAAACCTGTGGTAGCGTGGCATTGCATGTGCACTGGCATGTTAGTTTCAGCTTTGAGGCGAGTGACCAACTCAAATGCCTTATACGGATTCAACAAACCTGCCATGTCTTTAATGCAAATAGAATCAGCCCCTTGATCTTCTATTTGCTTAGCCAAGTCAACCCAGTAGTCCATCGTGTGCAGAGCACTGAGAGTATACGACATAGCACCTTGAGCATGTTTGCCCGTTTCTTTGACCGCCTTAATGGCTGTGGCTAAATTACGCACATCGTTCATGGCATCAAACACTCGAAACACATCAACCCCATTAATGGCTGCACGCTCGACAAATTTTCTCACTACGTCATCAGCATAATGCCGATAGCCAAGAATATTCTGTGCGCGGAACAACATTTGTTGCGGCGTGTTAGGCATAGCCGCCTTCAAAGCACGAATACGTTCCCAAGGGTCCTCACCTAAATAGCGAATGCAGGCGTCAAAAGTTGCCCCACCCCAAGTTTCTACAGACCAATAACCGATTTGATCCAGCTTGGGAGCAATGGGTAACATATCGGCTAAGCGCATACGTGTAGCAAATAGAGACTGGTGCCCATCACGCAGTACAACGTCAGTAATACCTAGAGTTTTTTTAACAGGGGTCATGTGTGTTTGCCTATGCTAATAATTAAATAAAAAGGATAAGAGATGCAGCATTAGCTGCGGTCTTGACGATATCGATGCACTGCCGCACTTAACACTGCCATTAACTGGGCGTCATTGGCAACTTGCTGGGAAGGTGAAACCATATTCAAAGGGGGGGTGAGCAGCGATAGGTCTTCTACGGGAGAAAACCGCAACACAGTTGCAGACATGGTTTTGGTGGCAAGCACCAACAGCGTAAGAAAAGTAAACACAAAACCCATGCCAAACACCATTAAGGTGAGGCCTTCGAGCATTAAGTCGGATGATGGCACGATAGCAGCTCCGTTTATTTTTGCCGCTTGTGGCAGCATATTAATGCAGCCATGGTGAGGCTGCTTTCATTTCAGTGTGTCAATTTACCCACTTGTGACCAAAGTCGCAAGAATACCCAGTATAAAAACCACTGATATTAGTATTACACCTAAAATTGTCAAAAAAATTCAACAACATGACTATTTTTGTTCAATTTAACCAACAATCATAAAGGTAACTCAATCTGCATCTACACTTTCGAAGCCTAGCACTTTTAGACGCAATGTGTGTAACTGGCTCATGACAATTTTTTTGAAATTACGCAGGTCTTTTTAACTTTGATCAAGACTCAAAACTAAAAGGCATCACCCAAACTCAAAGCAATCTCTTCCACTCGATTATTGGCCACGCCAGACACACGAGATCAACTAGATGCGCCGGAGCCAGTAATAGATGCACAAAAGCCAATCGATGCATAAACTCCCATGAGCCATGCACCTTGATATTTGGTTCAATGCGCCGCAAGATAAATGGAAAGCAATACTTTGACTGTCACATAAACTGTTATTTTAGAGGATGACGTCTAATTGGCCATGGCAGGCAAGATCTTAAACATAAATTTTGTGGGTTAGTTAACCAAGCATTAAATAATGCAAGCTAGATCCCACATACCAATGAATAGGAGCTAAGCTCTATGCCCACTGAACAAGTTATTTCTGGCAGCTGCCTATGCGGAGCAATACGTTATAGTGCATCTGCATCACCTCTTTTTCAGGTCCACTGCCATTGTCAGGATTGTCGAAAAAATACTGGATCAGCCTTTGCTGCCTTGGCATTTGTGCCAATTGATAGCCTATCTTGGCAGGGTCAAACTCAAACGTTTACCCACCGTGCTGATTCTGGTGCTGTAATGACCAAACACTTTTGCTCTTCCTGCGGCAGCCAACTGTTTGGCACCAACAGTGCAAAACCAGATCGCATTCATATCAAAGTAGGTTCTGTGGAGGACGCCCAATGGTTTGAACCACAATGTAATGTCTGGGCCAGCAGCCGGCTTCCTTCTACTCCCATAAATTCAGGGGTTAAAGATTTTGCACAGATGCCAACAACATCAGCAAAAAAATAGTCTAAGAATTAGGTTTTAGTCTATTTGGATATTTTTAAGCGATTCAGGCTTAATATTTCCTATTGGGTATTATTTAAGGGCATTGGTCGCTTTAGTGGTATAAATATCGCATTAGAAACGACTCTTACTTAGACTCAATTTATATTATAATTAACCCATTAACTTATTGATAAATATATATTTATAAATTAATTTAAACGTTTCCTTTGGTAGTCTATAGGAAACAAAAACAAGACTTGCATTTAAACACCACTCAATGCGTTTATAACATTGACTGACGCCATATGATCATGCAAATTGGGTACATCACCTTAAATGGACCCACATTATGAGCCTAAAAAAACCACAAGAAACGCCCAATCTCAATGATTTTATTGCTCAACAACGTGAAAAGTCCTGCTTTGCAGGTTTACCTTTAGAGGGTAAGCGGGTGATTGATTTGTCGAGTGTAATAGCAGCTCCCTACTGCGCTGCTTTATTAGGTGATGCGGGTGCTGAAATCATCAAGGTGGAAAATCCAATGGCTCCAGATGCACTGCGCGGCTGGGGCACCCATGCGGCCACTGGCATTGAACCTTATCATGCCTATATTGGCAGAAATAAACTGCCCATTACCCTCAACCTCAAGTCAGAGGCAGGTAAACAAGCCTTTTTGGAACTCATTCAGTCCGCTGACGTGCTGATCGAAAACATGCGCTTAGGGGTGATGGATAGGCTAGGGCTAAGCCATGAAATATTGTTAGAACTTAATCCAGGATTGGTGATTGGCAAAGTGTCAGGTTATGGCATGACTGGCCCTCACGCCCATCAACCCGGTTTTGGCACACTCGCAGAAGCCTTTAGTGGCTTTTCGTTTCTTAATGGTTATGAAGATACGGGGCCTACTAGTCCTCCCATAGCTTTGGCTGATTTAACCACTGGCATTCATTTGGCCTATGCAGTGAGCTTAGCCCTGCATCAAAGTAAGCGTTTAGAAAGTGGTGGCCAAGTGGTGGATATTTCTTTGTATGAGCCACTATTTGGTTACCTTGGCGGTGAATTTATTGGCTATCAATTAACAGGCGAGATTCCTAAACCGATTGGTAATGAGCTCAGAGCCGCAGCACCGCGTAACAATTACCAAACCAGCGATGGCTTGTGGGTGGCCATGTCTTGCTCTAACCAAAAAACCTGGGAACGACTTGCCGAGGTCATGGGTCAGCCCCAGCTTATCCGTGATCCCCGCTTTAAGACCAACAACGACCGCATTCAGCCAGATAGCCGCATTACTTTAAACCAAATCATAAAGGCTTGGGTATTAACTAAAACCAATGCCGAAGCATTGGAGCTATTCCGCCGAGAAGGCATTACTGCTGGCCCTATCTTGTCAATGAAGGAAATTGATGAAGATCCTCACTTTGAAGCCCGTGGTAGCATTATTAGGGTCACAGACCCCTCATCAGGGGTAGAACTTAAAATGCCTGATGTCCCCTTTCGCATGAAAGATAATTCAGCCACTAACAAGAAGTCTAAGTTACGCTTTCCAGGCTTACCTATGGGTTCAGCTAATCAAGTCGTGTATCGTGATTTGTTGGGTTATAGCCAAGCAAAAATAGATCAATTAGGTTAACAACTCAAAAATGCAAAAAAAAGGCGGCCAAGGCCGCCTTTTTATCATTCTTATAGGGCTTCTAACGATAGGTGACTTGCTCTTCACCGTTGCTTTCTGGACGTGCAATGGCGCCAATCATAGCTGCCAAAGTGACTTTTCCAATCACTTCACCATCACGCATGACGTTAGCATGAGTGACATCTGCCTTAACCATGGCTGGCATCGCATCTTCTAGAATCACAGTGGATGCGAATTCCAAACCCGAATCAGATGAAGAGGCTTCCATAACCGCTGAAACATCTAACACGCGAGCACGGTTAATATCTTTAATAAAGTCACGCACGTAGTCATCTGCAGGATCTAACACAATTTCTTGAGGCGAACCTTGCTGAATAACAGCACCATCTCGCAAGATAACAATATTATCTCCAATGTTAAGCGCCTCGTCCAAGTCATGGGTAATAAAAATAATGGTTTTGTGCAATTCTTCTTGTAAGTCCAGCAAGATATCTTGCATGTCGTTACGAATCAATGGATCCAATGCCGAGAAAGCTTCATCCATTAATAGAATCTCAGCATCTGTAGCCAAGGCTCTTGCCAAGCCAACCCGTTGCTGCATGCCACCAGACAACTGCGCTGGATAGTTATTTTCAAAGCCAGATAGGCCAACTCTGTCGATCCACTTTTGCGAGCGCTCGTTCATTTCGGCTTTATTGACGCCTTTAATTTTTAATCCATAACCCACATTGTCAATCACCGAACGGTGGGGCAACAGGGCAAACTTTTGGAATACCATAGACATTCTGTTGCGGCGAAAGTTGCGTAATTCTTCAGCAGACATGGCTAAAACATTTTCGCCATCAACCAAAATTTCACCAGAGGTGGGTTCAATCAAGCGATTTAAATGGCGAATTAGGGTCGACTTACCAGAACCGGATAAACCCATAATCACCTGAATACGACGCGCAGGAATGTCAATATTGACATTATTTAAGCCCAGTACATGCTTATGTTCAGCTTGCAATGACGTTTTTGTAGCACCATTTTCAACTTTTGACACCATGGCTCCGCCATTTGGCCCAAAAATCTTATATAGGTTCTTAATCGAAACCTTAACATCAGACACCGTGACCTCCTTGACGGTGCTTTTGCAACCGTTTGCCGTACTCTTGTGAAACTCGGTCAAATATAACGGCCAAAGCTACAATGGCTAGTCCATTCATCAGACCTAATGCCAAGTACTGATTAGAAACCGCTCGTAGTACGGGAACTCCTAAACCTTTAACACCGATCATTGAGGCAATAACCACCATGGCCAAAGCCATCATAATAGTTTGGTTTACCCCTGCAAAGATATTAGGTAACGCCAAAGGAATTTGAACATCAAATAATTTCTGGCGATAGTTAGAACCAAAGGCTTCGGCAGCTTCAAGCACCTCTTTATCGACCAAACGGATGCCCAAGTTGGTGAGTCGCACAATGGGGGGTAAGGCATAAATACAAACAGCAATCAGGCCAGGTACCTTGCCAATACCCAGCAACATTACCACTGGGATTAAATATACAAAACTGGGAATAGTTTGCATGATATCTAGCACTGGAGTGACCCCTGCCTGCACACGATTGGAACGGGACATTAAAATCCCCAGAGGGATTCCCAAACCAATGCACAAGAAAGTCGCTACAGAGATAATGGCCACCGTGGCCATGGTATCTTCCCACATGCCGAAATAACCAATCGCCAAAAACGATACAATAGTGCCAATAACGATACCAATACTGCGGGCTCCAAGCCAAGCTAAGACAGCAAAGATTAAAATCATAATTGGCCAAGGTGCGGCCATGAGTAGTTTTTCAAACCACACCATAAAATACATTAGTGGATCAAAGAAGCCCTCAATAGCCTCACCGTTCTCTCGAGAAAAATCACGAAATGCAAAATCGATGCCTTTTTTTAAACCTACTAAGTCTTTTCGCCCCATTGAGGGAAATTCGTCAAATAATTCCACAATTAGTCCTACTCAGTTAAAAAATTAAAAAAAAGCCTGCTAACAAGGTTAGCAGGCTTTTTACATAACCCTTAGGTTAGTTTAAAGATTTTTTGATTAAGTTCGCGGCTTGGACACCAACCCATTGGGTCCATACATCTTCATGATTCACAAGGAACTCAATTGCTGCATCTTCACCACCAGCTTGGTTATCAGCCATGTACACTAGCATTGCACCCATGGCGGCTGCAGGGTACTCACGTCCCTTAATGTATGCAGCAGCTTTAGGATCATTGTTCTTCATGAACGAATCCGTAGCAATGGTGTTGATTTCTGACACACTCCAAGAAGTTGGCTGTGGGTCGGCACACTCAGCTTGGGTAGTACAAGCAAGCCAGTCATCCATACCTTGGAACGGCACACCAAAGTCAAGCATTTGCATATTGTACTTGCCCATCATCGCTGTTGGAGACCAGTAATAACCAAAGTAGTCATCGCCTCGTTGAACAGCCTTGGCCATCGCTCCGTCAAGACCTGCAGCAGAACCTGGATCAACTAAAACCCATCCTTTGGCTTCCATGTCGAAGGCAGTGAATAGATTGTTATTGATTTGCTGACAACCCCAACCTGCAGGACAACCCACGAAGGCACCTTTAGTAGGATCTTCGTTGTATGGAAACAAATCTGGGCGCTCGATCACATCTAGTACAGATTTGAGTTCTGGATGATTCTCTAAAGTATAGCTAGGTACAACCCAACCTTCACCAGCACCTAAAATCGGCTTTGGATTCATCTTATGTAAGCTACCCGATGCAATGGCAGCTTTCAGAGGAACATCCACTGATTGTGTCCACAATTCAGGTGCAATATCAGGCACACCTTTAGTATCCATAGAAGCGAAAGTAGTTAGCGTTGCACCTGGAACCAATTCCACGGTGCAGCCATAACCTTCTTCAAGGATGATTTTGTCTACGTTAGCCATAAATTCAGCAGAGGCCCAGTTCATCTCTGCAATAGTTACGTCTCCACAGGCTGCTACTGCGCCTTGTGACATCGCAGCTGCAACACCAGCAGCGGCCAAACCTTTAACAAGCTTATTCATGTAAAACTCCATTATTATAATTAATTCGGGTTTATCTTCAAGCGACACCAAAAAGTAACAAAACAAAACAAAAATGACAAGGCGTTAACCCTGTTAAAAGTGCCGATGCCGCTTACAGATATATGTATGCCGTTATAAGTTTACTTCGGTAGACCCAAGTAAACAACCTGCTAGGCCTTATTATTCTGCATAACCTAAAAAAGCGGCGCTGGCTAAACCGATGTTATTTTTATTTCATAAAAGAGTCAGAATTGATTATCGATTCATTCGTTAGGCAGCAATTCCAGTCTTTGACCAACATTATAGGTAAAGCCAACCTCGAAAAAATACTGAAAAACGCCGGCAACAAGACTCCTTAGTCTCAATTTTATCCTCAGATTTAGCAAGCAGTCTTTTTGACCCAGTAGCTGGATTTTTTACTACGTCTATTACTAAACCTTCTACTAAATGTTCTACTGCAACTACTCCTAAACCGATAACTACATCTATGACTGCACCTTTAGTTAGAACCCCTTTGCGCCGTCTATGAACTATCATTATCCTTTGCGTGATAAAAAACCATAAAAGCAAGCTGAAGGCTCACTATTTTTGGCATTGCCAAGGGAGTTTGATTTCAACTTGTCAGTGACACAAAGGGGGGGTATATTCGGCGCTTGGGTTATGTTCAACCTAACCTCTAGACTTCCCGTACTTCAGTTTACATTCAAAGGCGATTTAGTGACTCACTCCAGTAACACTTTATTCTACATTCATGATCCTATGTGCAGTTGGTGCTGGGGATTTAGACCCGTGTGGCAAAAACTCAAATCACAATTCACTCATACCCTAGACATCGTTTATGTGGTTGGTGGTTTGGCACCCGACTCAGATCAACCCATGCCTTTGGCGATGCAAAACAATTTATCCAACACCTGGCAACACATTCAGCAACACATCCCCGGTATAGAATTTAATTATGAATTTTGGAACCCTGCTAGCAATAGCGTGCCAAGGCGCTCTACCTACCCCGCATGCCGAGCCGTTTTAGCTGCCAAAGTGCAAGACGCCAACATAGAGGACGCTATGATTTTAGGCATCCAACGGGCCTATTATTTAAATGCCAAAAACCCCTCAGACGTCGATGTTCTATCTGAAATTGCTAACAGTATTGGCCTCAATGTAGAAAAGTTCAAACAGGATATAAACAGCCCTGCCATCGAGTTGCTGCTAAAGGAACAACTTCAATTAGCCCGCCAACTCTCAAGCCAAGGTTTTCCCAGCCTAGTAATTAGTAAAGACGATAAACTGTTTGGGATCCCATTGGACTACAATAATAGTGCAACCATGCAGCAAGCGATCATCAATGTTATTAATATCGCAAAGTAATGGTTGGTTGATTCTTAATGCAAACATTCTGCTTCATGTTTAATCCTCAAAGCACTTTAGGTGTGACAAAGAATATCAGCGCAAAAGGCCACCTTTTTATATTAGTTCAGAACTGGGGCAAAACATCAATTAAGGCATTTTCTATCAACCCTAAGCAACGGTCATCTGAAAACCGGTGGTCTGCGCCATCAACCAAGGTTAGCTGGATATCTGGTCCAGATGCATGGGCCAGTAAACGCAGTGCCACAGACATGTCAACATCCACGTCTGCCGTGCCTTGAAGAAAGCGCGACGAACAAGGCAATTCCAATGGTTTATGCAGCACCAGATTCTGGCGACCATCTTCGATTAGTCGCTGCGTGATGATGTAGGGTTCATCATAATCTGATGTTAGGGCGATCTGTCCGTTAAGTTTTAATTCGGCTCGCTGATTTGCGTTAAAACCAGCCCAAATGCTGTCTTCGGTGAAATCTGGGGCAGCTGCTATAGTGACCAATCCTACCAACCGGGCACCAAGGCGTTGTGCGAGTAACAAAGAAATCCAGCCTCCCATAGAAGAGCCCACTAAGATCACAGGTCCCTCAGTCAGTTCAGTAATCACAGCTTCAGCGTCCGTTAACCAATCCCCAATACATCCATCACAAAACAGTCCCGACGACTGCCCATGCCCCGAATAATCAAAACGCAAAAAACTGCGGCCGCTGCGTGCTGCCCACTGAGCTAAATGAAGAGCCTTTCTGCCCTGCATATCTGACTTAAAGCCACTTAGAAAAACAAGCTCTGGGCCCTTCCCAAGGATACGCTGATAGGCGATCCTGCGCCCTTGAGCTGAGACGAAATCAGTATGCGATGCCATAGCACCCCCAATAAAAACAATATTAAAAGCCTAGTTTTCAACATGGTGTAGACCAAAAGCAGACCTACGACATACCAAAAATAGACCTGGATGCGCCACGTCTGATGGAAAAATGATGGTATTGGAGAGTTATTATACCTTTAATACTGTTTGCTCTGAGGATTTTTGAATGCTTTTCTTGAGCCATTGAATTTTTAACTTCCGCGAATTTACTGTCTCCCTCTGATGCAATAGAAGCACAGACATAAGCCATTACTTTATCCTGTTCGACACCAGAACCAAGATAAAGGAACAGAGCCAAATTAGCCTTTGCTGATGGATTCCATTGAAGGAGGCTGCTTCGTATAAAGTCATTGCCCTTTCCATATTGGCTTCAACACCTCTGCCGTCTCGATACGTATTGGCCAAATTGAACTGGGCTTGTGAATGACCACTTTTAACTGCTTTGAAGTACCAACTAAATGCCTCAGTTTCACTCTGTTCAACTCCAATCCCTTTGTCATACTTAATATCAAGATTGAACTGAGCATCCACATGACCATTATTTGCAGCCAACAAGCACCACCTCACCGCCTGTTCTTGTGATGCCTGGTCTATAAGCTGATTAGTATTTAATAGTCCTATATAGAACTGAGCATCAATATGCCCTTGCTCAGCTAAGGGTCACCATTCTGCGTGTAGAGTGTTGTAGTCACCTACCAGAGCAGCTGCACTACCATTATTAAAACAGCATAAACGACATGAAGATAAAGTGAGCAAAACAGCAGAGTTCTAAAAAAGAAAAGCAAGTAACCACTTCCCCCTATAAGCTCCTGAGATGCCGCCAGAGTGACTTAACTTTTAGGTATAGCCAACTATAGTATAATATTATATTAATGCCTTCTTATATGGCCTTAGGAGAACGTCTAAAAGCATCATTTTAGGCATACATATTTATGGCAGTGAGAGTGCCTTGTCGACTACGTTTTGTTTTGAGCTTGCTGCGCTGAAAAGTGGCCGAACAGATAACCACTATATGGCATCAGGGAATATCAGAATTATTCCTAAGAATAAAATGGTACTGTGGTCTCAGGACTTATTGTAAAGTCTAATTGAATTGAGGTGATTATCGTGAATTTCTTTTTCCGGCTGGTCTGTTTACTCACTTTATCCTTGATGGCAACACACGCCTTGTCTCAAGACCTATCAGGCTGGTCTGACAAGACTGTGTGCCGACAGTTATTAAATAATCCAGATAATACTGATTACGCTCAAGAGGCTGATAGCCGCAGTTTAGACTGTGCTTCAGGCACAAAAAACTTTA
>Ga0209713_10000516_pt1 | contig 21742 bp, 20 predicted proteins | sample ArcOceMetagenome_3_FD_187444 | JGI IMG/M metagenome (GOLD analysis project Ga0209713, IMG submission 187444) | Marine eukaryotic phytoplankton communities from Arctic Ocean - Arctic Ocean- Svalbard ARC20M Metagenome (SPAdes) (version 2) | ecosystem: Environmental > Aquatic > Marine > Oceanic... | reverse complement strand
GAGTTATGTTTTCTAATCATTTGAAACATATCACTACTCGCATCATATTTAAGCATAAATCCGTATAATTCATTTTGGTTTTCATTAAAACTTATAGTAGACGTGGTTTCAGTAGTTGTTCCAGATGTTTCAAATTTTAATCCATTTTCATTTTGCGAATGTCTTATATTAACAGTTCCAGAAAAATCCGCATCTCCATTTCCTTTTAATCGTAAAACTTCTGTTTGTGTAGCATCATCAGACCCATTATGTACTAAGAATTTGATATAACTATTTGTTGAACCTTCGCATTTATACTCAATTGTTTGAAACCTAGCGGTATCACTTCTCATCAATTTAATGTTTCCAACATTCGATATGGAAGATGGTATAGCTCTTAATAAAATATCTCCAGTTCCACTTGATTGTAAATCTAAATCTGTATTATTTTCACTTTGAATAGAATTTACATCCTCTAAAGTTGTGTCTAAATTTATATTATTACTACTATCTATCGTAATATTATCACCGTCATTATATGTTGTATCTGTAATTTCTAAATATGATTGAGCTTCTGATTTGTTAAATCCAATCACATTATTACTTCCCATAAATAATAATTCATTTTCTATAACATCCTCTTGTAATTTTAATGCATTTCCATCACTTTTTCCAAAAGTTAAAGAATCTTGTTTTGAATTTATTTTGGAATTAATAGAAACTCCAGTAGAATATTCTAAATTTGCTCCAGATAAATTTACATCATTGATTTGATAATTTTTATTTGCAGGTATATTTACATCTCCATTCAGAGTGATAGATTGACTGGCTTTGAAATATCTCATTACTGAAATCCCAGTGTCATTATCGTAAATTTGGAAATCACCATTAGTATGATTTGCGTTAATTGTATAACATCCAAAATCACTATGTAATTGTATAACAGCGTTATTTCCACTGGAAGGTTCTATGTCTATTCTATCTCCCGTAAAATTTAACACTCCTGTTATCGTGGGTTGTGTTAATGTTTTATTTGTTAATGTTTGAACTGAAGTCAATTGTACTATATCAGAATTAGTAATTGAATCAATTTTTGTAGATGTATCACTATTTCCACGGAAATAGCCAATAAAATCAGTGCTTGTAACGCTAGATAACCCAGTTAAAGACGTGTTTAAATTTATAGCATTGTTGCTATCTATTGATAAATTACTGCCTGCTAAATATTGTGTATTGGTTATTCCTGTTAATTGTGAGCCATCTCCATAATATTTACTTCCAACCGCTAGATTACAATCTCCATTCACATTTAATCTATAATTTGAATTAGGAGCCATTCCAATTCCCAAATTTCCTGTTTCAATACCCGAACTATTTATAACCGTACGAATACCAGAAGACATTTCTAAATAATTAATAATTAATATTTAATTATAACTTATAATAAATTAATTTATAGAATAATAAATTCTATAAATTAGTTTATTATTTTAATTAACCAGGTATAACATGTAGTATAATTTGTTATATTACTGTAATTTTAAATCATTCTAATTTTAAATTAAATTTATATATTTTAATAATTAGAATGATTTAAATCATTTTTATTTATGTCATATTCATTTAGTAAAACATTTTACTGGATAAATAAGATTATTTTCTACAATCATCATAGTTTTCTATAAACCAATCAACTGTTTTTTTAATACCTATTTTAAGTTCAGTAAATTCAAAATCTTTATATAAATTCATTAATTTACCATTATCTGCAGTTTTCTTATATTGACCATCCGAATATGTTTTGTCAAATCTTAACATATGTTCATAATCAAAACATTTTGCTATTTCTAATGCGACATTTTTAATACTAATTTCTTCTTTTTCATTTACTGATAATATAATATTATCTGGTTCATTATATTTTTCTAATGTCCAAATAATTAATTTAGCCAAGTCCACTGAATAAATAAATTGTCGTAATGGTTTTCCAGACCCCCTTACAATAAATTCAGTTTTATTTATTTGACTCAAATAACATTTATGAATTAACCCAGGTATTACGTGACTATCCTCTAAATTATAATTATCGTATGGACCATAAATATTAGTTGGGATAATACAAATAAAATTACCTCCATATTGTTCTCTATATGCTTTACTATGGATTTCTAACATTCTTTTAGAATAGGCATATGAATCATTTGAATCGTGAGGCGGACCCAAATGCAACATATTTTCATTAATAGGATATTTAATTTCATTTGGGAAAATACAAGTTGATAAACAGGATATACATTTTTTAACATAAAATTCATGACAACATTTTAAAACATTTAAATTAATTAAAAGATTATCTTCTAACATAGTAACTTTTGAATTCATATTCTTATATAACCCTCCAACATTCGCAGCTAGATGTATTACATAATCTGGTTTTATATTTTTAAACAAATTTCTAGTTTTTATTAAATCACTCAAATCACAATCCCTGGAACTCAAAAATGTAAAGTTATAATTGTAGTTTTGTGATATATATTGTAAAGCTTTTCCAACAAGTCCAGTGCCACCAGTAACTAATACATTCATGTTTATATATATTTTATTAAATATACATATTTTATTATAACTATTTTATTATAACTATTTTATAAATTAAATAAATATATTTTTGCTTATAAAATTTTATTAATATATCATTAATAAATAAGAATGAATATCGCATTAATTACTGGTATAACTGGTCAAGATGGTTCATATCTCGCTGAATTATTACTTAGTAAAAATTATATAGTATGGGGGTTATTGCGCAGAGCATCGACAATTAATACTCAAAGAATAGACCATCTGTATAATAATCCTAATTTAATACTGAAATATTCAGATATGACAGACAGTTCTAATCTTTGCCATTTATTATGCGACATTAAAAATAATTATCCTAAATTAGAAAGATTAGAAATATATAATTTAGCGGCAATGAGTCATGTAAAAGTTTCATTTGAATTACCGGAGTATACGGGTAATGTAGATGGTATGGGAGTTGTTCGTTTATTGGAAGCAATACGTTTATCAGGAATAAGTGATAAAATACGTTTTTATCAAGCTTCTACATCAGAATTATATGGTTTAGTTCAAGAAGTGCCTCAAAAAGAAACAACCCCATTTTATCCAAGGTCGCCTTATGGTGTTGCAAAATTGTATGGGTTTTGGATTACTAAGAATTATAGGGAGTCTTATAATTTATTCTGTAGCAATGGTATATTATTCAATCATGAATCACCAAGGAGAGGAATCACATTTGTAACTAGAAAAATAACATTAGGTTTAAATAAAATACTCAAAGGCGAAACTGATAGATTAGTATTAGGAAACTTAGATGCAAAAAGAGATTGGGGACATGCTAAAGACCATGTTGAAGGAATGTGGAAAATTTTACAAAATAATACTCCAGATGATTTTGTATTGTCAACAAATGAGTTTCATAGTGTAAGAGAATTTGTAGAAAAATCTTTTAAATTAAAAGGTTTTGATATTAAATGGAAAGGCGAAGGTTTAGATGAAATAGGATATGATGAAAATACTGGTAAAGAAATGATATTTATATCAGAAAAATACTTTAGACCAGCAGAAGTTGAAGAATTATTGGGAGATTCGACAAAAGCTAGGAATGAATTAAATTGGGTTAATAAATATAGTTTTGATGATTTAGTAAAAGAGATGGTAGATGCAGATTGTAATTAATGCCTAATTATAAATATTATATTTTATATGATCTTTATGAAAAAGTTAAAAAAAGTAATATTGTGTTATATAAATATGGAAACAATATTTTTAACACATTAAATAAATTTATAAACGATTCATCTAATAGGTTATCCAATATGCGATTATGTAATACTAGTCATAGAATTAACAAATTCTGATAATAATAAAGTTAAATTTCTTACAATATTATAATTAAAATAATAAACCAAATTTTGATAAAACATATTATATAATATATTTTACTTATTGTAAACCATAATAAAAGAGTTAAAATCAAATAATGACAATATTAGTATAATTATTTTTATTAATATTTATAATATAAATATATTATAAATATATAATGGATAGAATTGAAAAAATATATATAATAAATCTTAAAAATAGGATTGTTCGTTGGGAAGAATCTTTAATTCAATTAAAAAAATTCAACATTGAAAATTATGAAAGATTTAATGCAATATGTCCTGATTTAAAAAAAATAGATCCAATCCAATATAAAAATAATAATTTGAAAATAAATGAAAAATATATAATAGGAGCATTGGGTTGTAAATTGAGTCATATAGAGATAATAAAAGAAGCGAAGGAAAAAAATTATAAACAAATAATGATTTTAGAAGATGATTTTTTATTTTGTAAAAATTTTATAGAAAAGTATAATAAAATATCAAAAGATATTGCAAATGAAAAAATAAATATTGATCTTTTGTATTTAGGATTCAGTATAGTCAGAAAAGACCCATTTACATGTACTTCTATAAATAATTTGAAAAAAGTAACAAATGTCCATACAACACACGCATATATAATTAATTATAATTTTTATGACACAATCTTAAAAGAGTTAGAAAATTGTTATTGTGAAATAGATGTATGTTATGCAAATTGTCAAAAAAAATATAATATTTATGGTATTTACCCAAGTTTAATTTCTCAAAGACCTTCATTCAGTGATATTATTCAAAAAAATACAGATTATTCAAATGTTATTAAATTAGATTATTCAAATGTTATTAAATTAGATTAATAATTTTTTTAATGAATTATATAATATATATATTTTATATAAGTATATTAAAATAATATAAAAAATGAATATATATGTTTCGTTAACATCAATATATCAAAGACAAAATAAATTATTAAAAACCCTCAAAAGTATAAAAGAACAAGTATTGCAACCAAAAAAATGCTATATATTTTTATCTGTAGAACCATATTTGTTAGATTTAGGTTTTAAAAATAAAGAATTAAATAAAGAACTTAAAGAATTTATAGATCAAAATAAAATTTTTGAAATAAGATGGTGTGAAAATATAGGACCATATAGAAAACTCCTGCCATTATTAAAGGAAAAGTGGAATGAAGATTGTTTAATTTTAACATTTGATGATGATATATATTACCATCCAAATTTAATATTACAGTCGGTAAATGATTATAACAGAGAAAAATGTTGTATTGCATATCGTGGGTTTACTCCAAATATTGATAATGTGAATTTAAAAACACTTATATATAAATCACATTACCCCAGAAATAAGATTAAAAGACATTTATATAATTTTGCAAATAATGGTGTTGGTACAGTACATCATCCATCATTTTATCATAAAACTGGTAATTTAGTTTTTAATTTAGAATATATTTATGAATATGGTCGAACTACCGATGATATATGGTTTTATTTATGTAGAATTGTAAATAATATAGATACTTATTTAGATTATAACTATAATAACTACCTATATTTTAATATGGAAAATTTTAATGATACAGCATTATGTATACAATATAATTTTAAAAATAATACGAATGAAAAAAATTTAAGGAGAATAGCAGATAAATTTATTGAATTAAATTTATAAAAATTTAATATTTTTTCAAAAATTAATTAATATAATTATTAGTCTGACTGGGATAACGAGAGATACAGCATTGAAAGTATATAAAGAAGAAAATTATAATGAAACAGAACCTATTATTAAATACTTACTAAAAATAGTTATAATAAACTAATAAAAAATGCAAATACTAATAAATGAAAATTTAAATGATAGTGATAAATAGCAGAATTTAGAGAAATTATGAAACAATAAAGAAAGAATGTTTAATCCGGGATATTTATTCGAAAAAATAATTAAAAAATTTCTTCTTAACTGATATCCTGAATAATTATTTTTATTAGATATTATGGCAGAAAAATTATTAATAGATTCATTATACTTTAATTTCGATAAAAAATCATAATCTTTATCAATAAATTGTAGATTAGTTACAACATGTATATAATTATCATAGGTATAACCATTTTACAAAATAGTAATTAGTATTTTAATATATTTTATAGTTTAATCCAATTTTAAATCTTTGAAGATATTTTAAAAAATTTTATAATTAATATTATTTATTTAAAGATTATATTATAATTTTCTTGATTGATATTAATTAAAATGACATATATTTATAATTTACAGAAATATCAATCCACCGTATCTGTAGACCTTAAAGGGGGGTTAGGTAATCAGATGTTTAAAATATTTTGTTTGATTTCATATGGTATAGATAATAATAAAAAATTTATTATCAATAAATATTTACCAAAACATAATATTTCCAAATTGGATTTAAGAACAACATATTGGGATAGCATATTTAAAAATATACGTAATAATATATATGATAATACATATGATAATATATGTTTTGAAAATAAATATACAGAAATCAAAGAGTTTGAATATAATAAAATTCCCTATTTTAATAATAATATATCACTTTATGGTTATTTCCAAAATGCAAAATATTTTGAAAATAATTACGATTTAATTATTGATATATTGGATTTAAATAAAATTCAAACATATATTAAAAATAAATATTTAAAAAATTCAAATACGATTTCAATACATTTTCGCTTGGGAGACTATAAAAATATTAAAAATACATATATTATTTTAAATATTAATTATTTTAAAAGGTGTAAAAACATCAATATATATTATATATTATATATTATATATTTTATATATATAATATATATAATATATATAATATATAATGCCACAAATAAAAATAAATGTATGGTCTGGATTATGTAATCAATTATTACCATTAGTTTCTTGTATATATTTAGCAGAAAAATTTAGTAAAAATATAATTTATAACGCGCGCCCTTTAATAGTTTGTGGTAAATTAACTGAACATTATATATATGAGTTTTTAATTTTACCAAATATATGCAAAAAAAATCATGTATTATTAAATAGTAATTTTAATAATTATATTATAAAAGATGATAATTGTATTAATACAAAAAAAATAAATAATAATGATTTATTTATAAATAACTGTTATTGGTTATTTAATTTAGATGATAATATTAATTATTTTAAACCACAACCAAATATAACTATTTTTAAAAATAATTATCTTTTAGAAATAAAAAAAAATTTAAATAATATTAAATTAATAGATATTTTAAATGAAAAAATATTAGAAACTACAAAATTATTTGATAATAATACTGTTGGTATTCATTTTAGAGGAGCTGACGGTGGATTTACAATAAATAAAAATAATATAGCTAAATTAGAAAATTTTATAATATCATTAGAAAAAAATACAATTATATATTTTGCTTGCGATTGTTATGATATTGAGACTTATATAAAAAAAAAATTTGAAAATAAAATAATAACTATGAAAAATCCTTTTGGTAATGATGACTCACAAAAAATATATAATACTAATGGTAAAAATACAATAATGAATAGTATTTGTGAACTATATATATTATCTAAATGTAATGATTTATATGGAACAAGAAGTAGTTCATTTACTTTTACAGCATGGTTACTATCAAATAATAATGAATTAAAATTTTGGAATTAAAAATAAATGTTTTAATTTAATATATATGGATTCATTTTCCACATAATAATTTAATAGTTTTTTCTATTTCTATAAGGTAGTATTATAAAATTGGTAAAAAATGGATATAAATTTTAACTACTAAACTTTTTAGTACATAAATTTCCATAGATTTTATTCTTATCATTATTGTTGTAGAATGATATCATTAATATTTTGCCAAATATTATATTTATTTAATATTAAATTACGAGCTATTTCTAAAGCTTCAATATTTTTTTGAGTAATAGGTTTATTTATAATTTCTTTTAATTTTTCTAAACTATTACTATTATTTATATCAATATAATAATAACAATCTGATGGAAAATAATCTGAAATATTTAAACAACCATAATAAATAGGAATTGTCCAACATAATATTGCATCTGTAAATTTTTCAGAAAAATAATTTTTTCTACAACAAGGTTCTATGCATAATGAATATTTATAATTTATTAAACCATCATATTTACTTGTACTATTTTTATTTCTATTATGATAATTACCCAATTCTCCTTTATAAGATATACCTAATTCTTTATTCCAACCGGCACCATAAATATCACATAATCCTGGATATTTATTAATGGAATCATTATATTTTAATTTTAATAAAAAATCATAATCTTTATCAATAAATTGCGGATTAGTTACAACATGCATGTAATTACCATAAGTATAACCATTTGGTAAATTTAAATTTATCCAATTTTGTTTTTTAAGAGGTTCAATAAAAGAAAGATTTTCGACAAAACTATATTTTTCAAAAGTATAAAAATTATTTACTTGTTTTAGATAATGCAAGAGTACACAATAATAATTTAGTTAAACAAGGAATTATAGATAGTGGTAATAAATATATATTTACAGTTTCATATACGCCAAAAACTAATGAATTAAAATTTTGGAATTAAAAATTAATGTTTTATAATATTAAATAATATAAAAATCCTTAAAATTATAATAAATTTTATCGTTATAACTACTTGCATATAAAATGTCAAATACTGAAAATCTAGGTGAATTTACTATGTGCGAATATTCAAAATTTCAGAGGATGCTAATATTAATCATTATCTTCATATATATTATAATCGCAGTAAATTGTACCAATTGTCTCGTATTCATTTATTGATGGATTTGATATAATTTTATAAAAAAATGAATATGACATAAATGTTCCTATGTGATTTTGTATTTCTAAATTTATTTTTTTATCAGGATAAAAATCATAAAATAATTTAATTGCATTTTCATAATTTTCAACAGAAATAAATTTTTGCGAATCTTCTTCAGAAAAAACAGTTATACTATCTCCAATATCTCCTCTTCTTATTAATTTATTTTTAATTGAGACATTATTACTCCCCCAAGGATGTTTATATCTTGCTATTGCAGATGAATACTTTGTATTCAAGAAATAATCAATAATTTTTTTTTGTAAATTAATTAAATCACCCATAATTAATATACATCTACCTCCTACAGAAAAAGCTAATTTTAAAGTATCATACATTTTTAACGTTTCTGAATATAATATTCCTATTGTTTCATCATAATTTTTTAGAATATGATTTTTTAAATTAATATTATCTTTATGGATTAAAACATAAATTTTAACATCTTCAAACATACAATTATCAATAATATTATTTATTAAAGGCTTATTATTGAATACTTCAAGATGTCTTTCTCTACCAATCTTTGACGGTCCTCCACATAAAATTATTATATTTGTCATATAATATAATTAATAATATATTATTAATAATTTTTAAACTTAAATATTAAATTATTACAATTCCCAATTGGTATCCTTTATATATAATTTTAAACTTGTCTTTATATTTATCTAAAAAACCGCCCATATAATTTTTAATAGGTATACCTTGAGAAGTAACGCCGCCATAATTATCAAACCAAATTATACTACTTTTTGTTGTTGATTTAAATGCAGAATCAATATCTCTTTTAATATAATCAGGTGCATGACAATCATCTACATATATTGTATCAAATATAACAGAATTATCACTAAAAAAATCATCTGATATCATTTTTTTTTATAATTTTATTATAATTCTTGCTTATTTTTATATTTTCAATAAATAAATTTTCTGTATTTTCATCTATACATTTACTGATTATACCATTTATTGTTCCAGTCTTAAAATAAGGATCGACTCAATATAAACGAGAATCATTATGATTTAAATAATTATCTAAGAAAAACAAGATAATAATCCTTAAAAGTTACTAATATAATTAATTTACTACTTATATCAATATATTTATGTAACTCATTTTTTAATGAAATATTATTATGAAACCAATATTGAGTAAATTTATACTTACTATAAATTAAAATCCATTATATATTATATATTATTTATTATTTTACATTAAACCTTGTAGATAAATAAATCCTAAAGGATGCGGTTTTAAATCTTCAAGGGTGTAAATAAATATTATAATTATTACCATTTGTCAAGAAAATTTTAGTTATTTCATATTTTTTATATAGTTTTACCTATATTTTCTTTATACCAAGTTTATAAATAATTATTTGAAAAATAACCTGTTAAAGGAATCTTATAATTATCTACTTTTGATTTAAAACAATTTAGATATTAATTTTAAATCATTTTGGTCTTTTATTTCATTTCTTTTTTTTTTCATTTCCTTAATAATATTTAATTATTTAAATTTAAAACCGTTAAAATAAAAATGATTTTCCGGATTATAAATTATATCCTCTTTTGATTTTGTATAATAAGATAACCATATACCATTATGAATTCCAATATTTTCTATATTTAATTCGTTATCACTAATATGTAGATAATCAACATCTTTCGCTTTACGTAAACTGTACATTTCCATTATAACACTAGAAGTTACACAATAATCTTCATTATTATTATTTTGTAATTTATCAAAATATATTTCTAATGTATTTTTTGTTTTTTCTGATAAATCATTAGTTCCATTATTTAAAAAATGTATTGAATTTTTATTTAATAATGAACTAGCTATTCTAAATGTATCATTACAATAATCACTCATATGTAATGAATGTTTTCCTAAATTATATAAGTCTCTGCATTTATTTTTTAGTTCAATTAATTTATTCAAATCATACATATGGATTAAATACATGTTGATGGGATTTGACCCTTTACATAGATTATATTTTCCTCCTGGATTAATTCCTTTCGGAAATAATCCACCAATCCATGATTCATTTCTATAAAATTCTTTTATTAAATTATTAACACCGTTATCATTTAATTCTATTGTTTTTTTATAATATAAATATCCATATTTTTTAATTATATTTTCTAAATTATCAAATCTATTATTTATATTTGGATAAGTAATCATAATTCTCATATTTGAATCTAATTTTATAAATTCAAGTGCCATAGTATCACTATATAACGTGTCTAAATTCTGAAATTTTCCTCTATTGAGAAAAAAATTATAACTATATTCTCCATTACCATAATTATGGTGTTCTTTTTTAAATATACTTTTTATATTATAAAAATAAGAAATCATTAAGCGATGCGAACCATTTAAAAGTAAATTATTATGACATATTGGTATGGGATATTTTTCGTTAAATCCATTTTTTTTCATATCCTTTATTAATGAATCAAAACTCTGATAGAAATCATCAATGCAGGTTTTAGTACCAGGATATTCCCAACAATTATTAAACGTAATCATATGTTGTTTATATAATTCTTTAAAAAAAGTAATATCTATATGATTATATTTTACATATAGATATTTTGCCATTAAATCAAAGCGTTTATAAAACAAACTTTCCATAATATATATATATAATATTAATTTATTAAAATTATTATTTGTTAAAAATATAGAATATTAATATTATGATTATACTAATATTAAAATTTACTCAATTATATTAAGTATAAATATTTCAAATCATAATATGCAAAAACAAAAAATTATGATTTGAAATATTTATACTTATACCAATACATTTTTGAAAAAAATTGATTAATAATTATGAAATAAACATACAATATAAAAATAAAATGGATATATTAAACAATAAAGATATAATTGAAAGTCATTTACTCAAAAATATTAAATTAAATGATATATTTAAAATTCGCATAATTAATAAAATATTTGAATTAGCATCAAATAAAAAATTTTTATTATCAATACAGTTAAAATATTTTCAAAACTTTTTTAAAAAATATAAGATAAGCAAAATATTAAAAAGTATAAAAGATAAATTATATTTAGCAAATATGTTTGGTGAGGAAGATTACGCTATTATGAATACGGATAACCTCGAGGTGTTCGATAAAAGTATAGGGTGGGGAATAAATTCATTTGGCGATGAATCTTGGAGAGATTGCTTTTCATTTAATTATGTAATATGGACATATGAAGAAAAGGATTTTTTATTTAAAACTTACGGATTATCTTTATCTTAACAATATAACTTCTTATATTCATAAAATTATGTAATTAGAGTTTCCAAAAACTAATTTTTTCAGAGTTTAGACTAATCAATATATTTTCTTCTGTATCAAAACATGAACAAATAAATTCAAGATTACAAGTATTTATTCTTTTTAACAGATATTTATTTTTCGTATCCCATAAACATATGTCATTATTTTCATTTATACTTATTATTTCGTTATATTTATTCCAATAGATATCAATTAATTTAGCATTTGTCTGAATTTTTTCATTATAACTATTATTTGTTATGTCGTATAATTCAATAAAATCTTGTACTCCAATAGCAAATAATTTAGGTTTTTTACTATTCCAACAAAAACAATCAACTACTCTATTAACATCTAATTTTGTTTTTTTCATATTAATTATATGGCAATTATTTTTGCTATATGTTGTCAATATATTAGAATTATTCCATTTTACAAAAGTCTTTTCACCAATATGTTTATTATTGATTGATTTCAGTTGAGATATAACACCATTGGTATAATTAAAATTATATATTATTGATTCATAACTCCCACTTGAAAATTGATAATCGTTTTTCCATGAAATATTAGTTATTCTAAAATCAATTTTGATTTTAGATATTACTTTATTTTTTTCAAAATCATATAATTTAATATAATGATTTCCTGCAAATGCTAATAAATTACTAGATTTATTCCATTTTACAGAAATAATGTAATCTAGTTCATCTAAAATAATTTTAAAATGTTTTATTATCCCATTTATATTCCAGAAATAAATAATATTATTTATAACAATTGCTAATTTATTATCAGGCGACCAATCCATTATATATGTATAATTTTGAAAAACAACATCGGGTGCATCTAAAATTTTATAGGGTTGATTTGAAATATATCTTATTTTTTTTAATAATAATGCCTTAACACTTAAAATATCTTCCTCTTCTGATAAGGATATTCTCTTTGGGATAAAACGGTCATTTTTAAATTTTGGCATTTTTTTTATACCGAATCTATTTAAATTATTATAAATTAAAATCAAATTCAATTTTTAACAAAAAATTTAAAAATAAAAATTTATATGATATATTAATGATAAACTTAAATAGTTCTAAAAATAATTATAAAAACATATAGAATAAATTATTTAATCACAATTTATATACTATTTAAGGATATAAATTATTAATTTATTTAATCGGTATGGAAAAAAATTATAATCTAAATGGTGAAATTATTACTAATGTAGAATTGGATATACCCAAAAATAAAATTAAAGATATAGAACTTGTAAATGTAAATATTTATGAATCTGACAATTATATAGAAGAAGAGGAAGATTTAGATAAAGAAAAAAATGTAGATGAATTTAATTATGAAAATAGTATTGTGAATAATGTAAATTCTGATGGTTTTAGTGAAAATAATTTAGATGACAAAAAAAATCAATATCAAGAATCTGATTCAGAGATTGATTTTTATAATATAAATGGTATATGGGAAAAACCTGAAAAATATAGTCTAGTTTTAGTTATAGGTAACCTGGTATTAGCATTACTTGTATCATTTTTTGGATTTATCTCAGATAAAAAAGAAATTCAATTAAAAAATGATTACAGATGGTTATTCGAAATTTTAAAAATTGGAATGATTTTTATACTATTTTTATTAGGTTTATTTAGAGAAAATTTCAGAAATTTACAAGTTCAGTATACTAGAAAAACCTTTCATATATTTTCATTATGTATTTTACCTTATGCTGCGTATAAGACATACGAATCGCGGAAAGAAGACATACACGATACAGATATGAATTTATTACATTATAGTTATTATCAATGTATGTGGACATCATTTTTTTTAAATCTTGGAATAATATTAATGTGCAAACCTATAAGAAAATTAAATAATTTTATAGGATATATTTCTAAAGTTGCATTTTTAAGTATAGATAGAATAGAAGATAGACCCTATACTATATTATGGTTTATATCTCAAATTAGTTCGGTTTCATTAATAGAAACTCCAATGACTATATGGTTTGTACATCAAGAAAAATTCCATCTTTTCTGGATACCGGTATTTGCATCCGGATTGGGCGATGGATTGGCTGAAATAGTTGGTAAAAAATGGGGGAAACATAAATATACCATATATGCTTTATTTACGAGAAAACAATACACTCGTTCATTTGAAGGTAGTTTTTGTGTTTGGTTTTTTTCCGTAATTGGCATTTGTATAGGTTATACTTATTACACTTTGTGGAAATTCGTTATAACTATTACATTATTACCAATATTAACAACTATTACTGAAGCCATATCTCCACATACATGGGATAACCATTTTATATTTGGGATAATATGGTTATTTCTGTGGTTAATTTTTGAAATTTTTTAGAATAATTTTATATTAAATTTTCTATAATTCTACGGGTTTTCGATTTTGTACCAAATTCTACCGAATATGTTGAATAAACACCAAGATCATCTACATTTTCAAGAAATTTTTGTTTATTTGAAAATATTTTTTTAAGTTTCTTATTTTTGAAATATTCATATACTGCTTTTCTAAATTCATCGTCAATATTATCATCAGCAATATTATAATCACAGTTATCATAAATTTCATTAGATTCTTCAGTTTTTATTGAATTTAATTCATAATCTGATTCTAAAGATAATCCATAATCTGATTCTAAAGATAATCCATAATCTGATTCTAAAGATAATCCATAATCTGATTCTAAAGATAATCCATAATCTGAGTTATCTTGAATATCTATGTTTTTTTCGTTAACAGGAATATCTAATTTATTATTCTCGCATGTATTCTTGTATATATCTTTGGAGTTTATTGTACCTGGTGTATCATTTACGAATACTTCAGATACTTCAACATTATTTGGCAGATTTGTGGTAGAATTAAAATTCCCCATATATTATAATAATATTATATTTTTAAATAAATTTGATTTTCTAACAATATATTAAAAACAAACTAAAAATATTGTTTGAAAAATCAAAATATAGAATACTCACCATTATAGATGTTACGGGCTAATCAAATTGAAGCAATAAATACATCAATAAATAATAATTTTAAATCTGGAATTCATTTTCATGCCACGGGAACTGGTAAATCACGAATATCGCATAATATAGTTTTAGAATTTGAAAAAAGGAATAAAAATTGTATAATATTTTGGATTACAGAAAGAAAGTCAATACTAACTGAACAATTTGATTATACTAAATTGAAAAAAGAAAATATAGGCAATATTCATGATAAATTTATAGTTTTAGATTTTAATAAAAATAAATCTAATAAAATCAAATGGTATGAGTCTATTGATATTTCTTCTTATTGGAATAAATCTCGGTTAGTAATAATAAATAGGGGACTTCTTACTTATAATAATAATTACACAAACATAAAAAAAAATATAGATTTAATTGTACACGATGAATGTCATAGTATTGTAAATAAATCTACTCAAGAATTTTATTCTTTTATATTAAATAAAAACCCAAATATAAAATGTATAGGATTTACCGCAACTCCGGTAACTAAATACCCACCATTTACTAATATTTTAAGCAAATATAGTATTTATAAGGCATTTAAAGATAAGGTTATTCTTCCTCCAAAAATATACTTATTAAAATCCAACAATGTTATAAATTACAAAGATGTGCTTTCATTTTTGGAAAATCATGTATTGAAAGATTTATATTATAAAAAGATTATTGTTTGGTGTGGCATGATAGATAATTGTTATAATATAGCAAATATATGGAATGAAACTAAATCAACTGATTTCAGAATCTGTATTGATACTAGTCAGGAGAGGAAATGTGAAAAGTTTGGCAATTATAATGATTTTTATGAAATAGAAAATAATAGTATATTATTTTGTGCAAATAAACATAGAGAAGGTTCTGATATAAAAAATCTAGATTGTTGTATATTTCTGGATTATGTTGAAGATAGATATTCTCAAACTTTTGTTCAATGTATTGGAAGAGTTATAAGAAAGGACCCTTATAATAATAAGAAAAATGGTATAATTATTGATGTACGGGCAAAAAATTGTTATAGAGTAATTAATAAGATAAATAAATATCTAAAAATATCTAAAAAATTATTTCCATGGAAATATAAAAAGTATTTTATTGATCTAAATAATAAGAAAATTTTAGTAAATTATGTTGAACTTTTCAAAAAATTAAATATAAAACCTAAAAAAAATACTGAGTTCAATATAAAAAATACCGAAGGATCAATTAATAACCTTAGACAATTGTTTATAAGAGAACCCCCAAATAATAATAAATATAAAACTAGATTACAATTTGAACTACACCTATTCAAGAATAAAAATCTTATTGGGTATTTAATACGCGCTGTAAATATATTAAAACTTACTGACAATATAATTCATGTTACTAGGGGGTCCTGTGGAAGTTCACTAGTATGCTATTTATTAGGAATAAGTCATGTAGACCCAGTAAAATATAATATAAATTTTGCGAGGTTCCTTAACGAATATAGAAATACTCTTCCAGATATAGATTTCGATTTTCCCCATTTTATGCGTGATGAAGTTTTTCTTAAATTGCAGATAAATTATCCAAATAAGATTGCTAGAATAAGTAACCATATTTATTATAAAGAAAAATCTGCTAAAAGAAAAGCACTTCAAAGTATTGGGTATAATAAATTTATTAGCAAATTTGATATAGATGAGACAATAATAAATTTAGATAACGAAGAAAAAACTAAATATATGAAGCTATATAATAAATTATTGAATACATTCAGATGCTATTCTTTACATTGTGGTGGTATAGTATATTATCCAGAAGGTGTACCGAATAAATTAAAGATTAATGAAAATTCCGAACGCAATCATTGCCAAATTCATTTAAATAAATATGATATATCAGATGATAAAATATTTAAAATAGATATATTATCTTCGAGAGCTGTTTCACAATTATTTGAAATGAATGATTATAATAGTGTTGATTTCGAGGATTGTCCATATGATGAAAAAATATATGATATGCTTTCAAATGGGGATAATATTGGTTTAACTTTGGCAGAGAGTCCTCTTATAAGAAAAGCATTTATAAAAATACAACCGAAATCAATAGAAGATATTGCTGTTTGTTTGGCAATTATAAGACCAATGGCAAAAGATGAAATAAACAGCGATTATCAATATAATAAAAAAACAGATATAATATACGACGATGATGCTATTGAATTGATATCGAATGTGTGTAAATGTGATTATGCTGAAGCCGATAAAATAAGGAGAGGATTTTCGAAAGGAGATAAAGAAATTATATATAGTTTTATGAAAAAAATAAGACATTTGCCTGGAGTTGTAATTAAAAATTTAGTTAAAAGATTAGAAAATTTAAAAATTTATGGTTTTTGTAAAAGTCATTCTTTGAGTTATGCTCAATTAGTATATAAATTGGGTTATTATAAAGTATATTTTCCAGAAAAATTTTGGAAATCAACTTTAAGAAATTGCGTAAGTTCATACAAAAAATGGGTTCATATATATGAGGGAAAATTAAATGGAATTGATTATAATAAAGATGTATTAAAAAATTCGAATCAATCTATATATGCCGAAAATAGAAGAAAAAAAATTAATAATTTGAATACAACTGAACAAATAAAAAAATATGGTTATTGGAGAATGGATGATTCTAGTTTTTATCCGGGAGAAGATACATATTACTTTACATCTAATGATAAAATATATTTTAAAGGATTAATCGCAAATATAAAAAAAAATAAAAATAAAACAAGTATATTATTGGGAACTGGATTAAAAGATAATAAGATGAATTATATAGAGTTAATAATTAAAAACTTTAAAAGTAAAACCAGAAATTATATTTGTATTAAAGGTAATGGGGTTTTAATTGATAAAGACATCAAATTAATAGAAGTTTCTAAATATGATATATCTTAAATTTATTTATAAAGAAAATTAAATAATAAATAAATAATTAAATAATAAATAAATAATTAAATAATAAATAAATAATTAAATAATAAATAAATAATTAAATAATAAATAAATAATTGTAATAAATAAATGACTTTAAAATCAAAGAAAAAAAAAAATTTTTTTCAAAAAGGTTCATCCGATAGTTTATGTTCAATGCAATTAACACAAAATAGTTGTGACAATTTATCTCAATATATTCCTCAAAGGAATTATGAAAGTTTTAATAGATACCCTTATGCAAATTTAAGTAAAAGTAGTATGCATCCATTGAGAAGGGGTATAACAATTCTTAATCCTTGTCGTAAGTCCAGAAATTCTATTCGAAATATGTCTTCTCTAAATTTAAGTAAAAGCAGTATGCATCCATTGAGAAGGGGTATAACAGTTCTTAATCCTTGTCGTAAGTCCAGAAATTCTATTCGAAATATGTCTTCTCTAAATTTAAGTAAAAGCAGTATGCATCCATTGAGAAGGGGTATAACAGTTCTTAATCCAAAAAAGAAAAAGAAAAAGAAAAAACCTATATATATGTCTAATAATCTTTTATCCGCAAATCACGAGGGATGCGAACGAGAGAAAGGTAGTTCATTTAAGTTTGTTAATCCCGAATCGAGAATTACTCATAGTAACGAATGGATTTTACAAGAAATGCAAAAAGAAAATAGACCACATATAAAATACAAATCACATGACGATTGGGTATTAGAACCACAAGGTTCGCGACCTAGATCAAACAGAATGTGTACTATATTATAAATTTAAAATTTCAGTTATTTAAATAAATATATTAATTATTATGAATTTAGAAAAATTAATTAATAAATTAACAAATCATTTAAATAATGAAAATAAATTCGAAAATGCATTAAATTTATTAAACGATTTAGATATTAATGATATGAATTCTTATAGTAATTTTAACGAAACTGGATATAAAAGAAATTTAGTTTATAAATGTAATTTATTTGAAGTTTTTTTAATTTGTTGGAGACACGGTGCCATATCACCCATTCACGATCATTCAAGCGAAGGATGTTTGATGAAAATATTAAAAGGAGAATTGGAAGAAGAGATTTATAATAAAGATTTGATTAAAATAAATAATTATATAAGAACAAAAGATAACATACAATTTATAGATAATTCTTTAGGATATCATAAAATTAAAAATAATAATTTAGATTCAATATCTATTCATATATATTCGCCACCAGATTATAAAGCAAATGTATTTGATTAATTACTATTTACAGAGGATATATTAGTTGATTTTACAATTACAATTGATTTTACAAATTACAATTTAGTTTTTAGTAGTATTTGAATTAAATACCGATATATAAAATTGTTTACATTTATTAAAAATTTTATAATAACCCACATAATAGCATTCATTGAAAGGATAGTCTAACCAATATTAATATTTTTAAGGTAAATATTCATTAAAATGATTAATGATAATATCTAGGTTTTATAAATTTTGTATTTTTTTAAAATATATTTATTAGTAATTTTACATTTTTCATAATTAATTTTAAAAATAGTATTTGTTACTTTTACTATAAAAATTTTTTAATATCAATCACGATTACTCATTTTTATTTATTATTTTATATAATTATTAAATTATTTCTGCGTATTAATTTAATTAATATTTAAAGATTATATAAATAATTTAATTAATATAATGGAATTAGCCGAAGAAATAGATAATAAATGTACGGTTGATGAAGAAAACCAATATATATTAAATCTTAAAACGGTTCAAAGTTCCGCATTCCGAGTACTAATAGAAGCATTAAAAGAAATATTGACTGATGCAAATTTTGTATTCGATCAATTTGGTCTCAAATTAGTTGCAATGGACGCAAGCCATACAGTTTTAGTTCATTTAAAATTAGATTCATCTAATTTTGAACATTACTCATGTGAAAATAGATTAGTTTTAGGTGTGAATATGTTAAATTTTTTCAAATTAATTAAAACAATGAGTAATAGTGATACTTTAACATTATTTGTTGAAAAAGAAAATATAAATTTATTAGGCATTAAGATAGAGAATGGTGAAAAAAATACACTTACTGTATATAAATTAAATTTAATGGATTTATCTGAAGAATTAATCCAAATACCTCCAGCATCATTTGATTCGGTAATTACTATGCCTTCTCCGGATTTTCAAAAAATTTGCCGAGATATGCATAACTTAGCAGATAGTATAGAAATCGAAAGCGTTGGTCAACAATTACGATTTAAATGTAAAGGTGATTTTGCTAGCCAAGAAACTATAATGGGTGAAACATCGCAAGGTATGTCATTTTTAAAAAATAATGAAGATATTGTCCAAGGTATATTTGCTTTAAAACACCTAGTTCTTTTTACAAAATGTACTAATCTTTGCAATTCGATTGAAGTATATTTGAAGAATGACTATCCACTTATAATTCAATATACTGTAGCAAGTTTAGGTAATATAAAATTATGTTTGGCACCTCAATCGGATGAATTAAAATAATTGGATTCATTGCTTATTAATTAAGTAATTGTTCATTAATATTATTATTCATTGATATAAGAAAATTATGAAATACCGATTTAAAAACCTTATAACTTCGTATATTTGAATTATTTCCAAAAAATTCAATAAAATCTTTAAAACCATTAAAATCGTTATTGCAAGATATTTCCGAATTAAAAGTCATTTCTAATATATTATTAGTATTTGGTTTAATAATTAATAATAATTCGTTTTTTATATTTTTAAATTTATCAACTATTATGGTTTGTTTAAATAATATAGAATTATTATCCAGAAATAATTCTTGATATATATCAACTTTAAGAATACTATTCAATTTAAATATTTTTGGTATTTCATCAGTGTAGTTAAATGAAATTACTCTTGTATATAAATTTTGTTTGTTCGACCATTCGTTAATAATAGCATTATTATATCCTAAAGTATTGAAGAAAGTTTTCCAAAAGTTAAAACTCATCAATGTATTAAACAATTCAGTAATTTTAAAGTTTTTTATAATTATATTTTTAGAATAAGATTTAGTCATTTTATTTATTAACTATATTTATATTTTTATAATTATTACTTACATATATTATATTACTTCTTTATTACTTATATTTAATGATAATTAATTAATAATTAATAATTAATAATTAAATTATTATAATATTAATTTAAAAAAATATTATTTGAAATTATTTTTCAATAAAAAAAATTGTATTTTATAAAAGAACAATTATAACTATTTTAATTCTATTTATTCTCAACCATATCTTGGGCTAACTTAAAACGTTATTTTTACATTACTAATATCTATATGTTTTAAAAATTTACTATAATAATAGTTTGACTTATACTAGTACAAATAAATAAAAATCACTAAATAACTATCCTATATTCTTTCAATTTTCAAAAAAAAACCTTGTTCGGGTATTGTATACAGTCCTTTTTATACAGTCCTTTTTATACAGTCCTTTTTATACAGTCCTTTTTATACAGTCCTTTTTATACAGTCCTTTTTATACAGTCCTTTTT
>Ga0209713_10000515_pt1 | contig 21744 bp, 20 predicted proteins | sample ArcOceMetagenome_3_FD_187444 | JGI IMG/M metagenome (GOLD analysis project Ga0209713, IMG submission 187444) | Marine eukaryotic phytoplankton communities from Arctic Ocean - Arctic Ocean- Svalbard ARC20M Metagenome (SPAdes) (version 2) | ecosystem: Environmental > Aquatic > Marine > Oceanic... | reverse complement strand
GGAGTGGAGCGACACGCACAAGGCTGTGGGATCCGTCGACCTCTTCGCGCCGTTTCTGCCGCTGACCAAAAAATCCGTCGCCAAGGTCATAGAGGCGCACCTGAGGGAACGGACGCGCGCCAAGCGACGCGCCGGGGAGCTCCGGCGTCTCACGTGGTCCCGCCCGGACGTCGTCGACTTCCTCGTCTCGCAGGTTGAGTTCGAGAAGGAGCACGCGATCGAGGGCGGGAAGGAGGCGGGCGGGGTGCTGTCGAGGTGGGTCACGCGGGCGCTTCGGCGGCTGGCGCAGGCGGAGGACACGGCGCGTAAGAAGGAGAGCCAGCGGGTGGCGGTGGAGGAGGGGCGGCTGTGGGTGGACGATAGGGGCGGGCCGCCGCTGCGGGACAGGTCCGTGCGGCTGGAGGTGGCGAAAGGGGGACGCGAGCTTGTCGCGAGCGTGGTGGACTGAGCGCTCTCTTTTAGATTTAAATCGACTAAACAGACTGCGAAGCTGACTTTTCGATTTTTCGCTTGAAAGTCGCGCGGACAGCTCCGATGAATCTCGGCCCCGCCGGCACTGGCGCTCGGCGCGGTGGCCACGCTGGCGAGGAAGGCGAGGAAAGCCTTCGGTCGCCATGAGTTCATGCTGCGTGTGCATGGAGCTGTGCACGGACAAGGCGGTGGTGCGCGTCCCATCGACCCAACCGGCCCGAACCCCATCGACCCCGATCTTCCTTCGAACCGTTGGAGCCCCGAGGGTGCCCTCCTCGGTGCATCATCCATCGCTCTCCACCCGCATCCCGCCTGACTTTTCGCTCCCCAATCCGCGACCGCCCAGGCGCTCATCAACTGCGGGCACATCTACCACCTGTCGTGCGCGCGACGATGGTTCCAAACGAAGGGCAAGTCCGAGCGCGGCGGCCCCGCGCACGCGCCGTGCCCAAAGTGCAAGCAGCCCTACGACATGGGCAGCGCCGTGACGGTGTTCATGGACGTGCCCAAGGACGAACGCGGCGAGGTGATGTTCTCCCCGACACCCGCGCCGGCTGCCAAATCCGCCGGCCGCGGCGACGGGGGAGACCCGGACGGCGCCGTCGTCCCGGACTCCCCGCGAGCGGACCCGCGCGACGGAAATGAAAACACATCTGGCGGGGATGCAGATGCAGACCCCCGCGAGGTCGCGAGCCTCCGCCGCGACCTCCGCCGCGAACAGACGCGCGCGAGGGAGGCCGAGGACCGGCTCGCGCGCGCCGAGATGGACGCCGAGCGCATCCCGCATCTCCTGGAGGAGACGGAGCGGCAGAGGGTCGAGATCGCTCGAAAGACTTCGTCTGAGAACAACGCCCTCTTCGAAGCCAGGACGGCTAAACGGAAGTGTAAGCAGGCGACGGATGACCTATCCAACCGCCTCGCGGAGTTCCAACGCGCGCAGAGTAAGCTGCAGTCGATGGAGACGCAGCGAAGGCTGGAGCGGGACCTGCACGAGGGGGTATCGTTGGCGGAGCAGGAGCTGTTGGTTCGGTGCGTTCATCTCTTTTTATAATTCCAAATTTGGACTGACGTCGTGTTGTGTGCACAGGTTCCGACGCGAAGACCCGAGGCACGCGGTGGAGACGCTGTGTCGGTCACTCGCGGGGAAGAACCGGCAGCTCGCGAGGCAGATTGACGAGTACGGTAAGCTCGTGCGGCGCGTGAAGACACTGGAGAGCGGCCGGGGAGTCGGGACGGCGGGTGGCGGCGGCGGTCCAATCGGGGGTCCGATCGGGGGTAGGAGCAGCGCCCCGTCGTCGCCGGCGGGAAGGCTCCAGAACGTTCCAGAAGGTTCGAAGCGACGCGCGTGGGGCGCGGACGACGACGACGCGTGGGACGACGCGGCGGCGCTCGACGCGGACAACGCGCTGCGGCGGCCGTTGCGCGACGCCGGGAACGGATTGGAAAAACGAATTGGAAAAACGAAAGGAGTCGGGGGATCCTCGAAACAGGGAAAGAAACACCTGGCGTTCGACGACCACGGACTGGGGCGGAAACCGGTGGGTAACCCTAACAAGCGGGTAAAGGCGACGAGCGGCGAGGACCTGCTCGACGACATACTGAGCGGGATGGAGGGTGGACCAAAGGGCGGATCTACGGATGGGAGAAATGGAAACGAAAAGAGCCGCGGCGTCGCTTCGGCGATACCCGCGGGCGCGGCTTCCTTTTCGCGACGGTTCGGGTCCAGCGCGGGTGGATCCGAAGCGGCGGGCGGTGGAGACGGCGGGTCGTTCGTGATACACGGCGCCGATGGGCGGGGCGGGCGGACTAAGGTTATTCGAACGGGGGGTTTCGTCGCGGCATCCTCCCTTCACCAGCCGAGCTAGCTAGCGACTCCCTTCCAAGGTACCATTGAAATAACGTTTAATACAGTGAGCTAACTGATACATGGTACATCATGACTAATACAAGTACATCATTGTCCGCGACACACGGGTCCGTCCATCTCAACGCGATATGTACAGCCTGGACGCCCGCTATATTGCGAAGAGCACTTAAACTTGGTGGCTTCAAAACCAGCTGTCGGAGGAACAAATCGATTCAGATCTTGAGGCGGGCGGTCACGCGGGGATGACGTCGGGTGGGGCCTCGCCCACCGGCGGCGCCGGCGGGTGTCGCGGGGGCGACGTGGCATCCACCTCGACCTCGCGCCAAAGTTTCCCCGCGTTCCCGTACGAGCCTTACCCCATCCAGCTCGATCTGATGCGGGGCTTGTACAAAGTGCTGGAGCGCGGGGGCATCGGGGTGTTCGAGTCCCCGACGGGCACCGGCAAGACCCTGAGCGTGCTGTGCAGCGCGCTGCAGTGGCTCGAGGATCACAGGCGACGACTCGAGCGCGGCGAGGGCGGCGATGTCGGCGATGAAGGCGCGAAAGATCCGAGCTCATCGGGCGCGAACGGCGTGGATGCAAACGACGAGCCCGACTGGCTCCGCGATTACGAAAAGGACAAATCCGCGCGGGACTTCGCGGAGCGCATGAAACGCCGGCTCGAACGCAGACGCAACGCGCGTAAAGCCGCCGCCGCGGTGGACGCCGCCTTCTTCGCCGGGCAGAAGCGCAGAGAGAAAGCTGACCGCGACGAACGCGCGGACCGAGAAAAGCGAATGGGAGGAAAAACCATCGATGCGGGAAACGACGCCTTGGCCGAGGATGCGGAGTTCCTCGCCGACGACTGGGACGACGACAAGCCACCGGGCACCCGCGCCGCTAACCCTGACCTCATGATCTCCGACGACGACTCCACCGACGACGAACGGGACGATCGGGGATTACGAAAGAAACGCGCGAGGCGAGCGGGCGGGTCCGTTCGACTCGGAGTGCAAGACTCGGACACCGACGCCGACGACGCCGCGACGGAGCAGGTTATATTCTGCAGCCGGACCCACTCGCAGCTCACGCAGGTGGTCGGCGAGCTCAACTCGACGACGTTCGGCGGCGAGGACGGGACGATCAACGCGGTGGCGGTGGCGTCGAGGGCGCAGCTGTGCGTTAACCCCGAGGTTAGGGCGGCGGCGGGGAACTCGGCCGCGAGGCTCAACGAGCGGTGCCTCGAACTGGGTAAACCAAAGGCGCGAGGCGAGCGCGCGCGCAAGGGTGAGGGCAAGGACGGGGGCGAAGCGAAGCCGAAGACTGGCGGCGGGTGTCCGTATCTCAAGAAGCGACACGCCGCGGTGGCTGACCTTGCGGAAGCGGCGTTGGCCGCTCCGATGGACATCGAGGACCTCGCGGCGGCGGGGACGCGTCACAAGGCGTGCGCCTATTACGCCGCGCGCAAAGCCTTGCCCCGCGCGGACTTGGTGTTCGCGCCGTACGCGTCGTTGCTTCACAAGGAGACGCGGGAGAGTTTGGGGATAAATCTGAAGGGTTCGGTTGTCGTTTTCGACGAGGCGCATAACTTGGTGGAGGCGGTGCACGGAGCGTACGGGTCGGTCCTGACTGGTAAGCAGTGCGGTGCGGTGCACGCGATGGTGACCGCGTACGTGGACAGGTTTTACACGCGGCTCGCGGTGGGTAACTTGCGGCACTTGAAGACGCTCGGGGCGCTCGCCAGGGGCTTCACCGCCGCGCTCAAGGACCAAAACAAACCCGGGTCAAAGTCGAATGAATCAAGCGCGGGCGAGGTCAAGAGCCTGAACGACTTCTTGTTCCAGTGCGGCGCCGACAACGTCAACTTCTTCGCGTTGCAGAGGTATTTGCGCGACAGTAAGATCGCGCACAAGATCGCGGGGTACGGGGAACACGTGGCGCGTTCCGATTCGTCCGGCGCGGCGGATCCGTGGAACTGGGAAGACGACGCCGCGCTCGGCGTCGGCGTCGTGTCCGACAGAAACTCGACCAATCCCGACGTGCCACGTCAGCCCCGGGTCGGCAGCGTCCACGCGCTCGCCGCGTTCGTCTCGGCGCTCGCCAGCGCAGACGCGGACGGCCGTATCCTCGTCGAGCGAGGCGGCGGCGGCGATGACGCCGACGGCGGCAAACTGAAGTTTGTTCTCCTCGACGCCGCCGCTCGGTTCAGGCAGATCGTCGATGAATCAAGAGCGGTGGTGCTCGTCGGCGGTACGCTCGCGCCGATACCGGAGCTCGCCAGGCAGCTCTTCCCGGACGCGGTTCCCGAGGGCCACGAAACGAACGCAGTTGAACCAAGAAACGAGGGTCAAACGAACGCGGACACCAAGGAAAACGAAGGAAAACCCGCGCGGACGCTGACGTCGCTGAGCTGCGGCCACGTGGTCCCACCCGACGCCCTTCTTCCCCTCGCCGTCGCCAAAGGACCCAGTGGTAAGCCCCTCGATTACTCGTTCCAATCGAGGGGTAAGCCGGAGATGATCGACGAGCTCGGGCGCTTATTGGCCAACGCGTGCCAGGTGGCGCCAGGTGGCGTCGTCGTCTTCTTCCCCTCGTTCGCGTACGCCGATACCGTCTACGAACGGTGGGTGAAAACCGGTGTGAACTCGCAGATCGCCCGGCACAAGGCGCTGTTCCGTGAACCGAGGCAGGCGGCCAAGGTGGAGAAGGTTCTTCGCGACTTTGCAACCTCGGTGCGCAACGGCGAGGATCGTCGCAAGGTAAGTTTCTTCTCATTGTCGTATAGGCAATTAGAATGACGGCGTGTTTTTCTTTTACGCAGGCTAACGAAGCCGCTCGCGCCGCCGGCTCAAGCTCTAACAACGCGGGGCGGACCGGCGCCGTGATGCTGTGCGTGTGCGGCGGTAAGCTCAGCGAGGGGATCAACTTCAAGGATGAGCTCGGGCGGCTCGTGGTCATGGTCGGGTTGCCATTCGCCAACCCCGAAGAGCCGGAGCTCAAGGTAAGTTTCTTTTTATTCTCATATGTGCAATTGGACTGACATCGTGTTTTGTTTACAGGCGCGGATGCGACACCTGGATGCATCCGAGCGACTGGACGGATCAGCGCCGCTGAACCCTAAACCCGGGGTCAAGTCCCGCGGTAGGGCGTACTACGAGGCGCTGTGCATGCGGGCGGTGAACCAATCGGTGGGACGGGCGATTCGACACGTGGCGGACTTCGCTGCGATTGTCTTCGTGGACGGGAGGTACGCTCCGGCTGGTGCAGAGACGGTGAGTTTCTTTTCATTCTCGTATGTGCAATTAGACTGACGGCTTGTTTTGTGTACAGGGTCGGATGCCGCCGCTGGGTGTGAGTGCCCAGTTACCGGGGTGGATCCAGGAGAGGTTGGTGATTCCGCGGGGGTACGGGGAGGTGCAGAGCGGGCTCGTGAGGTTCTTCAGGGCGCACGCGGAGAAGGAGAGGGCGGCGGGGCGAGCCAGTAGTTAGTTTGAACGGTCTTACATTCTTCATAACCACGAATGCCATAGAGACCTAACCGTAAATATACGTATACTTTCAACTGTGCTGATATACGACCAAAACCTATTTCTTATTTCGGTTTGGAAAAAACGCCCATCCATTTGAATTTCGCCGAGAAAGCTTCAACGGTCGTTCGCCTCGACGCTCCGCCGGTCACCACTGAAGCCGACGCCGCCTGCATCGACACCGATGACCACGCCGGTGTCCCCGGGCCCACCCGGCGGCTTGACACCCCCGCCAGCCTTCGACGACGGCGATACGTTCGACGACCTCGGCGTCGACGGCGACGCGTACCTCGCGTCCTTGCTCGACAAGGCTGGCGGGGATCTCGTCGCTGATTCCAAGGCTGCGCTCGATGACCCGGACGCGCTCGCGGCGCTCGTGGCGCGGCGCACGGCGGAGGAATCCGCCGCCGCGCAGATTGACACCCTGAAGGCGTCCATCGCGGAGAAGGCTAGGCGGGTGCTGGACGACCCGTCCCCAGCGCGCGTCCACAACAAGACTGGCGTGCTCGGCCAGACGCTCATGGAATCTGTCAGCGCCTCGGCCGACGCGCGGGTGCTCGAGGCGACCGCCCCTACGAAGTCCCCGATGTCCGCGCAGCAGAAAGCCGCGGAGCGCGAGAAGCAGGGCGCCGCGTTGGCGCGCAGAAGGGACGCGAGCGCCAAGTACGGCCGCGTCGACCCCGACGTCCACGTCGGCGCCGCGCCCCGCCGATGGCCGTCAAAAAGCGCCAACGCGAACGAACGCCGGCTTCGCGAACTAGACGACGCGCGTAAGTCATACGAGGCCGCTACCCGCCCGCGAAGATCGACGCGGGCGGCGGCCTGAACCTACCCGCGCGCGTCGACGCACAGCCCACCGGCCCGAAGCACAAGGAGAACAGAGCACCACCGGTGACGCATCAGTCCCGCCCATGGCGACACAACCCCCTCGCATCCTACGACACCGCAGACACCGTCTCTTCATCCTTCAACGATACCCGCCGGTTGAAGACGCTGGAGAAGAACCGGCGCGTCTACGGCACCAAATCAGTGCGCCGGAACGACGCCAAACACAAGGACGGGTGGAAGGTTGACCGCGGGAAGTACCCCTCGTTCAAGAACTGGCTCTCCGAGCGCAAAGGTGATTTGATCGACGAGAAGCGCAAAAACGAAGAGCTCGTGGCGCGGATGCAGGACAGGGCGCAGCGCGAGAAGGAGCTGCGCCGACAGGTCCGCGAGAAGAAGGCGGCGGCGAAGGAGGCTGGCGGCGGCGACGGTTCGGATCCCGCGGCGGTTCAGCTCAAGGATACGGAGGGCGCCAACCCGGCGCTGGCCAAGTTTCTCGCGATGTGCGACCAGTTCGCGAGCGGCGAGGATGGCCTCGAGGAGTTCGTCTTGGACCCCGCGTGGCGCGCCGCCGCGACGAAGGCCATCGAGGCCAAGGCTGTGGAGGCTGCGAAGGAGGCGGCGAAGGCTGCGGTCGCGGCGAAGGAGCGCATGGTCGAGGATCAATTGCTGATGGAGAAGATTCTGGCGGAGGAGGCGAGCCGCGACGAGGCGGCGTTGCGCGGGCAGGTCTTCGAGACCCCGCCGGTGGATCCCGTCCCGGTCGGGCCCGTGGAGACGGTCATGGACGGCGACGTCGTCCTCAAGCAGACCGAGGTTGCCGTCGAGGACGAGGAGGAGGATACGGAGGAAGACGTCCCTCCCGACCCGGTGATCGTCTCCAAGGAGCAGATGATCGCGGATGCCCTCGCGTCGATGACCGCGGACGAGCGCACCGCCGCGCGAGCCGCCGCGTGCAAGGGCTGGAAAGCCGACTTCTCCGGCACCTTCTTCAAGGGCACCGGCACGGTCAGCAGCAAAGGCTCGAGTCACGCGAAAGCACCGACGTGGTCGGAGAAACCGAACCCTAAACAAGGAGAAGACTCCGACATCGACTCCGACATCGACGTCCACGACGTTGACAACCTCGCGGTTGAGTTCATCGGGCCCAACGCCGCGGACCTGGCGTACGCCGCGCTCCACCCAAACTCCGAGCTCCCGTCCAAGCCCGAGGCGGAACATAACGACAAAGCAGTCGTCACCACCGCGGACGAAGCAGTCGCTCGGGGGCTCGTCCCAAAACCCGGCGAGCCCGGCTTCGACATCGGTAAAGTGAAGGAGGTGCTGGAGTGCGAGTTCATAGGCGCCGGCGGTGACTACATGGCGTTGCAGGCGGTGTTCCCCGGCGCGTCCGCCCCCGAGGTCCCGGGCCCGCCCAAGCGTAAGAAAAGAATCGTCGAGGGCAAGGCGCTGAAGATGCACGCGGAGCGCATCAAGGAGGGCGAGTTCGCCATGCAGACCGGCGTGCCCCAGCTCGCGGTTGAGTTCATAGGCGCCAACGCGGAGGAACTCACCGCCGAGGCTATCAAGGGATACCTGAACCCCCGGCCGGTCACCGAAGAGTTGAACCTCAACGAGACGATGGACGAGGAGGAGCTCGCGTCCTTCATCGCCGCGGATCCCGTGCAGGGCGTCGTGGACCTACCTCCCCCGCGGCCGCCCTTGCTCCTCGCCGAGATCGAGCAGGCGGAGGCTGCGGCGAACGAGGCGGCGCTTTCAACCGAGGAGCTTTCAAAGGCGCAGGAAGTTTTTGAAACCGACAACGACGCGTACGCGGGTGAGTACTACGACGACGACGTCCAGGATGAGTTCGAGGAGTTCGAGGCTGAGGCGGAGGAGATCAAGACGTCGCGGCGTAACTCCGAGAACATCGTCCTCGGCGACTTGCCGGTGCCCGAGAACGTCGACGCCGGCGCGGACTCACCCCATTCGGGATCCGGCGGAGACTCGCCAATCTCGGACGACTCCTTACTCGTCACCGACGCCACCATCGCCGACGCGATGGCCAAGTACTCGCCCATCAAGCAGAACGACGACGACGGCCTGAGCGCGGTGCGGCGGCTGGTCAACGAGGGATCCACCGAGGGCCCGATGGACACGGACAAGCTTCGGGACGCCGCGGAGGCCATGGCGAAAGGAGAGGTGGTTCCGCCCGAGGCCATCGTCGACGCGGCGAAGGCGATGGGTGTCCCGGACTTTGGCGCGGACTGGAAGGAGGCCGGGCGCGCGGCGGAGACGAAGGCGGCGGGCGGCGGTGACTCCAAGTGGCTCAAGGTTGGCGCCGAGGAAGAGGCCAACCCTTGGACGGGGGGCGCGACCGACGAGTCGGCTCCGAGCAAGGAGGAGGTGCTGAGGGAGGGTGAGGCGCTCGCGTCGAAGGTTGACGCCGTCGTGGAGGGCGGTGAGGTCCCTGACAAGGACGATGCCAAGCCGCTGCTCGACGGCGTGAAGGACCGCATCGGCGACGCGTTCAACAAGTGATGAAAACACCCGTAGCGACGTCGTGAGTTGTAAAAATTAATGAGAGACGTTTTCACTGGCTGGACCGCTTGACCCGAATGGAAGATTCGGCGGCGTTGAGTTCGGTGAGTAATTCGTAAGACTTAGTCGAATTTCATCTGAGGTGCTCCGCGTGCTCCTTGGCGTATTTCTCCCACTCCGGGCACTTGTTGTCCACCGCGTACTGCAGGCAGTCCCAGTGTCCATTAAGGACTGCGTAAAAGCAGGTGGACCAGTCCCAAGGGCACCCGTTCTCGTGCAAGTACTGGAGAGCGGGGAGGTGCCCCTTTGCGGCTGCGGAAGAGCACGTGCCTACACTCCAATCAAGGTTGTTCTCTCGCACCCACTTCAGCAGTCTTACACTCCCCAGGCAAGCAGCGTAGCTGCATACGTAGTTCGCACCAGGAAGTCCAACGTCACCAAGAAGTCCAACGACTCTCTCGTAGGGTAGAGACAGGGCTTCGTCGTTGTCCAACAGGGATATGACACGAGAAGGCCGCGGTATATCCTCGTCCCCATGGTGCCTGAACGCGTCGAAGTCGAACCAGAGAGGGTACGCCGCGGCAGGCTTGGAGGCTTCCCTCCACAACTTGCTCACCAGCGCGAGGTTGAGGCGGGTCCTGACGCACTGCACGTGGGAGAAGACCAAGGTAGCGATATCCAAGTGCGGATCGAAGGTTGGTCGGTACGGATCGAGCTTGCGATTGCCACTTCGGAGCTCCATGGTTGCGCTTGCGAGGGCGAGAGTGAGCGAGTCGTGGCTTTTCTCGGAGAGCAGTTCTTAGAAGAGACTTTCAAAGTTTAGGGAGGAGGGAATTTTTCGGATAGACGCGTGAGAGAGGGTCGGAGAGACACACACCGGCACACACACCGGGTGACCGCACACGCCCGATTCGTCTTGGAACATCGCACTCGTGATGCAGACGTGCGTCCCATTCGCCCGCGCCCCCGCGCTGGCGGTGCACGCGAGGGTACCCAACGACGTCCGACCGCGTAGGCAGATCTCGGGTGCCCTTCTGATGAGAGTGCCACGTGTACGTGTACACCGATCCGCGACGGCGTCTCGAGGCACCAGACTCCGCCCCTCCGCCGCCGGTGACGACTCCGAATCCAAGTCATCCTCCGCGGATACCCTCAACGCCCTCGACGCCCTCCTCGGCACGGATCCCGCCGATGACGAGGACGACGACGACGACGACGAGGACGAAGAAGCCCCGATCATATCCGTGCCGCTCCTGTGGATGCAGATGCCCGGCCAGGCCCAAGCCCAGCAACAACCCGGCGGGTCCAGCGTCGCGTCCGCGCTCACCGGCGACGCCACCCCCGGCCCCGGCAACGTCTACGCCGCAATCACACTCGGCCTACCCGACCGCGCCACCAAGAAGCAAACGGAACGCGGAGTCAAAGGAATCGAACTGGACTTTTGTATAGACACCGCGTGCACCACCAACTTCATCCTACCCCAGGTGGCGTACGGCCTGGACATGCAGATCGTCGGGACCGCACCCGCGGGGACCGGCGCGACGGGCGCGATCGGCGGCGGGCAGGAGATGCTCCTGGGCACCGCGAAGCTCGGGGGCAAGGCGGCGAAGGAAGACGTAGCCGCCGTCACCGGCCTCTCCGCCGCGGTGGTCCCGGTGCCCGCGCCCGGCACAGCTGGCATTCTCGGCCGCTCTTTTCTCAACTGTTTCGACGCGGTCGCGTTCGATTGGGCGCCCAGGACGGGCACGACGAGCGACGGGCGCATGGGCGACAGGTCGGGCGCGGTGATTGACTTTTACCAAGAGTACGACTGGGACGCGGGCGCCGAGGACGGGCTCGTCACCGCGCCGCTGCGTGAACTCGCGTGCGGGCTCCTCGCCGTGGACGTGACGCTCAACGGCGTCACGTTACCCGCGCTGCTGGACACGGGTGCGCCGCAGACCATCGTCAACAGGGCGGCGGCGAAAGCGGCGGGGATCGAGATCGGATCGAAGGCCAAAGCGGAGTCAGATGAGAATTCGAAGAGTAAGAATCCGTTTGGCGGTTTGATGGACGCGTTCGGTAAGGGCAAAGAGGCTGCCATGGCGGACAAGGGCGTCATGGTCATGGGCGCGGGGGGTAAGCCCACGCGGCTGGACCGCGTCGACGGCGCCGGGGTTGACCTGCGGGTGGTGTGCGAGGGAGACGCGGCCGTGTCCACTCTGGTCGGGTCGATGTTGGTCGGCGAGCTCGCCGCGTTTCAGGCGGGTCTGGGTTTAAAGCCGGCGAGTAGCGACGGCGGGGACGACGGCGAGCCCGGGGTGATCTTAGGGTTGGATGCGTTGATGTCACGGGAGGAGGTGGTGATCAGCACGAGGCCGGCGCCGTACGGTCGGCCACGGATGCAGCTTTAAGAGACCCGTAAATTAATAACATCACCTGAACAATCCCTAATCATTTCACAACTTGGACGCGCGCCATGACGGACAAGCGCAAACGCGACGATACCCTCGCCGCGAAGAACGTCGCGCTCCACTACAGCGGGCGGGAGAACCAGAGCGTCGGTCAGCGTGCGCAGTCCCCGATTTACCACCTGCGATGCCTCAACAACTGGGTCAAGAGCGTGCTCATCAACGCGTACGTCCGTGAGAAGGACAGGGTGCTCGACTTCGCGTGCGGCAAGGGCGGCGACCTGACGAAGTACCGCAAGGCGCGGGTGGGAACCTACACCGGCGTGGACATCGCGCTCGAGTCCGTCAGGCGAGACGCGGTGGGACGGTACAACGGCGGGAACTACCCTTTCCCCGCCAAGTTCATCGCCGGCGACGCCTTCACCGCCGATCTCACGACGCACTTACCGGTCAAATCCTACGACGTCATCTCGTCCCAATTCGCCATCCACTACTCGTGGAGCACCGAAACACGCGCGCGAAGGGCGCTGCGGAACGTCAGTCAGATGCTACGCCCCGGCGGGCACTTCATCGGCACCACGGTGGACTCCAACGTCCTCGTTCGCAAGCTCCGCGACGCCGACGGGTTAACATTTGGAAACTCAATCGTCGAGGTGAGTTTATTTTTATTCTCGTACGGGCAATTAGTACGACGTCGTGTTTTGTTAACAGGTCACATTCGACGATCGGTTCAAGTCCAAGACGTTCGACGCCACCGACGGTCCGTACGGGTTACAGTACACGTTCACGCTGCAAGATGCGGTGACGGACTGCGACGAGTGGATGGTGCCAAAGTCATCGTTCGTGGAGTTGGCGGAGGAGTACGGTTTAGAGCTGGTGGAGTGGCGAAACTTTCACGAGTTCGTTCACGGGAAACTCGGATCTGGGAACGAAAACGAAAACGAGGGCGGGGCGATGCCGAAACCGGGTGAAATACAGGGAGGTAAGGGTGCGGCGCACGCGCTGTGGAGGCAGAGCATGGGCGGGAAAGGGGTTAAGGATGCCACTTTGAGTGAAGACGAATGGGAGGCCGCGTACCTGTATACGGTGTTCGCGTTTCGAAAGGCGGGCGCGGCGACGGCGGCGGCGGCGGCGATCCTCAACAGACCGACACCGCCCAAGCCGGTGGGTTTGACGTCGGGGGATGTGCTCGTGCTGGAAGGCGCGGCGTAGCGTGGCGTTCATCTGTGGTTCATCGGTGTGCAACAGTAACATCTCTATCATATTTCAAAACTTTTTAACATCGCTTTCGTCGTCGACAATCATCCTCACTTCGTCTTGTCGTTCAACGCCTCTCGCCTTTTATCATGACGGCAGCATTAGTAAGGCCCGCGGCGATCGTCGTATCCAGAGCCCCCGCGGGAATCCCGGCGATCGCGATCGTAGCCGCGGTCGTCGTCGTAGCCCCTGGAGCCGCCGCGGTCGTAGCCGCCGCCGCCGCCGCCGCGGCCGCCGTCGCGGTCGTAGGGATGGTAAGAGTCCCTGCCGCCGCCGTAGCCGCCGCCGCCGCCGCGCCTGTCATCGTCGTAGCCTCTGGAGCCGCCGCGGTCGTAGCCGCCGCCGCCGCCGCCGCCGCCGGTGTCGTGGGAGAACTTGCAGGACTGGCGGGTGCAGTTGCCCTTCTGGAAATCGTAGCAAATGTCGGATCGGCCTCCGCCGCCCCTGCCGCCGCCGAAGCCGCCGCCGCCGCCGAAGCCGCCGCCGCCGCCGCCGCCGCCGTCGTGGGAGAACCTGCAGTTATCGCGGTTGCAGTTGCCGCGGGCGAAGTCGCGGCAGGTGTTGTCGCGGGGAGCGGGGGGACCGCGGTCTTCGCCCTGGGTGCCGCCGGTCACGCGCTCGGCGCGGGGCTTGCCCTTGCGCTCGTCGAAGGACTCGTCGAACTCGACGCGCGCGCCCTCCATGAGCTGTTGGTTTTGGTAAGAGACGGGGCGGGCGAGAGTTGGTCAGTTTGGATATTTAGGGCGGAAAATTGCGGTTCGGGCGCGATCTTGTGAGTGCGACGTGTGAATTGGCGATCGGACGGGGACGCACCATGTTGCCGTCGGAGATGGAGGAGAAGTGGCAGAAGAGGTCCTCGCCGCCCTGGTCGGGGGTGATGAAACCGAAGCCGCGCGGGTTCCAGCGGCCCGCGACGCCCGTCTTGCGGTCGCCTCGGGGCGGGGATCCGCCGTAGCCGGGGTTCCTCGCGGGCGAGCGAGATCGCGAGCGGGACCTGCGCGGGGAGCGGCTGCGGCTGCGGTCGTTGCGATCCTCGGGGGAGCGGCTGCGGCTGCGGTCGTGGGTGGCGGGCGCGTCGCCGGCGGGCGCGTCGTTGTCGCGGGGGCTGTTGGGGGCGCTCATACTTGCGGTTGAGTGCCGTACGATCTGACTATTAATCCCAAGCGGCGGGAGAAGGCGGCGGCGACGCGACTCAAATTCAATTGCTGACGCGCGCTACACGCCAAATCGGCACCGGGCATTTCATTTTTGAAAAAACATCGGAGCAGACAGAAGCGATGGCACCGGGCGATACGACGGATCCGCTCCGGCGGTCGGATCCCGCCGTGAGGGTCCGCGGCGTCGCCACGCGCGCGATGGCGTCAGACGGCGCGGTGCACAGGGACGACCCCATGCGCGCGTCCACCCCCGGGCGGCTCCAGGGCGGCCCGATGCTGTCCCCCGGCGGAAGAAACTACTACGTTGAACCCATCGATGAGTCGCCCCCGCCCAATGCGAGCGGCGTCCCGAGCCTCGACGTGGAGGACGACGCGGAGGACGCGTCGGTGGAGACCCTCCGCGCGCGCAACGCGGAGCTGCGCGGGATGCTGCGCGACGCGAGCGACGACCTCGCGCGAGCACGGGAACGCGAGACCGCGGTGACCGGCGCGCTCCGCCATTTCCGCGAACGCCAGGAGAAACTCACCGACGAACTGTCGTCCGCCGCGGCGACGGAGGAGGAAGTCAGGGCGGCGCACACGCGATGCGCCGAGCTCGAGATCGAGGCCACATCGCACAAGGCCGACGCCGAGGCTGCGACGCGACGCGCGGAGCACGCGGAGTCGCGCCTGGCATCGATGCAAATCGAACTCGACGAGCTGAGGGCGTCGTCGTCCCACGCTTCATCGTCCATCCCACCGTCGCCGTCCAACGTCATGGTACCCAGGACGTCCAACACCGCCGCGGACTCCGTGCGGGACATCATCGTCGCAGCCGCGGAGCAAGCCGCCGTACGTAAACGAAGCATAACGGATTGGCCCGCGGAAGAATCGGAAGAACTCGAGCGCCGCGTTCACCTTCGAGTGGAGGCGGCGGTGGGCGAGGCGCAACGCGAGTGGCGGGACGAGATGGACGCGATGGACGCCGAACGTACGGCGGAGATCGCGTCGCTGCGCGATGCGCTCGCGCGGCTTCGCGCGGAAGGGGGGCTTCTCGCGATTGCGAATGAGGAGCCGTCAACTGATTTTACCGCGCTCTCGGAGAGAAACTCCCAGCTCGAGCGGGACCTCGCCGCCGCGAAGGCGACGCTCGCGGCGGCGACGACGGAGCTCGCCGCCGAACGCGACCGTGCCGCGACGTTGGCGAGGAGCCTCGACGACGCACGCACCGAGCAAACAGTCAGCAAACTTTCCGTCGAGCCCGAACCCGACACCGGCTCACAGTTTGAGTCCCTTCGCGACGAACTGGAGGCGACGAAGAGACTGGCCGCCATACAGGAACGGGAGGTTGTCCGCGCCACGCACGCCGCCGCGGAGCAAGCCGCGAGAGGCGGGTGGACTTCCGAGCAGGCGTCCGCGGCTGCCGCCGCCGCCGCGGCGGTGCCCCAGGCGCTGCTCGAGAGGTGGCGATCGGAGGTGTTCAGGCTACTGCTCGAGCAGAGACGCGCGCCAATTGAAGCCAGGAACACTGAGCGAACGTACGCCAAGGAGGCGGAGTCACTACGTGATCAACTCGTCGCGGCGCGGGGCGCCGCGGACGCCGCGACCGCGGCGAAAGACGCCGCGGAGGCTCGAGCGAGGGGACTCGACCACGCGCTCACCGCCGCGACCGCGAAAGAAGAAAAACGGAGCGTCGAGCTCGCCGAGGAACGTCGAAACGCGCGGGTTCTGGCGGAATCCGTCGCGTCCTTTTCCGTGAGCTTCGACCAAAAGTGCGACGCACTCGCCAACGCGTCCACGGAGCTGGAGAGTTTGACCAGGCGCGCGAGGTTCGCGCAGTCCAGGGTGGGTTTAATAGCCGCCATGCGCGATTCGTCCGTCTCTTCTTCACACGGGCGGCAAACGTACAAGACCAGGGAGGCGACCGTTTCATCGACCGTTACGTCCACCGTGCCGATGATCGTCGGCGCTCCGACGCACGTGCCCAACGCACGCGCCACCGATCGCGTCGTCCAGGAGCTCGAGCTGGAGATCACGAGGTTGCAAGGTGAACGAGCGATGTTACTCCGGGAGCTCAAGGCTAACACCAATCGAAGAGAACTGGCGAACTCCGACGCCAGGGACCGATGCGCTCGGCTGGAACGCGAAGCCACGGAGGCGCGGGACGCGGCGCTCGCGGGCGCCGCGGATAACCGCCGGCTGCTGTCGCGGCTCGAGCGAGCGGAGGTAAGCGCGCAGCGCGCGGAAGGCGAAGTGGACTCGCTCCGATCCGCTTTGGCGGAACGCGACGCGGAGATGGTGAGTTTCTTTTTTATTTCCATATGGGCAATTAGATTGACGGCGTGTTTTGTTTACAGGCTCTCATTCGCGACGAGTTTGAAAAAACTAAAGTCACGCTGGCGGAATCGTCCAGGCGTAAGCTCGAGGCTGCCGTCGCCAGCGCGCGCGCGGAGTCCGACGACGCCGCGAAGGCCGCGGCGCACGGGCTGCGACGTGAGGCGGACGGCGCGCGGCGGGAGGCGTCCAGAGCCGCCGTCGCCGCTCGACAACTTGAACGGTCGCTGGAGAAGACGAAGGAACGCATGGAAGAGGAGCACGCCAAGGCGGTCGGGGTGCTGGAAGCCAAGATTGGGAGCCTCGATCGGACGGTGAAGGAGCTGAGGCGCGAGAGGAACGCGCTGCTCGCGGACGCACGGGCGCACAGGGCGCGGCAACGGCTGGAACAGAGGACAAACGGAACTTCCGGGTCCGCGTCGTTGGGTCAATCGCCGAGCGTGTCGATGCCGAACTCCGTCCATTCATCCCCAGCGAAGCGCGTGTCCTTCGCGTCACGCGACGAGAACGCGGCGCCGCCCGGTCGCGATACCGTGTACGGGCAAATAGTCAGGAAGAGCCCGAGTAGCGGCGGTAAGGTGTCGGCGGCTAGGTCTGGGCGAATAAACGCAAAGTCGGAGGTTGGCGCCGGGACGGATGATTTCGATTTTGAGTTTCCGAGATCCCCGGGCCGATCCCCGGCCAAGCCGCCCGCCGCGGCGAGGGGTAGGGCTTTGGGCGCGCTGCTCGCGTCCGCCGCGGATGCAGAGACGTCCGTTGGGACTGTGGCGCACGAGGAGTTGAACCGGGTGTTGAACCAGGAGTTGAACCAGGAGTTGAACCAGGAGTTGAACCAGGAGTTGAACCAGGAGTTGATTCGGGTGACTTACGACCCCGCGGCGTACTCGTCGCCGACGAAGGCTGGGATCGAGGTGAGTTTGGAGGATTTGGAGAAGAGCCCGAGCTGGCAGCTGCGTCAGCGGTTGTTGTCGTTGGAGGCGAGGGCGGCGCGGCTGCTGGAGGAGGAGGACGAGGACCTCGAGTAGCGTAGCGGTCGGCGGTTAATCTCATCACGTCAATCCAAAAAGAAAAACTACATGACTTGTATTTTTCTTGTGTTGATGTACAAAGGCGCCCCCATCTAGTTTGTGGGGACGTGGGCATCTCACCCTATCGCCGCCTCTCGGGCGAGCGCGACGCCCGGGATTCTGTTCTGTTCGTGTGGGCGGCTCCGACATGACGGTGAAAGTCTCAGTCGCACCCACCACCGCTGCAGAAACCGAGGCGGATGTGGCGTGCTCGTTGAAAACCTCCGCCAAAAGCGTCTCCTCGGAGAGCTTACCGGAAAATTCCACCAAGGTCGGGGCGGCACACCACACCATCGCACTCGAGGTTCTCGCAGCACGCACAGCCGGGGGGGCATAGGTCACCAAGCTTGACACATGTCCCTTCATCGCACTCGGTCTCCTCGCAGCAGTACTCGTCGATGCAGCAGACGTATCTCGCCAAGCACTCTTCCGTTGACGTTTCCCCGCATTTGTCTCCCCCCGGTTCGTGGGTTTTCAACCAGGGGAGCATGCATTTCTTGAGTCTATTCTTGCACCTCTTGACGCATGGCAGCGGTGGAGCCCCAGCATCGCACGTGGCAATGTTCGATCGGCCTTCGGCGTCGTCGGCGGTGTCTCCGGTGATGGCAGTCCGAGTGTCAGTCCGAGTGGCGGACTGAGTGCCAGCGTCGTCACGGGCTGCGAAGTTGAAAAAGGTTGGATCGGATCGGTATGGATCGCGATGTGTCGGGGGGCAGGCGGTCGGATCGAAGTCGGGGCCCCTCAGGTCGCCGCCGAAAAACAAATATTCTGGGTTGATTGTTCAGGGAAATATCGCACCTCCGGGCTTGGTGTTGGGGTTTGGGTTGCCCGTGGTCCGAGAGGCGGCCCGCATTGGCGCGTTGCGGCCTGCTGCGATCGCTTCGCCCTGGAGCAAGTATCGGCCGCCATCAGCGTGCGCGGTGGTGAAGAGCGCGGCGAGGACGATCACGGCGAGGATCGGCGCGGCGCGGCCGAAGGCGCGCGAAGCCGGGGCGGAGAAAGTTGCCGCGATATCGGACCCCGTATCGGGGGACCGGCTCTTCCGGCTCTCGTGCGGCGCAGAGGCGCGCGCGCGAGGTGCGGTGTTGAGAAGGCCGCCGAAGATGGAGTACACGGCGACCATGAAAGTGGATGCGACGCTGGTCATGGTCGCGAGGCGGTGTGCGCGAGGCGGTGTGCGCGAGCGAACCGGTCGGGGTTCGGTGGAGGCCTCGAAGGAGGAGAGCGGGTGTGACTTTACACGCGCGAGTGGTCGGTGCTCACGGCGCGGGGATGTGTATCCGCGGCGGGGAGCAGACTGTGTGGAATGATGTGCGTACGATCCTTCGAGCGAGCGGCCGGACGTGAAGTGCGCGTCGGCGGGCTTGCGCGAGGGAAAGTGACGTTCCGGCGTTCGCGATACGCTTTTTGGCAGACGGGCTTTTTCAACCGGTTCCGACTGTCGTATCGCAGCAACGCCATTGGTCAGCCGCCGGAAAGCCGGCGGCGTTCGGCCCGGTCCGAGAGAAACTCGAGTATCGCGCGCGCTGATTGGTTCGACGGCGAGATACGCGTATCTCGATCGGACAAGGAGGGTGCCGTCCAAGAGAGACTGCCCACTTTTCTCGGAGCTGTCCTCGTCAAAACTATGATAAAAAAAACTATGATAAAAAGATTCGCCCATCGGTGCCCGGTCACTTTGCGGCGCGTCCCGAACGCGATGGGTAAGGGCAAGAAGTCCAAGTCCGGCGGTCCCGGCCCGGAAGTCGCCGAGTGCGAGGCCGCGGTGGTGGCCGCGAACGAGGGCCACGAGTGCGTACCGGTGACGGAGGAAACCCTAGATGCGATCGACGCCAGGCACGGCCGCGAGCGCGCCGCGGTGGATGCGCTGTGCTCCACGCTCGGCCAGTCCAAGCCCGATAAGGATAAACGGATGAAGTCGCAGGGGTGGCTCAGCCAGAAGCACTACGAGGAGACGCGGGCCTGGGAGGATGCCAACGAACACGCCGACGCGAACGACGCGTCAACGTCCGAGGACGGCACCGATGATGCCGACGCGCTCGCGAAAGAAGTCGCCGCCAAAGCCTCCGTCACCGACGCCGAGACGACGCCCAAGGAGCCCGGCGGCATGACCAAGGCCATGAGGCGCAGGCTCAAGAAGGAACAAGAGGAACGCGAACGCGAGGAACGCATCGAGGAAGAGAAGGCCAACGCGGGACCGTCCGAGCGAGACGACGAGGAAATGATCCTCAACACGATCCTAGCGCCGCGAGGGCACGCGCTATCCGAGATCAAAGCCGACGGGCACTGCATGTACCGCGCCGTCGAGCACCAGCTCACAGTACGAGGCGGCCCGACGCCAGGGGAAGCCGGTGATGAAGCCGTGGATTACAAATCGCTCCGGCGGATGTGCGCCGATCGGCTCAGGCGCGACGAATGGGACTACCGACCTTTTAGCGATGAGTACGCGGTGTCTACTCCCGAATCGGACGCGGGCTGGGCCAAGTACTGCGACGACGTGGAGCACACCGCGGTTTGGGGCGGGCAGTTGGAGCTCGGCGCGCTGGCCAAGGCGTTGAAGCGGTCGATCAAGGTGTTCAGCGCGAGGATGCCGGCTGTGACGATGGGGGAGGAATTCGCGGGTGACTCGTTGCTGGTTTGTTACCAGCGACACGCGTTCGGGCTCGGCGAGCACTACAACTCCATCGTGGACGTTTGAAATGACACGTATACACCGCAATCGTTCATTTAGTATTTCGTTGGGTACCGTATGATGTGTGAATGTTTTCGGTGAACAATCAGGTGCAGCCGGCGGCCCAGGCGATGATGCCGAGTACGCCGCCGCCGACCACCGCGAGCGGCGCGGGCATTTTCCACACCTCGCCCTTGTTCGTCCCGGTCGGAACTCCAAAGTGCGTCGCGTAGAAGGCCAGGATACCGATCACCACGGACGCGTCCTTGAACGGTGAGATCTCCCGGACTTTGAACGACATCTGGAACACGGCGGCGACGACGAGGCCGACGGCGCTGCTGTTCAGACCCGGCAGGGCGCGTCGATACGTCGGCTGTGAGAGTTGAACAAAACACACGTGCCGTCAGTCAAATTGCCAATGTCATATGAGAATGAAAATGAACGAACCTGCTTGCGAAACGCTCCCCAGAACGGGAGGACTCCGTAGATGAGCATGACGCCAGGTCCGAACAGCCCGAACCACGCCGCGAAGATCCCGGCTAGGACGTTGATACCCGCGCGTCTCGCGGCCAACGCGCCGATGTACGCGGCGAGGTTGAACAGCGGCCCGGGCATAGCCTGCAAAAGAAAGAAAAACACGACGTCAGTCTGTCTAATTGCCCGTACGGAAATGAAAATAAACGGACCTGCACGACGCCGAGTCCGGCGAAGAATTGTTCCTCCGTTATCCAAGAGTCCGCGCGTGGTACCGTGACGTAGGACTCGCACGCGCCGTTGACGTACGACGCGCACACGTCCTCGTACTGCACGACGTCTTTCAACAGAAGCGGTAAGACGACCTGTCCGCCGCCGAAGATGATGGACCCGGTTCGGTAGAAAGCCTCGAACCAGTGCAGCTCCTGGTTGCCGGCGTAGTCGGTGGTGTTGACGACGGACGCGACGGCGATCCATATCGCCAGCCACGTGGCGATTAAGATTCCCCCGCTCACCTTCGAGAGCCCGAGGTGGTGGATCGTCTCCTTGCGGTCGGGCAGCGCGACGTCGTCCTTGCGCTTGGTGTACAAGGTGGTCAAGCCGCCCACGACGATGAGCACGGGGAAGATCCAATTAGACTGGTAGTAATACGCAACCACCGCGGAGAGCAGGCACAGCGCGCTCGTCACCTGGTCCTTGCACTGGCCTCGCGCCAAGCCCACCGCGGCGGAGACCACGAGCGCGACGCCCGCGGCGGAGAGGCCGGCGGAGAGACCTCTGAGCCAGTCGTCGGGGTTGACCAAAATCTCAGCCGCGCCCGCGCCAGCCAGCGACATCATGAGCAGCCCAGGGTACTGGAAGAGCATGCCGGACATGAGCCCACCGGGGATGCCTTTCTGGACCACACCGATGGCGAACGACACCTGCGTGGACGTGGGCCCGGGCATGCACTGCCCCAAGGAGAGCAGCTCGTTGAAGACGGTCATCGACATCCATCGCTTGGTCTCGACGAAAACCTTTTGGAAGATGCCGATGTGCGCGGCGGGACCTCCGAACGCGGTCCATCCCATCAAGACGAAACTCCAGAAGATGTCTCTGTAGGAAGCCTTGACGAGGGGTGCTTCCTGCTTCTCCGGGTCGTCCGTGGTGTCGACGTTGACCTGGGCCGCCATGATCGTTCACGGGTGACGTGTCGTCGGTCCACTTAATTGGTCGTTGCTGATTAT
>Ga0209713_10000513_pt1 | contig 21796 bp, 8 predicted proteins | sample ArcOceMetagenome_3_FD_187444 | JGI IMG/M metagenome (GOLD analysis project Ga0209713, IMG submission 187444) | Marine eukaryotic phytoplankton communities from Arctic Ocean - Arctic Ocean- Svalbard ARC20M Metagenome (SPAdes) (version 2) | ecosystem: Environmental > Aquatic > Marine > Oceanic... | reverse complement strand
GCGACGTGCGCCTCCCTGCCCCCCGCGCAACCCATCCTCTGCACACCACCTTCCCCCCGTGTACCGTCCCCGCTCTCCACGCTCGTGCCGCCCCGCCGACTCGCGCAGGTTGCGTCGCCGCCGCCGCCGCCGCCGCCGCCGCCCCCGCCGCCGCCTTTCCCCCCGCCGCTGCCACCGTCGCCGCCACCGGTGATGGTCGTGAAGCCCGTCGCGGCCACGCCCTATCCGATGCCGACGCCGTATCCGATGCCGACGGCGTGGCCGCAGCCGACGCCGTACCCAATGCCGGTGATGCCGACGCCATGGCCGCAGCCGACGCCGTACCCAATGCCGGTGATGCCGACGCCCTACCCGATGCCCGAGATCAAGCTGCCCACGCCGTACCCGATGCCGACGCCCTACCCGATGCCGACGCCATGGCCGGAGCCGACGCCGTTTCCGAAGCCGGTGATGACGCCGCTGCCGATGCCAGACTGGTACAAGGACGCCCCGAGCTGGATCAAGGACCCAAAGCCGATGCCGACGCCCTACGCGATGCCCACTCCGTACGCGATGCCGACGCCCCACCCGCTGCCCAAGATGCCGGAGATGCCGACGATGCCGACGCCACATGCGATGCCGACGCCACATGCGATGCCGACGCCATATGCGATGCCGACGCCCCATGCGATGCCGACGCCATATGCGATGCCGACGCCTCACGCGATGCCGACGCCGCACCCGATGCCCACGGTGCCTCCCGAGCTTTCGCTTCGCATGGAGACTCTGGGGGACCTCCTGTCAAAGCTCAATGTGTATCTCGGCAAGCTGCGGCCGCCCACGATGCCCAACCCGCCGCCCAAGATCCCGGTGATTGTCGAGGAGGGCGAGGAGAACCCGGTCAACATGACCGAGCTGAAGATTTTGTTCGAGGAGGCGTTCGGCTCGCTCAACATCACAGCGTCGATGAAGGCGGGGCAGATGATCGCCAAGCTCGGCGACCTGCGCGCGATGCTACAGGAGCTCCTCGACAAGCCGACGCCGTCGCCGTCGCCCGTCGACCTGGAGCCGATCAAGGACAAGCTCGATGTGCTGCAGGCGACCATCGATGGGCTGCCGACGCCGGCGACGCTGCCGGACCTCAAGCCGATCAAGGAGACGCTCGGCGAGGTGAAGAAGGACCAGGACACGCTGGCGGTCGCGGCCGACGCCAACCTGGGCCTCTCGAAGGACATCCTCGAGAAGATCTCCAACCTGCCGCGTCCCACCTCGACGCCGCTGCCGCCCTTCTTCAAGAAGGAGGAGGCGGCGACGATGATCGGCGACCTCGAGGCGAGTCTGAAGGCCTACCTCGCCGGTCCGATGGGCCTCGCCGCCAACTGGACCAACGACGACGCCAACTGGGTCAAGCTCTTCGAGATGCTGCCGTCGCTCAAGACGAAGGACTACGGGCCGCCACTGACGGTCGACGACATCAGGCCGCTCTTCCCGCCGCGGCCGACGCCGGCGCCGACGACGACGCCCGACCCTCGGCTCGACTCGGCGCTTGCGATGCTGCGCAAGCTGATGGGGAAGGACTTTGACTACTCGAAGCTCGGCGAGCTCGAGAAGCTGCTCAAGTCGCTCGGCATCGGCGTCGAGACGCTCCTCTCGCGGCCGATGCCGACGCCGCTCGTGCTGCCGACGCCGCCGCCGACGCAGAAGGTCGACCTGACCAAGGCGGAGGAGATGCTGCGCAAGCTGCTCGCCAAGGCCAACGAGCCCAAGCCGCTCCCGCCCAAGCCGCCCGTCGTGCCGTACGGGCAGATGCTCTCGATGCTCAAGCTCCTCGTCGAGCGGCCCGTGCCGACGCCGGCGCCGACGCCCGGCGGGTACGCGACGCCGGAGGACGTCGACGCGTCGACCGAGCTGCTCCGCGCCGAGATCTACGGCGCCGCCAAGCAGAACAACGTCTCGGCGGAGCTGATCCTCGACGCGCTGAAGGAGGTCGCGCCGGGCGTCAACGCGCCGATGCTCAACGCGCAGTTCGACCGGCTCGCGTCGCTCCTCAACAAGACGGCGCCGCCGCCGACGGTCAACGTGGCGCCGCCCGACCTCTCGGGGCTCAAGGACTACCTCTCCGCGTGGATGAGGGCGCTCAACAAGTCCCTCGACAAGCCGCTGCCGCCCGTCGAGCCGCTGCCGCCGCCGGTGGTGCTCAAGATCCCAGAGAACCTCGCGACGCGCCCCGACCTCTACGCGGCGCTCGGCCCGCTGGCGCGCGAGGTGCGCAACATCTCGCAGGTGGTGCACCCGCTCCGCCAGCAGCCCGCGCTGACGCGGATGCTCATCAAGGAGAACGAGGACCTCAACGACCGCGTCGATGAGATGCTGGCGCTCTTCAAGAAGCTCTTCACGCCAAACCAGCTGCCGCCGCCGCCGCAGCCGCTGCCGCCGCTGCCGTCGTCGAAGGTGTCGGCGCAGCTCGATGAGATCCTGAAGGCGATCAAGACCAAGTGCGCGGGCAAGCCAAAGTGCGGCGACACCATCATCGTCAACCCGATCATCCCCGCGCCGCCCTCGCCGCCACCGGGTATCTCCATAACCCTTTTCCCCACGCCGACGCCGACGCCGCCGTGCGACAAGACGGAGCCGTGGAGCACTGGAGGCACCACCACCACCGGCACCGGCATCGGGGACGGCACCGGGCCGTACATTACGCCGCCGCCGGAGGAGCCGTGCGAGTGGCGCGAGAAGGCGACGGGCAAGTGCGGCCCGCCCAAGATGCCAATGTGCGGCCGCAACGCCAACGGAGAACGCGTCATCCCGCCCGGCGCCAAGGCGTGCTGGGAGGTGGCGGCGGCGGGCTGCGGCGCCAAGGGGGCGGCGGACAAGGCGGCGAGCCTCTCGGCCAGCAAGGCCCCGGCCAGCAGCAGCAGCGCCGCCTTCGACCCCGCCGACATCCTCCGCAGCGCGGGCGGCCAGGGGGTGGCGCGGCTCTCGTCGGCGTCGGCGACGTCGCTCCTCGCGCAGCAGCCGCCGCCGACGCCGCAGAGGCAGCAGCAGCAGCAAGTGTACGAGGTGCACGACGGCGACGGCGACGCGCAGCAGCAGCCGCCGCCGCACAAGCACCGAAGGCACCGCCGGAGGCAGCACGCGCCTGCGCAGGACAATGGCGGCGCGGCGGCGCGGCCGTCGGCGGGCGGTCTCTCGCAGATGCGCGCGCTGCTTGGCCCCGCCCACCCGCTCGCGCTGCCGCAGCAGCCGCAGCAGCCGCCGAGCGACGCCGTCCATGTCGTGTCGGGCGACGCGGCCGCCACGTTCGCCGCGCTCGCGTCGGCCGCCGAGAGGCCGCCGCCGCCCGCCGTGCAACCGAGCGAGGGCGTTGCGATGGCGGTGGGTGATGCGGAGTGGGTGCCGGGTGCACCGTCGCTGAGCAGACACTCGCGCGCGATGGTGTCGTCGCTGCTGCAGACGTCGGAGAGCCTCGCTGCGGAGGGCGGCACCGGCGGCAGCACGCCGCCGTGGGAGGCGGCGACGGCGGAGCGCGTGGCGTCGCCCGACACCGCGCTCGAGTATTGCGTCTTCGACTCGAGCGAGGCGGGGACGCTGCGCTCATGAGCGCGCGCACGTGGCGCGACGCTCGCCGCGTGCCACTTGACACTTGTGTTTTGAACCATTCACATCAGAATCAGAGGTGCATTGCTTGTGGTCTAGGATCCTAGGGGGCTTGTGTTGTCGAAATCCTAAGCTCTACTCACAACCCTGCACCTCAACAGATCGGCAGCTCCGGCACACGTATGGGCGCCCGATGTGGCATCTTGGGCCATAGAGGCAAACCACCGCAGCCTCAGTGCGCACAAGCTGTCCATTGAGTCATGTCCGCCACCTCCTTCCTCGCCTCGCTGCTGGCCTGGCCGTGGGACTCACCGCTCGCGGCGGTGGTCGAGCCCACAATGATGGACCAGCTCGCCGAGATCGACCCGTACTACGCCGGCAAGGTGGCGCTCGGCCTCTTCGTCTTCCTGAAGCTCGACTTTGTCGCCACGTTCATCGCCCGCTGGCTGCCCGGCTACAACCTGATCATCAACGCGGCCGCTCCGTTTCTCGTGCCGCTCTTCGTCAAGATCTCGCCGATGATCAAGCCCATCTACGCGCTGACCGACATGCTGCTCTTCAAGAACCACCGCAGCCCGTCCAGACCCTCGGCCTCGTCGAAGCCGATCGTGATCTTCGCCTCGCGCACGGTCAAGGACGAGGCCAAGTACAAGAAGGAGTTTGAGACCTACGCCGGCTATCTGCAGCGGAACACGCTGGGCGTCCGTGCCGCCTTCTCGTTCATGGACCGCGAGAAGCCCAACACCGCGCTGCAGTTCTTCTGGTTCGACGGGCCGAGCGACGTGACCGCGCAGCCGAGCAAGCTGACGGCGTGCTACAAGGGCACCACCAAGACCGACTACTGCCAGAGCTGGGGCGGCATCGACGAGAAGTCGAAGAAGCTGCTCGAGGGGTCGGGCGCGTGCACGTACGGCTTCGTCGCCGGCGGCACGCGCGGCTTCCTGCGCGAGCCGACCAAGGCGAACAAAAAGGGCTTCACGACGGGCTCGATGCCGATGATCTGGGTGTCGAAGCGGCCGATCAGGTCGGGGCGGCTGGCCTCGTGCGGCAAGCACTTCCAGGCGGGCACCGACATGATGTACCCGAACGCTCCGGCGGCGCTCGGCATCGCCGCCTTCACCGAGGAGCAGTCGGAGTGGGCGCTGCGCGTCTTCAACGACTACTACGCGGCGTTCAAGGCGCACTTCCCCGTGCCGTCGTGGATCCTCTTCCGCATGGTCTTCAACGTCATCCCCGAGTGGGAGCCCGGCCTCTTCCCGATTGGCTTCTCCTTCTCCGCAAAGAAGGACATCGAGGCCGCCGTCAAATCCAACGGCGGCAACGCCGCTTACAAGCAGTACTACTTCGAGAGCGACGAGCTCATTGGCCCCGCGCCCGACTTTGGCAAGGGCTTCTGAAGCCGCGGCAGACCCAACTCCTCTCCGATGTGTGGCGCGCGCGTGCGTGGCGTGGCTTGTGTGCATCGGGACCAGAGAGCATCTTAGCGCGAGTGTGTGTGTGTACATGGCGAATTCATGGTGATGTGATCAGATGGTGCTTGCTGTGAATAAAACATCGCTTTCAAACATGTTGGGAAGTCATAGTGTATCATTTGTTCAAAAGTAACCCCGGTCTTGCGCCCGGGCCCGGTACACACACGAATTTCTCAACTCACTCGATATGCGCGTGCAGTGTGCCGGAAATCGAGTCGAACGCATAGTCGCTCGGCTCGGCGCACAGGAACGACAGGAGCCACAGCAGCCTCTCGCGGGGCGGTGGCGCCGGTCCAGCGTCGGCGGGCCGCGGCGCGGCCTCCATGGCCTCAACGAGGCGCGCGAGCCCGCTCGGGTCGGGACACTTTGTGGTCGGAGGCGAGGGCCTCGGGCCTCCGGCGGGCTGCATCTCGCCCGAGACCAGGACGGACGAGCTGGCATCGTCGCTCCACGCCCCACCGTCGGTGGCGTCCTGCAGCAGCAGGCTACACCTCCAGCGCAGCGGCAGCTCCATCGGCATCATCGAGTGCACGGCCGCCCAGTCGAAGCGCAGCCGCCCGGCGGGCGTCATAAAGTCCTTGCGGTACTGCTCGGCGACGATCTGGTCGTAGGTGCAGCGCTGCAGCTCCGCGTGCTGGAGCTCAAACTGCGCTGCCGTCGCGACGAGAGCTCTGTTGGTCTCGGTCGGCTCCTCGCACTTGCGCTGCAGCAGATCGTGGAGCTCGGAGGCGTGCCAGAGCGTGAAGGAGGAGTGCTTCTGGTTGGATACGGCGCTGCTAAGCGGTCGATACGGAGGCGCGAGACGGCTAGATAGCCTCGCGAGCCCTCGCATAATCAACCCCGACGCGTTTGGCACGAGCGAGAGCCACCGAAGCTCACCGGCTGTCGACGTTTGCAGCGTGCACGCCTCATGGCCACGGAGCCGCAGCCGAGCCACGCCGGGCCGCCGGCGTCCGAGGACGAGGACTGCCCGCCGTGGGCGCTCGAGCTGCGCCGCCAGCTGGACACGCTGCAGCAGGGCACGGTCCTGGCGCAGCAGGAGGCCCGAGGCGCCCGTGAGGACTGCAAGCGCAGCGAGCAGCTGATGCTCGAGCTGCAGCGACGCGTCGAGGGCCTGCGTGCCGCGCCGGCCGCCGCGCCCGCCGGGATCGGCTCGACGATGGCCGACCTGAGCAGCGGGCTGGTCGGCTCGATGGGCTCGCTGCTCGGTGGCGGCGCCAAGTCGGGGCTGGCGGGCGGCGGCGCGGGCGGTCCGCTGGGTGGGCCGTCGGCCGCGTCGTACGCTGGCGGCGCGGCGCACGACGGCGCCTCGATGCAGCTCGGCGCGCTGCACGCCTCGATGGACGCGCACTTCAAGCAGATGGAGGAGCTGTGGCGCGAGGTGACGTCGACGAGAGAGGAGGTCGACGCGCGCGTGAAGGAGACGCGACGCGAGCAGATGACGCAGCACAAGAAGCTCTCGGCGCGGCTCAACGCCCTCGAGGCAACGGCGCGCAGCGCAGTTGCCGCGCCCTCGCTGGCCGACGGCGCCGACGATTCGAGCGTGCAGCAGGCGCAGGCGCCGGCGGACGCGGCGGCGGCGGCGGAGCGGTACGAGGAGCTGAAGGCGTGCATCGAGGCGCTGACGATGCAATTTTCGGAGGCGAAGCAGCGCGTGGGTAAGCTCAACGGCCGCGTGGACATGCAGCAGGAGCTATTGCAGCAGCAGCAGCTGCTGCACGAGCAACGGCAGGCGGCGGCGGCGGCGGCGGCGGCGGCGGCGGCCGAGGCGGCGCGCGACGGCGGTGCCTCGCCCCGCGCGGCGTCGCTGCTGTCGCGGCCGAGCGTCTGTGGCACCGCCGACGGAGAGGAGTCCCCGCGGTGGCTGCAGGAGGCCGAGGCGCACGTCGCGCAGCCTCCCGACGCCGCACAGGGCGGCGCGGCGGGGGCGTCCTGGCCGGGGAACGACGCGGCCGTCGGCGCGGCCTCGGCGGCCTCGGCGGCGGCGGCGGCGGCGTCTGCGGCGGCGGCGGGGGCGGTGTCGGAGATGCGCGAGGAGCAGCGCGTCATCGCGGAGTGGCTCTCGGGCGCAGCCGCCAAGCTCGACACTCTCGAGGAGACGTCGGCGTCGCAGGCGGCGGCGCTGAGCGAGGCGTGCGCGCAGCTGCAGGCGGTGGGCGGCCGCGCCGAGGCGATGGATGAGCTGCTCGGCGCCAACGACCTGGCGGGGATGCGCCACCGCGTCGCGATGCTGCAGCGGCACGTCGAGTCGCAGCTGAGTCTGATGAGCGAGCTGCGCGGCGAGGTGGGCGAGGCGCAGCGCTCCGCCGATGGGCTGACGGGCGAGCTGCGCGAGAGGCTGCCGCAGATCAAGGCCGAGGTCGACGACGTGGCGTCGGCGCGGCTGCCGGGGCTGCAGCGGCAGCTGCTCACCATCGGCGACTCGATCAACGCGATGTGGGAAGTCATCAACGGCATCGTCCTCCAGCGCGACCAGGACGAGTACGGCGCCGGCGGCTATGGTGGCGGCCGCGCCGGCGGAGGCTACCCGCGCTTCGGGAGCGTCGCCGAGGAGGATGAGGGCCTGGGCGCAGGCGGCGGAGGCGAGGTGTATTTCCCGTGATCTCGATGTACCGTAGTGCGGCGCGCTAACGATGCGACCGATGATGAGAGGGTGGGCTTTGTGGCGATAGAGTTTTCACTATACATCTCGACCGACTCAAAAAACACATGACCACAGCACATAGTACCTCTGCGGTCATCTCAACGACTTGAGCCAGCTCGCTGCTCCCATCCCATGCGCGATGCGGGGTCAGGGCAGTGCATCTCACCAGCGGGGGGTGCGTCTCTCATGTCGCTCATCATCCATGCCAGTTCATTCCGTCTCTCGCTTGGTGCTCAGCCTCGCGTATCACCTCGTCATGCTGCAGCGTTGCGTCTGCTCGTCTCGCCCCCACTCGATCTCAGCTCAGATCAGCTCAGATCAGCGAGCCAACGTTGCCTCCCATGGCGCCGGGCGAGCCAAAGTGCTTGGTGCCAAACGCGCCGATCCGATCGAGCAGCGAGTCGCGCCGGCTGCCGCCGCTGCCGTGCACCGCCCCGCCGTGGTTCTCGTGGAGGTAGTGGTTGCGCTCACGCAGCGGCGAGCCGATGGCGCCAAAGTCGTGCGCCGGCTCACGCTCGTCGTCAAACTGCTGCTGCTGCTGCTGTTGCGGCTGGTGCTTGCGCATCGGCTCGAGCGGCTCGTCCATGGCGCCGCCGTAGCCCATGCGGCGGTGCACGCCGCCGCCGTCGCGGCCGCCGTCGCGTCCCGAGAGCGCCTGCACGAGCTGCTCGCGCTCGACGAGCAGATCCTGCAGCGACGTCACCTCGTCGTGCGCCTGCTCCTTGTGCTGCTCGTGCTCGTTGCGCAGCGCATCGAGCTCCTCCGCCTGAAAGCGTTCGGTAGAAGAGAGCGGCGCGGCACAGAGAGGGAGAGGAGAGAGAGAGAGAGAGGAGAGAGAGAGCGAGAAGAAGGCGGCGGCGGCAGGCGGGCAGGCTGGCACCCCGAGCCAGACCTCGACTCATGCACAGTGGCACAGGTGGGCTCTCTCCCTCTCCCGCCTCCCCTACGGCGACGACGGCGACGCCTGACGGTGCGCGCGGCGTGCCTGCCGCTCCAGCTGCGCCTCGAGATGCTTGATGCGGTTGAGGTTGGCGAGGGTGAGACGGTCGTTGTCGATGACCTCCTCCTTGAGCTTGCGCGACGTCTCGCGCTTCAGGTCGGTCTCGTCCATGCACGCCGTGCACTCAGCCTCGAGCTCCTTGACGTGGCCGTGCAGCTCCTCCTCGCGCCGCGCCGCCTCCCTCGCCTCCTCGTCCGCCGCCTCGTTGAGCTCGGCGATCTCGCCCTCGAGCTCGGCCACCTTGGCTTGCAGCGCCTCGCGCCGCTCCGCCTCCGCCTGCAGCGCATCCTCGCCCTCCTCCACCGCCTCCTGCAGCGCCGCCTCCGCCTTGCTCTGCAGCGCGTCCGTCTTGTCGGTCGCCGCCTGAAGGATGATCTTGCGCTCCTCCTCCTTGCGCTTCGCCGCCTGCGCACGATGGAAGGGGTGGGCGTCGGAGGCTACGTACGGGCTGATCGCAGGCGTCTGAACGCACGCACGGAGAGATGGGCGTGGTGTCGGGATTCGGGGCAGGACACGCACCTGCGCCACGCGGGCGTCGGCGTCGGCCTTGACGCGCGTGCTCTCGCTCTCGACCTCGAGGCGCATCTGACGGAGCTGGCGATCGTGCGCCGCGGTCAGTCGCTCCTTCTGACGCTTGAGGAGCTGGGCGGCGGCACGCTCGTACTCGCCGTGGCGGCGCGACTGGGCCAGCATCACCTCGAGCGTCTCGGGCTCAAAGGCCTCGAGCATCGGCACCATGTCGAGAAGGTCGTCGTCGCTGAGCGTATCGCCCTCGTCGATCGAGGCCCACGCCTCGAGCACGAGCGGCTCGGCCTCGAGCCACTTGTCGCGGGCGCCCCAGTTGCGGAGGAGCCCGCTCGCCTTGGCCTTGGCGGCGGCGCGAGGGTCGCTGAAGGCGTCGAGCGCGTCGGGCAGGTTGCAGATGCGCTCGTCCTCGTACGGGTCGGGCGCACGGCGCTTGGCAGACGAGAAGATGTCTTCGTCGAGGGTGCGCTTCATCATCTTTGGGCGATTAGCTTAGGTCGGACACTGGCGTTTGAATGGTGAGTGGGGTTGCGTTGGATGCGTCTTCGAGTGGTTCTCCGCCTTTGGCGCGAAACTTCATTGCGCCCAGGGCGGAACTGCTTCTCATCTCGGCGTGACGCGTGTTTCCACGTGTTTGTTTGGCTTCGTGGACGCATGATATATCTCCATGCAATAGCATCTCATCACTCTCGCACCCTGTGTAGATACACGACGACCCTCGTGCATGCGCAGCGCCTGACGGATCAAACAAGTTCGCGGGGCCCTCTCTCTTGCTCCGGACGGCACGCGCCCGTATGTGGCGCCGGGTTGAGCGTCCGTCCATCATTCGTGGACCCCATCGGCGCGGCGCAGCGGCGAGGGGCAAAAGCGGCGAGTCTACGCCGATCAGCTCTTGGCCTTTGATCAGCTGCTCGTCTTGCCGGTGGCGGCGGCGGCGGTGGCGGCAGTGGCGGCCTCGGCGGCGGCCTCTGCGGCCTTCTCCTCTTGCAGCTCCTCCTGCGCAATCTGCGCCATCTCCTCGGCGTCCTGCGCCTCCGCCTCGGTCGCCTGCGCGGGAGACTGCGCCTTCTTGACGCCAATCTTCGGCTCCGTCGCCGCCGCCGCCGTCTCCCCGGTGCTGCCAGCCTCGGCGGCGGCGGCGGCGGACGCCGGGCTCTCGGCGCCCTTGCTCTGCGCCAGCTTGCTCGCGCCCACCTTGCTCTGCCCCACCTTGCTCTCGCCGAGCTTGCTGCCGGCGGCGGCCGCCGCCGCCTCGCCAGCGGCGGCCGCGCCGCCCTCCGCCGCCGCCGCCTCACCACCCGCCTCGGCCGCCCTCGCCACCTTGGCCTCCTCGATCTTGGCGGGCACGCCCTTGACAAACTGCACGAGCGACGCCGCGTCGCGCGCGCCGGCGTGCTCGGCGAGCATCAGCTGGTCGCCGAGCTGCAGCCACAGCACGCTCGGGTAGGCCTGCACGCCGAGCTGCTTCACGACCGCCGGGCTCACCTGCCCGTCGATCGCCATCACGGTCGTGTCGGGCACCTCCGCCTTGAGCGCCGTCGCCGCCTCCTTGACGGCGGGCACCATCGTCTTGCAGTGGCCGCACCACGGGGCGTGGAAGACGACCAGCACCGGGTTGCCCTCCTTGAGCGCGTCGTTGAGCTCCTTGGCGCCACCCACCACCACGTCCGAGTCGTCGTACTCGGACGGCACGTCGGCCGCCTCGAGCGGCCGCACCTCCGTCTTGAGCCCGATCTCCTCGAACTGCACCGCCGCCTTGTCGCACGCGTCCTTGGAGCCGGCGACGACGACCGCGCTGCCCTTCTTGTTGAGCTTGTCGAGCAGCGGTAGCGCCTTCTCGCGCTCGGCGCCGAGCTTGTCGGTGAGGAGCGACATCAGGTCCTCGGCCTTGGTCGTCGGCGAGTCCTGGACGACAAGGACGTGGTAGCCCGCCGCGGCGGCCTCCGCCGACTGCGCGCCCGCTGCCGCCTGCGCGGCGGCCGCTTGCGCGGCCGGCTGGGCCTGCACGGCCGCTGCGGTGGTGCAGAGCGCCGCGAGGACGCCAAACATATCCTGTGGCTTGGCTGGCGGCTGGCTGCCTGGACGAGCACCCGCGACACGCTGAGGAGATCGCAAGTCGTTCATCTCCAAGCGACGCGTGGCAGGGGCTGCACCACTCAGACGGGTTTGCAGTAGGAGTCAAACACTATATAGGTCGTGTCATCGGTACAAGGGAGTTTGCTGAGAGCGTTTGGTGGTGTTGCGCCTATGTAGGCGCCAAACTTGGGGCAGACCTACGAGTAGTGCAAGCCGCGCGAGTCCTGTCGATCGCGACCCCGGCCCGCAACACCATGGCCGACTCGGAGCTCGCGGCGCTGCGCGAATCGGAGGTCGCGCTGCAGAAGAAGCTGCACGAGCAGCGGCGGCGCGGGAGCAGGGCCGTCCTGCGCGCCGCGGTCGCCGAGCAGGAGAAGCGCAAGCTGAGCGAGACGGTCGACCAGCTGAGCGAGGCGATGCAGCCGCCGCACAAGCAGGTGCGCACGCTGCTGCTCGACCCGTCGGTCAACGCCGAGATCGTCAGGCTCCGCGAGCAGGTCAAGCACACGGAGCGCAGGGAGCTCGAGGTGCGGCAGGAGCTGGAGGCGAGCCAGTTCTCGGCGCAGGGGATCGCCGGCAAGAAGCTGATGCAGAAGTGCAAGGAGCTGCAGGCGGAGAACGAGCAGCTGGGCAAGGAGCTGGCCGAGGGCAAGACGCAGAAGCTGCACGCCACGATTGCGCTCCAAAAGGACTACGCAAAGGAGCTTCGCAAGAGCCTCGCCGAGAGCCGCGAGTGGGTCGAGCTGCTCGACGAGGAGCTCGAGGCGGCGCAGTCGGTCATCGTGCAGCTGCGCCGCGACCTGCACGCCGCCCGCGCCGCCGCGCCGCCGGCCGACGCCGCCGCCGCCGCGGGCGCCAACGGCGCCGAGGCCGACGCCCCCGCCGCCGACGCCCCCGCCGATGCGGACATGGCGGAGGCGCCGGCCGCCGATGCGGCCGCGTAGGCGCCGGCCCGTGGTGAAGCAGCGCACTTCCCCCCTCACCCACGGCATCGCGGGCTTCGACGCGAGTCCACGGGGGTGCGCGCGCAGTTACAGTTGGAACCCGAGTTGTACGCTTCATGCACCACCGTGTAGTCGCTTGTAGAGAGATAATATGGGCCGTGGCGCCCTGGGCCTGGCGTCATCGGATGAAGCGTCGTTTTGCCAGCGGGAATCGGCCATCGTTCGCTCAGCACTGGCCGAGCGCTGCGGAGTTAGAGCCACCGGCCTACATGGCCACCAATCGTGCTCGGCCGACTTTGCCAAATTCGGCAGTTCTGCCGTCGTGGGGCCTCCATGGCGACGATGCGGCTGTGCCTCCTCCTGGTGGCATCAGCTGTGCGCGCGGAGCCGCTCAGCGACGCGCTATCTGCGCAATGGGAGGCGCTGCAGGCGCTCGAGGTGGCCGCATTGGTGCGTCCAGCGCTGAAGGACGCCCTCCGCTGGCAGCGGGACACGCTGGACGCTTTCCAGCATGCGTACCCGGACGTGCAGACGCCGCCGCACCCGCCCAAGGTCGCGTACTCGGAGTCATTAGTGGCGGGCCTCCCCGCCGAGAAACGTGACTCGCTGCTGTACACGCATCTCGAGAAGGCGAAGGTGAGTGAGGAGCTGGCGCTCGCGAGGCTCAAGCACCACCAGGGAGCGTCGCTCTCCTCAATGGCGGCGGAGAACGTGACGATGCTCCAGACGGAGGCGCTGCACGCACTCCGTGATACCGAGCGCCTGATGGAGAAGGCCGACTCCGAGCAGGAGCAGGCCCTCGCCGCGCACCTCGGGAAGCTGGGTAACGCGCTGAATGCAGAGCCGACGACCGAACCCGTGACCCCGAATCCCCCGAGGGCGGCTGCAGGGGAAGGGGTTACGCCGAGGTTGGCTTCAGAAAAGGTGGAGGCACCGTGCAATGTGTCTGTCGCCCCTAAGACGGCGATGGAGGATGCAGTCATCGGCATGTGCACTCCCGCCATGAAGAAGCTCCTCGGCGACGCCTTCCCCTGCGATCCGGAAACGCTGGCCAAGAACGCCTCGCGCGTCTCGCAGCAGGCGGACGAGGACGACGCGGTGCTCGCGGCGATCGAGGCACGTGCCGTCGATGCGGCAAACAAAGCGGCGGATCTGCGCCGAGCGGCCAACGAGACGGCTCACGCAAAGGAGGAGAAGCAAAGCGAGGTCGACGCGCTCGAAAAGGCCAAGGCGGCAGCCGACGAGAAGGCCAAGAACGCGGTCGACAAGGAGATGCTGCTCTCGGCCGAGGCGTACCGTGCCATGTCGGCCGCGGCGATGGCGCGCAAGGCGGGCGAGGAGGCGGAGCGCGTCGCCGAGCACGCGCGGCTGGAGCGTCAGCAAAAGGACATGGAGGAGCACGAGCGGAGGAGCATCGAGAACGGCGAGAACCCTGCCGAGGCGGCTCGCCACCTGGCCCGCGAGGAGACCATCAAGGCGCAGGCCGAGACGGTCAGGGCGCTGGTGAGGGCGATGGTCAAGGGCACGGTCGGTCTCGAAGAGCCACTGCGCAACGCCCGCACTGCCATGCAGCGGATGATGGAGGCGGCTCGGGCTGACAACGCCGCCGATCGTCGGGCGCCGAGCACCGTCCTGCGTAAATCCCAGAAGAACCCCGGTCACGTCGACCCGCCACCCGATACCGCCTCTTCCAACTCGACTCCGGCAGCTTCGCCGATGCAGGCGGTCGATGATCTGGTGAACGAGGCCCAGAAGGCGGCCAACGCGGAGATCGAGGCCCTCTCCAAGCGTACCGGGCCAGCCAAGCTCGCTCGCTCGGCGGCGGCACTCAATCTGCTGGCGCAGCAGCCAGGCGCGAACGTGGATCAGGACAAGGCGCGCGAGGCGTATCTGCGTGGCGACGCTCTTGGTGAGGCCAAGAAGGCTGCGGCGTCTGCGCTGCGCATGGCACGTGCCGACGCGGCAGGCTGCTCGACGCGCGGTGAGCACGGCTGCGAAGCCAAGGCCGACGCCGTGAAGGCCGCGACGGCAGTCGTTAGTGAGATTGATGAGCTTGTGGCATCGACCGAGCGTGCGGAGGCGCTTGCCACGGCGAAGCAGGCCTCTCTGCTGAAGAACATCCACTCCGTGACGGGTGGTAAGGCTGCGCCAGCCTCGGTCGCCCTGGCGGCTGACAATGGCAGCGAGGATGAGGCCACGCCACCGCAGACCGTCGAGGGCAAGACCGAGCCCAATGAGAAGAAGCGCAAGAACAAGAAGGCAATGAAGCAGCAGCAGAAGCAGCTTCACTCGACGCTCCACGAGGCTCTGATGCAAAAGGCGGCGGCGCAGGACCGCGCGGACCAGACTGAGATGCGCGCGACGCTCGCCGAGGAGGCGCTGCGCCACGCCGCTGCGGAGCACGCGCGGGGCGGCAGGAAGGTCGAGGTGTCGACGGCGCGCAACGCGATGGTCAACGCGACCGCTACCATCATGACCGAACACGCACGGCGTGTGGCTGCGCAGGAGACGGTGACGGTGCTGAAGCGACAGGTCAACGAAGCGGAGGCCGCCAAGACCAGGCTCAAGAACAAGGGCAAGAGCTTCGAGTCGCAGGACAAGACCGTTGCCGACCTGAAGGCTCAGCTTGAGCAAGCCATCAAGCGCGAGCATGACACATCGGCGCGCGTCTCCGAGGTGCAAAAGCAAATGGGCGTGCACAAGCAGCACCTCATTGAGGTCGCCAAGCTAGCCCAGGAGCAAGAGCAGCGCCGCAAGAATGCGTTGGTCGAGGCGGAGGAGAAGATTGCCGATCAGAGCAAGGCGCTGAAGCTTGCTCAGCAGGAGGCGGAGGAGGCGCACGAGGAGCTCGCTGCCGCAGTCGCTGAGAAGGAGAACGTGCTGATGGGTCTCGCCGAGAAAGATGCCAGTACTTCCTTTGCGGAGGCCGAGCATGGCCGGATGTCGGCGCTGCTGCTGCAAAAGGAGCAAGAGCTCCAGCAGAAGGAGCCTACGATTCTCGAGGCCGCCCTCAACGAGAAGCTTCGTCACAACGACGTGCTGCGCGAGCACATCGAGCAGTCGCGCGAGCAGACGGCCAAGCAACTTGCGGAGGTACTGGCTGCGGCGAAGCGCGAGAAGGAGGTCGCAGTGCAGGGAATCCTCAAGCAAAAGCAGATCGAGCTCGAGCAGGCCATCATGACGGAGCGACGCAAGGCGCGCAAGCAGCAGACTCAGCAGCAGCTGCAGGCCGTGCAGACGGCGCGCTCGCACAAGGAGAGCGTGGAGCGTCTGCGCAAGCAGCTGGATGCGACCTCGGCCGAGCTCGAGTACACTCGCGAGGTTTCGATCGACTCGATTTCCAACGAAACCAAGCTGAGGATGCTGGCAACGGACAAGGTGACCAACCTCGAGAAGCAGGTGCATCAGGCGATCACCGGCAACATGAAATCCGGCAAGGAGTTCTCGCAAAACCTTGCCATCCACAAGGTGGCGCGGCTCGAGGCGGAGCAGGAGCGCAGCACGCTCGCAACCCAGCTGAAGCAGATCGAAATGGAAGCCAAGAACAATCTGACCGCCTTCAAGCTGGCTGAGCTCCAGTGGCAGGTCGAGCACAACAGGAGCCTTGAGCTGATTCGGCAAGAGGCCCACAACCAGACTGAAGCCGCTGCGGCCGCTACGCAGCGCGAGGCGGAGGCCAAGCTCAGTGCGCACAAGCTCAAGACCGAGCAGGAGCAGGCGCGCCTTTCGACGTGGAAGGTCCAGGCCGAGCGTTCCAAGATCGAGGAGGCGGCGGCGCGGCGCGTCGCCGAGCACATCGCCAACGAGCGAGCCGCTGCGGCAAAGGCGGAGAAGGCCCTCAAGGAGGCGGAGGAGGAGAGGCTCGCCGCAAGTGAGGCAATCAAGACCAAGGACGACGCGGTTCACAAGGCGGCTGACCTTGAGATCGAGGCTGTGGAGCTCCGAAAGAAGCTGGTCACTGCTGCCAAGGACAAGGAAGCGACGATCAAGCAGGTCAAGCTCGCCGACTACAAGGAGCACCTCAGCGTGCTGGCAGCGACCGACATGCACCTCGAGCAGCTCGAGCAGGAGCAGGAGGAGCAGCGTGCGCACGCCGCCAAGCTCGAGGAGGAGCGCAACCAGCGCGTCAACTACCTGTACAATGAGACGAAGGAACTTCGCCTCAAGCTTGCCAGGAAGGATAAGATGATTGAGCAGAAGACGCTGGCCATCAAGCGGAAGGAGGCGGAGCTGGCCAACCGCACAAACGCGCAGGAAGAAGTGGTTGTTCTGGGTGGCAAGCTCTCGGAGGTTGAAGAGAAGCTCCAAGAGCAGCGGCAGAAGTCGCTCGAGAAGCTGCGTTCGCAGCGCCGCAACGCGCACACTCAGTATGCAGCGCTCGAGGATGAGCTCAAGAAGAAGACCTCGGAGCACTCAATTGCGCTGGTGGCAGCGCGCAACGAGACTGACGCACAGGTGAGCGTGTCTGAGCAGATGCTGCTGAACGCGGAGCAGCTGCTGATCGAGGCGAAGCGCAATGCTACGGAGCAGCTCACTGGAGCGGAGACCAGGCATGCGGCGGCTCTCGCTGCGTCGCAGCAGAGGTACGAGCAGGCTGTCAAGGACTCGGAGACTGCGAGCAGCTACATGGAGGGCGAAGTGCAGAAGATGGCAGAGGAGCACAAGCTCAAGGAGGCAGAGCTGCACAGGATTCGGCACCAGCTTGAGAGCGAGAAGACCGATACCGTCGAGCGCGTCAAGGGCGAGGCCGTCGAGTACGTGCAGAAGATCAAGGGCGACGCCAATGCCGAGCTGCAAAGGATCAGGGACGAGGCCCAGGGCTTGGTGACCAAGGTGCGCGGCGATGCTGGCGCCAAGGTGCTCGAGTCGGAGCAAAAGCTTGCGGACGAGGCGCGGCGTCGATCCGCCGCCCAGGAGAAGGCAGTCGTTCTTGAGTCCCAAATCAACGACGTCGGCCATCAATTCGAGGCAATGTCTAGCGAGATGTACGCCAACTTGACGCGGATTTCGCGCATGCACACGGAGGAAGGGGCTGCGGCAGCTGCCAAGCTGCAGGCGTTGGAGGCAAAGCTGACGAAGCAGCAGCAGAACGCGGTCGAGAAGATGAAGGCTCAGAAACTGTTGGCGCAAGAGCAGCTCGCGCAGCAGACCAAGGCCGCCGACCATGATCTACTCAGCGTGCGCAAGGCGACTGACGACGTGCTTCACGAGGCGGAGGTGAGGCTTGAGGAAGCCAAGCGCGTGACGGCGGAGCATTTCGAGCGCCGCCGTGCTGCTCAAGAGACGGCCACCGTGCTTGCATCCAACCTGTCCGCGACGGAGGGAGCGCTGGCGCAAGCTTCGGGCGTTTTGGCAGCCGCCGAAGATCGTCACCGTCTGGCCCAGAAACAGAACGTCGCGACGCTGCGCAGCCATCGCGCCACCTCACAGGCCGAGCTCCAGGCGCAGAGGGCGGCGCTGCAGAAGGAATTGGACTCGACCCGCAATGCTTCACGTGTGCTCCTTGAGAAGCAGAAGGCAAACATGCAGAAGGAGATCGACGTGGTCCGCAATGGCTCGCAGATCCGGCTCGAGAACCAAAAGGCAGCTGCGCAGCGGGAGCTCGAGTCATACATGAAGAACTCGCAGATTCAGCTCGAGTCTCAGAAGGCAGCAATGGAGGCTCGGCTCGAGCAAGCCAAGAAGATCACGGACGAGCAGGAGGAGAGGCTGCATGAAGCACTGGGCATCACGGAGGAGGAGCTCGCAGCCCGCCATTCTGCGCAGGAGAAGGCTACCGTGCTGGCAACCAATCTCTCTACTGCTGAGAGGATGCTGGCGAACACGACGAAATCTATGGAGACGGCTGAGAGAATGATGGCAGCGGCTGAGGCGCGCCATCGTGCGAAGGAGCAGGCTAGCATCCAGGCACTGCGCAACCATCGCTCGACTTCGCAGCTGGAGCTCACGGCAAACAAGAGGAAGATGGAGACCAGCCACAACGAGATGGTTCAGAGGCTCACGACGCAGCAAAAGCAGCTGGAGGAGGCCATGAAGCAGCAGCAGCTTGCGTCACAGCATGCATTGCAGGAGCAGCAGCGTGCCGTGGAGGAGGCCATGAAGCAGCAGCAGCTTGCGTCACAGCATGCATTGCAGGAGCAGCAGCGTGCCGCTGATCAGGCGTTCAAGCAGGAGCGACTGGAGCATCAGACCACGCGGCTCGCTGCGGACGAGAAGCACGCTTCGGAGCTCGAGCAGACGATTGCCAACCTGACATCGCAGCTTGCCACTGCCGCGGCGCATACCGCGGGCACTGAGGCACATATGTCGTGGCAGCAGAAGGTCAACGTCGAGGCAATGCGCAAGCAACGCGCCGTTGCGCAGAGCGACCTCACAGAGGCGCTGGCCAAGATCAAGGCGGAGAACGAGGCCAACTTGACTGCTCTCCACGCATTGGCGGCGGTCGACGTGCGCCACCTTGAAGAGGAGCTCCAGCACGAGGAGGCCGAAAAGGCGCTTGCCCTCAAGAAGGCGGCTGACCTCGACGCCCATCGCCGTTCTGCCCAGGAGAAGGTGCAGGAGCTGTCGGCGAGTTTGTCGGCCACGGCGGCGGCCCTGGAGCACACGGAGAAGCAAATGAACGACCAGCAGCAGCAGGGCCTCGAGAAGCTCAAGCTGCAGGGCCAGCAGTGGGAGGACAGGACTGCCAAGCTTCAGCAGCGTCTCGTACAAACGATGCACGAGAAGGAGGCGGACGTCAAGAAGGCGGAGACGGCGCTTGCGGCAGCGGACTCTCACATCCGGGAGGTCGCTCAGAAAGCGCTCGCCGAGAAGCAGGCTCTCGCGGCCGAGGCAGTGCAGGCACTGCAGGATGAGCGGCGCCGTGCCGGGGAGGAGAAGGCAAAGCTTGAGGCGGCGCGCCGCGCGACCGAGAAGAGGGCCGAGCGGCACGCACTTCGCAGCGCACTGCTCGCTGCCAACTTGACTACCTCCGAGGCAACGCTGCAAGAAACCATTGCCACCTACACTTCACAGCTACGTGAGGCCGAGAAGCGTCAAGCCAGCACCGAGTCGAAGATGTCTTCGCAGCAAAAGGCCAACATCGAGTCCATGCGCGCTCACCGCGCCGCTGCGCAGAGGGAGCTCGGCGAGACTCACGGCAAGCGCATCGCCGCGCAGGAGAAGGCGGAGACGCTCGAAGTGTCGCTCAAGCAAACGGAGCTGAAGCGTGCTTCGGCGCAGGAGACGGCGGCCGTCCTGGCAGCCAACCTCAGCCTGGCGCAGGACGAGATGGACAAGGCCAACGAGAGGCTGCTGGCGCAGCGGATGCAGGCGAAAGAGACGATGATGCTGCAGCGGAGGCACGCCGACGAGGCGCTGGCCGTGGCGCAGGAGAGGCTTGAGCGGGAGCGCTCCGAGACCGCAGCGCAGTTCGACAGCAAGGTGCAAGAGATGACGGACACGGTGACCTCAATAAAGTCGCAGCATGCCCAGGCCCTCTCAGACATGATGGCCGAAAGCCAGGCAAAGGTTGCCGAGCTGGAGGGTCAGCACCGGGCGCGTCAGAAGCTGTCCGTCGACGCCCTGCGCCAGCAGCGCGCCTTGGCGCAGGCGGAACTTCAGGCGACTCTCCAGAAGCAGAGCCAGGAGGCCGAGAAAGTGCAGGCGGATCTTCGGGCGACGCTCGAGCAGCAGCGCCAGGCGGCCGAGGAGACTCTGGCGCTGCAGCGCACCGAGGCGGCGCAGAAGCTGGCGGTGAAGCATGCAGCGGCTGAGAAGGCTCTCAAGAAGGCGCACGAGGACGAGAACCATCGCCACACTGCAGAGGCAAAGTCGCAAGTGCTCGAGGCGCAGCTGAAGGAGACCGAGGAGCAACGCCTTGCGGCACAGCAGCGTTCGGAGCAGCTGATGGAGTCGGCCAACAAGCTGAACACTCACGTGCAGCAGATGCACGCACAGCATGAGGAGGAGCTGACGACGATGAATGCGCAGCACAACGCGACTCTGGCTGAGATGCAGGTGCGCTCCGTGGCTCTTGAAGCCGCACTCAACGCTGTGAGCACGCGCCACAGGAAGCATCTCGAGCAGTCTCAACTCGAGAGTGCGGCAGCGTCGCTTGTGGCTCAGAATGAGGCGTCGGAGCACCAGAAGGCGCTCGACTTGGCCGCTTCGAAAGCCGCATCGCTGGATGCGAAGCTGACAACGACCCAAAAGCAGATGGAGGCGCAAAAGGCCAGCATGCTCACCAAGCTCAAGGAGCAGCGTGCGGCGGCAGAAATGCGCACCCACGAGCTCGAGGCGCAGATGGCCAGCCAGGGCTCCGAGGCCGACATTCGCCTGACTGAGGCCAAGCGTACAGCAGAGGAGCAGCTGGCGTCGATGGATGAGCTTCTCAAGAAGACGACGGCCAACGCTGATGCAGTCATGGCCCGCGAGCTGCAACGCTTGAACGACGAGCACAATGACGAGATGGCAGAGGTGAAGCGCCAGCACGAGGCCAACATGACGTCGCTCACCGCACTGGGGGCGGTGGAGTTGCGCGAGGCGGAGGAGGCTGCTGCAGAGAACCTGGCCGCCTTCGAGGCGGAGGCGACCTCCAAGGTTGAGGAGGTCGGACGGCTGATGAAAGACAAGGAGGAGAGCATGCAGACGGACGCGGCGGCCAAGCTGCTTGCACTCGAGCAGCAGGCGGCTGAGCGCGTCTCGGCTCAGGTCCAGGTTGCTGTGGAGGCCGAGGCCAAGCAGCGTGAGGCTGAGCGGGCGCTTCGCGATGGCCTCGAGGCCATGAAGAAGTCGCTCAACGAGAAGGATGAGCGCATGTCAGATGTGCACAAGGCACACATCGAGAACATCCGAGCATTGCGCGCCGCGTCGCAACAAGATCTGCAGCACGCCAAGGACGATGCCGATAAACAGCTGGCCGATGCGCTTCACAAGGTCGAGCTCGCAAAGGCCGAGGCGGACGCCATCTCTGCCGAGGCAGCCGCCAATAAGGCTCGTGTTCAGGAGCGTGCTGCGGTTCTCGCTGCCAACCTCACGACGACCGAACTTCAGCTGGCAGCAGCGGAGGCGGAGCTTCGGAGCAAGGACGAGGTCCTCAGGGAGCGTGAGACGGCGCTGCTTGCTCAAATCACCCAGAAGGAGGAGGAGCTGCATTCGTTGCACGAGAGCTCTGCCGCCGAGCACCAGAAGCTGATGGCTGAGAAGGCGGTTCAGCTGAGCCAGATGCGCCAGTCGACTGCAGATGAGCACACGCGCCGCCTGCGCGAACTTGAGACTGAGCGTGATCAAAAGGTCTCCGCTCTTGTTGAGGAGAGGCAGGCATTGCTGCAGGAGCGCGACCAGAAGCTGGGCGAACTGAACGCAGACCGCACGGCGGCCCGCGACCAGGCAGTTGAGCTTGAGAAGAAGCTTGCCTCGATGCAGAAGATGTCGATCGAGAAGCTGCGCGCGCAGCGGCTGATGGCGCAGGATGAGGCTGCTCAGCTCGAGAAGCAGCTGCGCTCCCAGGCGCAAGAGCAGGTGTCCAAGGTTCGCGAACAAGCCGTGGCGACGCTGACGGCGGCAGAGAGCGCCATGA
>Ga0209713_10000512_pt1 | contig 21875 bp, 20 predicted proteins | sample ArcOceMetagenome_3_FD_187444 | JGI IMG/M metagenome (GOLD analysis project Ga0209713, IMG submission 187444) | Marine eukaryotic phytoplankton communities from Arctic Ocean - Arctic Ocean- Svalbard ARC20M Metagenome (SPAdes) (version 2) | ecosystem: Environmental > Aquatic > Marine > Oceanic... | reverse complement strand
TTAAAGTTAAAGAAAAAAAAAAAAATAATTAAACATTACTATCAAATTTTGATATTAAAAAAAGAAGAAACATCTTTGGAATTATTGATTAATACTTGATTTAAATATAAATGAAATATTTATTTAAATAATATTTTCAATAATCTAAATTTTAATAAATTTTTAAATAGATTTGATAATCAAACTACTACTAAACAAAATAAAAGACAACAGATTAAAATTAAAAAATATAATTTATTGATTTATTCTTATTTTTTATTTAAAAATACTAAATTAATTTGTAAACATTTAGGTGCATCTTTATTAAAAACAAATCGACATGTTAAAAATATTCAATTTTTATTAAACAGATTGTATTATTTATATTATCAAAAAATTTTAAATTTTATGGGTTTTAAATTTTATTTATCGGGTAAATTGAACGGTAAAATGAAACGTCAAAAATATTCTTATAAAATAGGAAAAATGTTATTGCAGGTTATTAATTTAAAAATTTTATATACTTTTTTCAACTTATATACTAAATTTGGTGTTTTTTCAATTAAAGTTTGATTATGTTAAACAAATATATATACATATAAATAATGAAGAACATAATTAAAATTCATAAGCCACGAAATATTCGTAAAGAACGTAGTAAAAAATCAAATTATTTAAAAGGAAGTATTATTGGTTTAAAAAGTAAAAGTTATGCAAAAATCACTAATAATCAAATTGAAGCAGTTCGAAAAGATCTTGTTAAATTAACTAAAAGAAATTGTAAAATGTTGATTAGATTACATATTAATATTCCAACGACGAAAAAGTCTGTTGGATCAAGAATGGGAAAAGGTATTGGAATTTTCAACAATTATATAAATTATTTAAAAAAAGGAACGATTATATTAGAACTATTTTATAATACTTTAATTTCTAAAGTTTTCTTAATTAAGATTTTAGGACTTATATCTAAGAAGTTTAGTTTCGTAGTTAGTATATTGGATAGAAAAATTAAAGGTATTAAATAATTTAACTAATTAGGTCTATACTACACACAAAAATGTTGGGAAATACCTTGCCTTGAAAACAATTTAATAATTTAAAAACTTCAGATTGCTTTAAAATCAAAATAACGATATTCTTGAGATAATTCTAATGCTTTTTGAGTTATCCGTTTTTGTGAATCATCGTAAATCACTTCAAAAAACCCTGTAACAGGAAAATCTTTTCTTAAAGGGTGAGCTGAAAAACCATAATCGGTTAAAATTCTTCGTAAATCATGGTGTAAAAGAAAAAAAATTCCATATAAATCTCAAATTTCACGTTCAATTCAATTTGTTGTTCTATATAATGAATTAATTGATAATAATGAAACTAATTCTTTAGTTTTGGTCAACAACATTAAACGATAATTAAACTTAACACTCATAACCAAATATCGTAACGTAAATCTAAATTTATTTTTGGGATTATCACAAACTACAACATCGATTAAAGAATCTAATTGACATAAAGTTTGTTTCTGACAAAAAGCTAAAATAGGGTAAATGTTTCAAGGTAATACTCAAGTGATTTAATCTAAATAAAATATTCAATTTAATCATATATACAAAACAAATAAGTTGACTAATATTTTGTATATTTTTTAAGTTCTAAATAATTAATAAATAAAAAATATCTTAACTATATATCAATCAAATATTATTTAAGTAAAGCCTGAATAATAATAAATATCGAATAAATAATAGTCATTTTTTTTTAATCTATCTATTAAGTATATAATATTCGACTTCTATTTCTAAATTATTAACTTTTTCAACTTTGAAAAAATAAGATAAATTATATTTTAAAAAGAATAAAAAAGTTTTTTTAATACAAAAGAATAATAATTTTGATTTTTTGTTATGAAAAGTCATAATTTTTATATCTATTATTTATTTAATTTAGCGTTTCTTATAAAAATATTAAAAAGTTAGGAACTAAATCTTAGTTTCTAATAGTTTATTATTTTGTTTTAATATTGTGTGTTAAACAAATGGCAATAGAACCAATCATACCTACTAACAATATTAAAGATATTAATATAGTAAAATAAAATAAATGTAAGTATAAAAATTCACCGAATAACAAAATATCATTATTAGAATATTGAATAATATTTGATATTCAAATATCTGAGATAGTAACCAAGTCCAAAACTATCGTTTCTAAGTTAGTGATAAGATATTCAAACGTGATGAAAAATAAAATAAATATAAAAAAATAAAAATTATCAATTAAAAAGGTAGACTTTTTGATAAATAAATAATTATTATTAACCATCATTAATATAAACATAAAATTAATATAGACTTCTGATTTTAAGCTGCATGAATTTATTTTTGGTTAAATATAAAGCTTTAGTGTTATGATTAATAATTTATAGTATTAAAAATTAATATTATTTATTTGATTAACCTATAATAATATAATAACTGCACCTATATAGACAATTAAAAAAATATAACTTAAAAATTCAAATTCTAAACTAAATAAAATAAGACATATATTGATAACAATAAATAATAAACTTAAAACAGAGTAAATAGAATTATGAGAAAAAATCAACAATAAACCAAGTAAAAATATTATGAAAAAAATAACAAAAAATCAAGTAGTCATTTAAATTATGTATAAAAATAAACTAAATTTTATATTATTGTATTAATACTAATATCAATTAAATTTTTAAAATTTTTAATTCAAAATTAGATAATAAAGGAATAATTATCATAAAATAAGCGAAATAAAAAATTGTAGCGAGTTGACTTATAATTACATACGGATACTCAACCAGTTGAGATCCTAATCACCCTAGTAATAAAACGTTGGCAACGAATAACCAGAAAAATAGTTGTGAAACTATATCAAATTTTGAACTACTGATTTTAAATTTTTGTAAAAAAGGTAAACCAAACAAAATTACAAGAGATAAACCCATACAAGCAACACCTCCTAATTTTGAAGGTATTGACCGTAAAATTGCATAATACGGTAAAAAATATCATTCAGGCACAATATGCGTTGGTGTTACAATAGCATCCGCACGTATATAATTGTCACTGTGTCCTAAAGCATTAGGATAAAAGAATATGAAAAAAGTGAACAAAGAAATTAATATTAAAAAACCAAATAAGTCTTTAACATAAAAATAAGGATAAAAAGTAATTCGATCGGTTTTAGAACAAATGCCTAAAGGATTAGTTGAACCATTAATATGTAAAATACTAATGTGCGATAAGGCCAAACCTGCTATTAAAAAAGGCAGTAAATAATGTAAACTAAAAAATCTATTTAAAGTCGCATTAGATATACTAAAACCGCCTCATAATCATTTAGCGATACTATCACCTATAATTGGTATTGCTGAAGCTAAATTAGTTATTACAGTTGCACCTCAATAAGACATTTGACCTCAAGGTAAAACATAACCCATAAAAGCAGTTGCCATCATTAGAATAAATATTAAAATACCTGTATATCATAATGCAATTTTTCGATACGATTTAAAATATAATCCACGACCAATATGAATATAAGTCATAATAAAAAACATTGATGCACCATTGGCATGAGTATAACGTATTAACCAACCATTATTTATATCTCGTGAAATATGCTCAATACTATTAAAAGCTAAGTCAATATGTGGTGTATAATGCATAGCTAGTAAAACACCTGTTAATATTTGAATACCTAAACACAAACCTGCTAAAGAACCAAAACCTCAGAAATAATTAATATTACTTGGTGTTGGATAATCTACGATATGATTATTAAAAATTGAAACAATTGGAATATTTATTATCCTCATTAAATTTTACAATAAAACATCATCTTAATCCTTATGTATAACTAATCATTTTTTAACGATCAATCTCCCCAAAAACTACATCAATTGTTCCAATTATTGTTACAATATCCGCAATTAATAAATTTTTGGCTAAATAATCTATACCTTGTAAATGTATAAAGCCTGGTGATCTAATTTTACAACGATAAGGTTGATTGCTTCCATCTGATATTAAATAAACACCAAATTCACCTTTTGGTGCTTCAATCCCAACGTAACTTTCACCTGGTAAAATAGTAAATCCTTCACTATACAATTTAAAGTGATGAATTAAACCTTCCATAGAATGCTTTAAAAAATTTCTTGTTGGTGGACTAATTTTATGATTTTCTGTTTTAATTGAACCTACGGGTAATTTTTCAATACATTGTTCAATAATTACTAATGCCTGACGCATTTCTTCAATTCGTAATAAATAACGGTCATAACAATCACCAGAAGTACTAATCGGTATATTAAAAACTAAATCATTATATATTTCATATTGAGTATTTTTTCTTAAATCTCAATTGATTCCAGTAGATCTTAATAAAACGCCTGTAAAGCCGTAATTTAAAGCAGATTTTCTCGAAATAATACCAATATTCAATAATCGTTGTTTTCAAATACGATTTTTTGTTAATAATTCTTCAATTTCATCAATTCTTGATCCAAATTGTTTAATAAAATAATAAATATCTTCAATTAATCCTAAAGGTAAGTCTTTTGAAACTCCACCAGGTCGAATATATGCTGCATGCAATCGGGCTCCCGAGACTCGTTCGTAAAATTCCATAAGTTTTTCACGTTCTTCAAAACCATATAAAAATGGAGTTAAGGCTCCAACGTCTAAAGCATGAGTAGTTAACGACATTAAATGATTTAAAATTCTCGTTATTTCACAAAATATAACCCGTATATATTGAGCACGTTTAGGTATGTTTAAGTCTAATAACTTTTCAATACATAAACTATAACTATGTTCTTGAGCCATAGTCGAAACATAATCTAATCTATCAAAATAACCTAAACTTTGAATGTAATTTTTTGATTCAATTAATTTTTCAGTACCTCGATGTAACAAGCCAATATGTGGATCACAATAAATAATAGTTTCTCCTGTTATTTCTAAGATTAATCTTAACACTCCATGAGCTGCAGGATGTTGTGGTCCAAAATTTAAGTTAAATACTTTGATTTTTTTTATGAAATTAGGATTATTGGTCATTTAATTACCACCTCAAATATAAAGAACGATAAATAAAAATAATCAAACCACATCCACGAAATGCCAATACCAAATAGCACATTCGAATCCAACATGATGACTAGTTGTAAAATGGTAATTAAAATGTCTTAATAAACAAATAATTAAAAAAATAGTACCAACCAATACATGACATCCATGAAAACCTGTTAACATGAAAAATAAAGAACCATAAATACTATCATTAATAGAAAATGAAGATTCAACATATTCATAATATTGAATTGCTGTAAATAATAAACCATAACTTATTGTAGCTAGTAAAGAATTGGTCATTCCATTTCGATCGTTACTTAAAATCGCGCGATGCGATCAAGTAATTGCGATACCAGAAGATAATAAAATAATAGTATTTAATAATGGCATTCCTCAAGGATCTAAAGTTATTATACCGATCGGTGGTCAAGCTGAACCGATATCTACAGATGGTGCTAAACTACCATGAAAAAAGGCTCAAAAAAAAGAGAAAAAAAACATTACTTCGGATGCGATAAATAAACACATACCCAATCTAATACCACGTTGGACTTTATAAGTATGGTGACCTTCAAAAGTTGATTCAACAATAATGTCAGAAAATCAACGTGATAAATAAAAACAAAAAACACATAAACTAATTATAAAGTAAACTGTTCCTTTGATAAAAAAATGGAAATACATAATAAAACTTAACGTTAAGGTTAATAAAGATATAGCTGTCATAATTGGTCAAGGACTGATATCTACTAAATGAAACGGATGTTGTTCATTTGATTTAAAATTATAATTGAGACGTTTCTTTAAAAAAGTCATTGAAAAAATTAAAATAACCTTATATACATTATTATTATACGTATAACGCAATTATTAATTTCAATTCAACGCGCCTTTTTTTCATTCGTATACAAAACCTATTGTTAAAATAATTAAAAAAAAAATCATTATTCAATAACCAAAAACGCCTAAATTCCCTACGACAATTGCTCAAGGAATCATAAAGGCAATTTCAAGATCAAATATAATAAACAAAATACCTACAATATAAAATTGAAGATTAAATGAATTATGACCATCACCAAATGGCTCAAAACCGCATTCATAAGAACTACTTTTTTCAAAATTAGCTAAATTCGGAGCTAATAAAAACGATAAAGTTAATAAAATACCTGATAAAACAATAGAAAAAACGATAAATATACCTAAACCATAATATTGAAACATATAAATCATTAAAACAATAAATTTAATTTACCTATAACACAAGCGGATAGAGGATTTGAACCTCTACTTTTGAAACATGAACCCAATGTACGACCATTATACGAATCCACTTTAAGATGAGTAGGATTTGAACCTACGAAGGTTATTCACCGATAAATTTACAATCTATTACTTTTAACCACTCAGCCATCACCTCTCGAATTAATAGGATTCGAACCTATATCAATTGTTCCCAAAACAAACGCAATAACCTAATTATGCTATAATTCGACAAGAAGAATAGGACTTGAACCTATAACTAAAATTTTGAAGACTTTTATTTTTACCATTTAAACTATCCTCTCAAAACAATTGCTTAAAAATGGAATTGAACCATTACACAAGGATTTTCAGTCCTACGCTCTACCGATTGAGCTATTCAAGCAACTTTATCTTTTATTGGACTTGAACCAATACTCTAAATGAAATGGATTTTAAATCCATCGTGTCTACCTATTCCACCAAAAAGACTTAAATTAAACCCAGCGGGATTCGAACCCACAACCATTAGATTAAAAGTCTACTGCTCTACCATTGAGCTATGCGTTCAAATATTGGAATCGATGGGATTTGAACCCATGATAATATATATTATTTTAGTTTAGCAAACTAATACCTTAAACCACTCAGTCACGATTCCAAAATTATTTAGATTTGAAATTTGAAGTTAAGAAGAGAATTGAACTCTTATAATTAAATTTGCAATTTAAAACATTACCTTTATGCTACTCAACCAAAGAATTTGGAGATAACCAGAATTGAACTGATGATTTATGTATGCAAAACATATATTTTACCAATTAAATTATATCCCCAGAAAATCGAATAAGATGGGACTTGAACCCATAACATTTAGTATGACAAACTAATGTTCTACCGTTTGAACTACTTATTCTTAGGTATAAATGGACTTGAACCATTACTATTCATTTATCAAACGAAGGCTCTACCAATTAAGCTATATACCTTTTAGGGCAAAAGGAATCGAACCTTTATAATTAGTATCAAAAACTAATGTCTTTACCTCATCGACCATACCCCAATGGGAATTAAAATTGTTTATATATTTTAATTTTTAACTTAGATCTTTGTCTTTTTTTTTTTTTTAGACGGCAACCGTTATAATTTTTTTTTTCAATTATTCGACAGTAATTAATTGGAATGTGTAAAATTAATTTTTTAATTACTTTTAGTCTAAAATATAAAATACTAACTAATTTTAAATTATTAATAAATAATTTTTTTTCGTTAATGAATTCTATACAATTTAGTATCAATATTTCGAATCCTTCGAGAATTGTTTTATTTCGGTGTCGAAACCCAATTAAACCCATAGATATTATTTTTTTTACTTTATTATTTAAATCTAATATATTAATAAAAATATTGTTGGATAAAATTATAATATGAAGATTAACAAAATTCATAGCCTATTACCCATTATGAGAATTGAACTCATATTTACATTGTGAAAAAATGTCGTCATAACCTTTAAACTAAATGGACAAATAAAAATATTTTTAATTTTATTTAAAACGTAAAAAATTTATCTTCTTAATAAGAAAGATTCATTCTTCTATATAAATAATAATTAAAAATATACGTTGTATAAAAGAACTTAACGTAAAATATTTAAATTCATTTTTTTGTATCTCAAAAATACTTTTGTAAAGAAGTCAAAATAACACATGATTATTAGTTGCTTTTAAAATTAAAAACAACTAAAAATATTATTTATTATTATAACTATTTTACGGTTGAAAAAATATTAATGAATTGTTGATCGTAAAATTTAGAATCATTTTCATTATTAATATAATTAATAAAATCTTTTAACGTTATACCTTCAATAACTATCGGCATAAAAGCGTGGTTAACACCGCAAATTTCTGAACATTGACCAAAATATATTCCTTTTCGATTAATTCATAAAGATATTTGATTTAAACGTCCAGGACAAGCATCCATTTTAATACCTAAAGATGGAACAGCAAAACTATGTAATACGTCTGTTGAACTTATCAAAATTCGAATACTTGTTTCAATAGGTAATGCTAATCTTTTATCGACTTCTAATAATCGTAATGAACCAAAAGCTAAATCTTCTTCTAATATCATATAACTATCGATATTAATTTCTTTATTAATTTCTGAAAATTCATATGATCAAAATCATTGGTTACCTATAACTTTAACAGTAATTTCAGGACTAGCTAATTCATCTATTGCATAAAGTAATGAAAAAGATGGAATCGCTAACATTAATAATATAATACTTGGTATTGTTGTTCAAATTATTTCTAATTCAATATTATGGGTAATATTTGCAGGTATTGCATGTAAATCCTGATTAAATAATTGAATAATACGAATTAACATTCAAGATACAAAAATAATGATGACAATCAAAAAATACATAATATCATGATGCAATTCAATTACTCCTTCCATAATACTTGACGCTGGATCTTGAAATCCAAGTTGTCAATTTTCTGGTGAATCGAGGAATTTAAATCTTTTTATTTTGTTAATAAAAGATAAACGATTACCTAAAAACAATTTTTGAACATAAAAACAGGTTAGTAAATCATTTTTTCAACTTAAATATAAATCTGGACAACCATAAACCAAAAGATCATAAGTAAAATAAAAAAAAATAAATACTGCAATAACTGAAATACTTGATCCTAGCGATGCAACCATATTTCATCCTGAAAAACAATCTGGAAAATCTGGAACTCTTCGAGTCATACCTGCTAAACCTAAAAAGTGTAAAGGAAAAAAAGTTAAATTAACACCAACAAAAAATGTAATGAAATGTAAGTTAGCTAAAGTTGAACTATATTTTAAACCTACAATTTTACCGATTCAATAGTATCAACCTGCAAATAGACCGAATACCGCTCCCATACTTAAAACGTAATGAAAATGAGCAATTACGTAATAAGTATCATGAAAAGCTAAATCAACACCAGCATTTGCCAATAAAACACCAGTTACTCCACCAGTCGTAAACAAGATAATAAAACCTAAAGAAAAAATTAAAGGCGTTTCAAAATTTAATGAACCTTTCCATAACGTAGCTAATCAACTAAATACTTTTATTCCAGTTGGTACAGCAATAACCATTGTTGCAGCAGTAAAATAAGATCGTGTGTCGATATCCAAACCAACTGTAAACATATGATGACTTCATACTAAAAACCCTAAAAATCCGATACTCATCATAGCACATACCATACCATAATAACCAAAAATACTCTTAGATGATAAAGTTTCAATTATTTGACTCACAATACCAAAAGCAGGCAAAATTAATATATATACTTCTGGATGCCCGAAAAATCAAAACAAATGTTGATATAATAGTGGGTCGCCACCTCCCGCAGTATCAAAAAACATAGTATTTAAATTTCTGTCAGTCAACAGCATCGTGATTGCCCCAGCTAGAACAGGTAAAGATAAGACCAATAAAAACGCAGTTACTAAAACAGATCAAACAAATAAAGGTAAACGTTTTAATCCCATTCCTCTAGCTCTCATGTTATAAATAGTAACAATAAAATTAATTGCTCCAGCTATTGATGAAATACCTGCTAAATGAAGACTGAAAATTCCAGCTTCAATTGATGCTCCTGAATGAGCATAAACCCCTGATAAAGGTGGGTATAAAGTTCAACCAGTTCCAACACCAGCCTCAATAAAACTTGATAATAACAATAAACCTAACGCAGGAGGCAACAATCAAAAACTGATATTATTAAGTCTTGGGAATGCCATGTCAGGTGCACCTAATTGTAAAGGAATAAATCAATTACCTCAACCTCCAATCATAATTGGCATCACCATGAAAAATATCATAATAAGACCATGAGCCGTTACAACTACATTATATAATTGATAATTACCTAATAAAATCTGATTACCTGGTTCAGATAATTCTCAACGGATCAAGACTGATAAAGTTGTACCTATAACACCTGAAAACGCCCCAAAAATTAGATATAATGTTCCAATATCTTTATGGTTTGTGGATCAAAATCATCTAGTTAATCAAGCTTGCACTTTTTTTTGTAACACATCAAAAAATAAAAAAGGTTAAGAAAATTAAATGATTGTAACTTATTAAATAAATATATTATTTATTATGTCGTTATGCGACGCTAAATATTACTTAAAAATTGATGGAACATATCAATATTTAATTTTTTTTTAATATCAAACTCAAAATTTGAAGTTTTATATTCTAATAAAACGGTTTTAATTACATTGTTAATTTCAGATACGGCATACTTATCGAAATAACCATTCATTCCCATGAAAATTAATAATACTTGAATATTGACAGCTTCCGGTTGACTATGCGATTGTTTTAGTAATTCAATTAAACGTTCACCTCTAGATAAAGTATGTTTTGTAGAATCATCTAATTCTGAAGCAAAAGCCGAAAAAGATTCGACTTCTCGATATTGAGCCAACTCTAATTTCAATGATCCTGCAATTTGTTTCATTGACTTTACTTGAGCCGCAGATCCCACACGACTAACTGATAATCCAACATTAATTGCGGGTCGAATTCCTTGATTAAATAATTCACTTTCTAAAAATACTTGACCATCAGTAATAGATATAACATTAGTTGGAATATAAGCGGATACATCCCCTGCTTGAGTTTCAACAACTGGCAAAGCTGTTAAAGATCCACCACCGTACGAGTCGTTTAATTTAGCAGACCGCTCTAATAACCTACTATGAAGGTAAAAAACATCTCCTGGATAAGCTTCACGACCTGGCGGACGTCTTAATAATAGTGACATTTGACGATAAGCCACAGCTTGTTTACTTAAATCGTCGTAAATAACTAAAGCGTGACAACTATTTTCACTTAATCATTCACCAATAGCACAACCAGAATAAGGTGCTAAATATTGTAAAGTAGCAGGATCCGACGAGCTAGCCGAAACTACAACGGTAGTGCTAAAAGCATTTTTTTCTTTTAATAACTCAACAATTCTAGAAATTGTTGATTTTTTTTGACCCACAGCAACATAAATACAATATAAATGACCATTTTTTCTTTGGTTTAAAATAGTATCAATACATATTGTAGTTTTACCTGTTTGTCGATCACCAATAATTAATTCTCTTTGACCACAGCCAACTGGAGTCATGCTATCAATCGCTCGAATACCGGTTTGCATTGGTTCATTAACAGATTGTCGAGGAATAATACCAATCGCTTTAGTATCTACTTGACGTAAAATTGTAGTAGACAATTTTGCACCACCATCAATTGTATAGCCTAAACTATCAATTACTCGACCAAATAAATTAATGGTTAACGGAATTGACATGATATCAAAAGTTCTATATACTAATGAATCTTGTTGTAAATCTTTTTCGCTCCCAAAAATAACAACTCCGACGACATTACCTTCTAAGCTTAACGCCATTCCATCAATCATTTCTTGTCCTAGTTTAACTCGCTCACCAGATTTTACTCCCATTAAACCAGAAACTTTAGCTACTCCATCGCTAACTGAAATAACTTTCCCAACGTCTAAAAAATTATCATAAACAGAAAAACCTTGTAAAGATATAGATAATTTATTTCATAGAGTTAATTTTTTTGCTTGCTTTTTAACAACTTTTTTAATCTTTTTAACCATGAGCTTAAATGATTAAAAGTTTTAAAATTAAACTAATTCATATAAATAATTAGATGAAACATACGTATAATCTAATATTAAGTTTGGAAAAATACCAAATAAAAAATAAAAATTTATTCTTCTTTTTTTGTATATTTAGTAGTGCGGCCAATAATTTTATTATCATTATTGTATATGTAATTTTTGTCAGCAACGGAAAATTTAAGTGCAGTCAACCGTTCGAAATTTATTCGATTAGTTTCAACGCGTGGATGGTCCGATAAATAATAGATAAAATAACTAATTGATTTTGGTTTTTCGACTTTAATCAAGTGATTTATAACCTTATTGATTACTTTTCGACTTTTTTTAAATCCTGCGGTTGTTTTATTGACAACTATTGTTGCGGTAAAATAAAATCGTGTGTCGATATCCAAACCAACTGTAAACATATGATGACTTCATACTAAAAACCCTAAAAATCCGATACTCATCATAGCACATACCATACCATAATAACCAAAAATACTCTTAGATGATAAAGTTTCAATTATTTGACTCACAATACCAAAAGCAGGCAAAATTAATATATATACTTCTGGATGCCCGAAAAATCAAAACAAATGTTGATATAATAGTGGGTCGCCACCTCCCGCAGTATCAAAAAACATAGTATTTAAATTTCTGTCAGTCAACAGCATCGTGATTGCCCCAGCTAGAACAGGTAAAGATAAGACCAATAAAAACGCAGTTACTAAAACAGATCAAACAAATAAAGGTAAACGTTTTAATCCCATTCCTCTAGCTCTCATGTTATAAATAGTAACAATAAAATTAATTGCTCCAGCTATTGATGAAATACCTGCTAAATGAAGACTGAAAATTCCAGCTTCAATTGATGCTCCTGAATGAGCATAAACCCCTGATAAAGGTGGGTATAAAGTTCAACCAGTTCCAACACCAGCCTCAATAAAACTTGATAATAACAATAAACCTAACGCAGGAGGCAACAATCAAAAACTGATATTATTAAGTCTTGGGAATGCCATGTCAGGTGCACCTAATTGTAAAGGAATAAATCAATTACCTCAACCTCCAATCATAATTGGCATCACCATGAAAAATATCATAATAAGACCATGAGCCGTTACAACTACATTATATAATTGATAATTACCTAATAAAATCTGATTACCTGGTTCAGATAATTCTCAACGGATCAAGACTGATAAAGTTGTACCTATAACACCTGAAAACGCCCCAAAAATTAGATATAATGTTCCAATATCTTTATGGTTTGTGGATCAAAATCATCTAGTTAATCAAGCTTGCACTTTTTTTTGTAACACATCAAAAAATAAAAAAGGTTAAGAAAATTAAATGATTGTAACTTATTAAATAAATATATTATTTATTATGTCGTTATGCGACGCTAAATATTACTTAAAAATTGATGGAACATATCAATATTTAATTTTTTTTTAATATCAAACTCAAAATTTGAAGTTTTATATTCTAATAAAACGGTTTTAATTACATTGTTAATTTCAGATACGGCATACTTATCGAAATAACCATTCATTCCCATGAAAATTAATAATACTTGAATATTGACAGCTTCCGGTTGACTATGCGATTGTTTTAGTAATTCAATTAAACGTTCACCTCTAGATAAAGTATGTTTTGTAGAATCATCTAATTCTGAAGCAAAAGCCGAAAAAGATTCGACTTCTCGATATTGAGCCAACTCTAATTTCAATGATCCTGCAATTTGTTTCATTGACTTTACTTGAGCCGCAGATCCCACACGACTAACTGATAATCCAACATTAATTGCGGGTCGAATTCCTTGATTAAATAATTCACTTTCTAAAAATACTTGACCATCAGTAATAGATATAACATTAGTTGGAATATAAGCGGATACATCCCCTGCTTGAGTTTCAACAACTGGCAAAGCTGTTAAAGATCCACCACCGTACGAGTCGTTTAATTTAGCAGACCGCTCTAATAACCTACTATGAAGGTAAAAAACATCTCCTGGATAAGCTTCACGACCTGGCGGACGTCTTAATAATAGTGACATTTGACGATAAGCCACAGCTTGTTTACTTAAATCGTCGTAAATAACTAAAGCGTGACAACTATTTTCACTTAATCATTCACCAATAGCACAACCAGAATAAGGTGCTAAATATTGTAAAGTAGCAGGATCCGACGAGCTAGCCGAAACTACAACGGTAGTGCTAAAAGCATTTTTTTCTTTTAATAACTCAACAATTCTAGAAATTGTTGATTTTTTTTGACCCACAGCAACATAAATACAATATAAATGACCATTTTTTCTTTGGTTTAAAATAGTATCAATACATATTGTAGTTTTACCTGTTTGTCGATCACCAATAATTAATTCTCTTTGACCACAGCCAACTGGAGTCATGCTATCAATCGCTCGAATACCGGTTTGCATTGGTTCATTAACAGATTGTCGAGGAATAATACCAATCGCTTTAGTATCTACTTGACGTAAAATTGTAGTAGACAATTTTGCACCACCATCAATTGTATAGCCTAAACTATCAATTACTCGACCAAATAAATTAATGGTTAACGGAATTGACATGATATCAAAAGTTCTATATACTAATGAATCTTGTTGTAAATCTTTTTCGCTCCCAAAAATAACAACTCCGACGACATTACCTTCTAAGCTTAACGCCATTCCATCAATCATTTCTTGTCCTAGTTTAACTCGCTCACCAGATTTTACTCCCATTAAACCAGAAACTTTAGCTACTCCATCGCTAACTGAAATAACTTTCCCAACGTCTAAAAAATTATCATAAACAGAAAAACCTTGTAAAGATATAGATAATTTATTTCATAAAGTTAATTTTTTTGCTTGCTTTTTAACAACTTTTTTAATCTTTTTAACCATAAGCTTAAATGATTAAAAGTTTTAAAATTAACTAGACATTAATTAATTTAAATTGAATTAATTCATATAAATAATTAGATGAAACATACGTATAATCTAATATTAAGTTTGGAAAAATACCAAATAAAAAAGTTAGAAAAAGTAAAATGAAAAAAATAAAATTCTCTTTTCTAGTTATATCGGATCATGTCTTAATAAAATTTACTTTTAAGCCACCAAAAACAATCCGATTAAAAAATCACATCGTATATATAACGCTTAAAACAACGCTACTAGCAGATAAAATTAATATAAAAAAGTTTTTATCAACCAAGCTTATGAAAATCATTAATTCTCCAATAAAATTAAATGTTAATGGAGTACCAACATTTGCCAAGCAAAAGATTAATAAATATATTGAAAATAAAGGCATTCGGAAAGCTAAACCCCCATAATAATTTAACAATCTTGTACCATGGCGTTTATATAAATTACCAATAATAAAAAATAAAGCTGAAGATACTATACCATGAGCTAACATCAGAAAAACTGCACCTTGTAACCCATTTGGATTAGCGGCAAATAATCCTAGAAGAACTACGTTCATATGAGCTACTGATGAATAAGCAATAATACGTTTTAAGTCAACTTGCCTTATTGTAGTTAATGAAGCATATATAATACTAATTATACCAAATATTGCTACAATGGGAAAATAGTAATAACTTGCATAAGGAAATAAAGGTAAAACAAACCTTAAATACCCATAACCACCTAATTTTAGTAGTAACCCAGCTAAAATAACAGAACCTGCTGTTGGAGCTTCAACATGTGCTTCAGGTAACCATAGATGGAATGGAAACATTGGTATTTTAACCGAAAAAGCAATAAAACTAAAAAACCATAATAAACATTCTTTGTCAGACTCAAAAAACGTGTTTTGTAAAATTAAAAAATTAGTACTATAAGTTTCATATAATAAAATTAAAATACAAAAAAACATTAAAATTGAACCTAAGAAAGTATATATGAAAAAATAAAAATCAGCTTGAATTTTTCTTTCACGTGATCCTCAAATACCAATAATCAAAAACATTGGAATTAAAACACTTTCAAAAAAAACATAAAAAACCAGTAGGTCAAGAGTAATAAACGAAAAAATTAAAAATAGATCTAGTAATAAAAAGTATATAATAAATTCTTGATTTTTGGATAAAGATACTTTGTAATTTCAGCTGTCAACCAGACATAAAAAAATAAGTAAAGAAGTCAATATAATAAAAAATAGAGATATACCATCGATACCGATTATATTTAAATAATTATTATTTTCTATAAACTGAAATTCGTGAGTCGATTTATCAAAAAATATTCAAAAGCTTGAAGTAATTAATAAATTAATCCCAAAAAAAAAAATACTTTGATTAGTTAATAAAATATTAGATTTTAATTTAGAGTATTTTGTAATAAAAAACATAGGTGAAAAAATGAAATAACCTAAGCCAACCACTAATAAAAATAATAATAAAAACAACAACATTATACTTATATTGGAACAACATACATTATCAAAATAAAAAATAAATTATAGTAGTTGTTTTCACAATTTTAATAAACTATAATATAATTTATCAAATCGTAAATCAAAATAATAATTATCAATTAACAAATTAGTTTGAATTAAATTTCTAAATTGTACTCGAAAAGAATTAATTTTAAATTGTTCCCGAATTTTATTATAAACAAAAGGCGAACGTAAAATACTTGTAAATTTATTTTCAATGGAAAAGTTTAATTTTTTTATATTAAGCAAATTAATAACTAATAAAAGTAAATCTCGATTTAATAATCTTAAATCATTATTTTCAATATAAAAAGTGATCGAAAAATTTAAATACTTTCACACATATAGATTTAGAAAAAAAAAAGATCTAAATACACACAAGAAATAATTATAAACAAAGCGAAATGTTAACGTCATATTTTGAAATGATATCGCACCTATTTTTCAATTAATATATAATTTATTTAATATATAAATAATTTTTTTTTCTTTTATAAAACAATGTAAAATAAAATCAATACAATATGAAATATGTATAGTTAATTTTTTCACGGTTTTTACTTTTCGAGATAAATTTTCTGCTAGAATTAATTGATAAATTTTGTTCATTTTATTAGTTATTGATTAATAGGTAACTTTAAAAATCGACTAAAAGATTCTCTATGATTAAAATTAAGAAATTTTTTAAATATAATTAATTTTAAACTATTTTGTTTGAATAACTTAATATACTGATCATTAATTTCTATTAATTTTTCTGTTTGAATTAAACTTGGTAATCCTTTTAATTCTCAAAGTAAATTTTGCTTATGGTTACCGCCAGCTAAAAAAATATTTTTAAAAGAAGACGAAAAAATTAATCAAATTAAAACAAAATTATTAAAAAATAAAAATGATTCATATTTACTTTTTAAAATAAACAGTAAATTTGCTTTAATTTTTTGATCAATTAATTTTAAAAAGTTGAATAATAAGAATACTATTATTTTATCTTTTTTTTTTTTTATATTTATAATAAATTGTAAATAATAATTTTTTAAAACATAAAAATTTAATACAGGAAAATAATTTTTATCGTTAATGTAAAATTGTCCCTTAACATGATAATATTCTTCTAAATACATTTAAAATTTTAAACTTGAAAACCTTTCGAAATCAATTGTTTTTTTTGATCGGTAAACGACAATTAACAGACCTAAACCGATAGAAGATTCTACTGCCGCAACAGTAATAATAAATAAACTAAAAATCTGTGCTGATTTATTGATAATTAAACTCATAAAAATAAAATTTAAACCGATACTTATTAGCATTAATTCAATACAAAGTAATAAAATCAGTAAATTTCGTTTATTATAAAAACTTCCGATAAAACCTAAGCTAAAAATGACATAAGAAAAATTAAATAATAATAAAAAATTGAAATAAGTTAGAGATTTTTCTACAATAAAAGAATTAATGAACATTGATAACATCATTAAGATAAATCGACAATAATACAATAAAAACATAAGCCTGTAAAAAAGCAATTACAAATTCTAATCCTGTAACACAAAATATTATACCAAAAGGTAAAAAAGACAAAAATAATCAAATTGAACCCGCCGAAAAAATATTTCAAACAAAACCAATCAATATTTTCATTAGAATATGTCCTGCCATCATATTCGCAAATAATCGAATTGATAAACTTAAGATACGAGAAAAATACGAAACATATTCTATTATAATTAATAGTGGTATAATGAAAATAGGAACGCCTTCAGGTAAAAACAAGACAAAATATTTTTCTTTATGATATAAAATACCTATTATATTCGTACCTATGAAAAAAGCCAAAGAATAAAATAAAGTAAAGATCAAATGGCTCGTAATTGTAATACTGTAGGGAGTCATACCAATTAAATTACTTACTAAAATAAACAAAAAAACGAAATAAAATAGAAAAATAAAAGAATATTTTTTAATTGACATGTTATCTTTTAATACGTCTTTGATAAAAACGAATAAAAACTTAATCACAAACTCAATTGAATTTAAATTAAATACATTTTTAAAACTATAAAATAAAAATAAAACAAGGATAAAATTAAAAAGCATCATAAGACCGAAATTAGTTACTGCAAAATTCTTATATAAGTTATTAATTATAATAACGTCAAACTGTTCTAAAGGATTTAATATATTAAGCATGTTATTAAACTAAACTTTATTAAATAAAATAATTTTAGAATAAATATTTAATATGAAATAATGGCTAAAATATGTCAAACTATTTGACACTATCGGATACTCACCTAAAAATGAATCTATATCTTTAATAACTCCTATGATTAAAATGCCTAAATTTTGTATTTCTTTTATAACTGATTTATAACTGTCATAATCAAAAATCAAAAATATATTTGGTATTGTTATTTTATTTTTAGTGTATAAATGATTAGAAAAAATACCTTTTCGAACAACTAGCTCAATAATATTTTTGTTGATATTACCTAAAGTAAAAGAATTAAATCTAGTATCTTTATAGTAAAAACTATTAACACCAAATATTAAAACGGAACCCGATTTAATTATTAAACTTCTGATTAAGTTAAACGTTTTTTTTAAATATAATAATGTTTTGTCCATATAAATTAATGCGATTTTTTGTTGTTGATAGTACAAATATCGATTTAAATTATTTCAATTTGAATTGGATTGTATTCATGAATAACTTAGACTATAAAACCTGACTAGAAAAAAATTTTGAGTATGCATCAAATTAACCTTATTTCCTCTGTAAAATTCACCTAAAAAATTTAATTATTTCATTTAAATTTTTTTTTTAATAATAATAATGAAATTTTTTTTTTTTTTTTTTTTAATAATAATAATAAAATTTTTTTTTTTTTTTTCTTTATATAGCTTCAACAAAAATGCTTAAAAATGTCTACTTTTAAGAATAAAATATTTTTTTTAAAATTAATCATAGTTAGATAAACACATTTATTAATAAAAACAAGATAATTATTCTTAGAGTAAATCATAAATAGAAAAAATGGGATTTGAACCCATGATAATTTTATTATATTTGTTTTCAAAACAAACGCCTTAAACCACTCAGCCATTTTTCTAATTATCTTGAAAAGGATTTGAACCTTCAAAAATTAGAATCTAAAACTAACGTGTCTACCATTTCCACCATCAAGATAAAATTAAGTTATTTAATATCTAATCATTTACTACTTATAAAGTTCAAAATTCTCCAACCGCAAATTCCTTTACAATTACCTTGTTACGACTTAGTTTTCGTTATTCATTCAAACGCACAAAATATTCGAAAACCTACTGGTATAAAATATAATGAATATTATATTTAACTAATATTTTTTTAAGCAAATCAACTTCAAAAACTTGACGGGCGGTATGTACCAAACTTATAAAAATTCACCGTATCATTGTTATATACGATTACTTACGATTCCTACTTCATAATTTCAAATAACAGAAATTAATCCGAACTATAAAAAATTTTTTAATTTGTTTTATATTAAAATAATAACTTTTATTTGTATTTTTTATTGTAATACATGCTTAGCCCTAAACCCTTAAAGACCATAACGACTTATCGATTATCCATACTTTCATCTAATAATTAATTAGCAATTTTCTATACTATCAGTTAAAATGACTTATCAGCACAAAACACACTTTTAGCTTAATTGTATTAATATTTTGCTACATACAGCATTTTACATGTATTAAAAAATAATAGTTAGTTAAATTTTATGTAAATAACCATAAAGCTAAAAATACTGTATCATAAATTTGCAGATCAATTCACATCTAATATAATCGAAAATGGGTTACATTCGTTGATTGGACTTAACCTCACATTTTTCAACACGAATTGACGACAGCCATGCAAAACCTGTATTAAAAAATAAATTTTTTATATTTTAATATCTATGGGTAGGTAAGATTTACGCGGATTATCAGATTAAAACACATATTCCACCGTTGATGATAAGTTTTAGTCAAAATCTTTAAGTTTTATTTTTGCAAACGTAATTCCCAAGTGGAGTATTTAATGCTTTTCGCTGTAATACTATAAACTAATATTTAATACTCATCATTAACGGTATAGACTACTAGGGTATCAAATCCTATTCGCTACCTATACTTACATACATCAGCGTCAATCATAATTAGACAATTGTTTTCACCTTCGAAATTCTTATTAATATCGTCAAATTAAACCTTTCCATTAAAAATTCTATTATCTTTGTCATAATTCAAGTTCTAAATTTATTAATTTAAAACTGAACAACTAATCCAGTATTTATAAAGAATAAATCAAACAACCTACGTATCCTTTATACTCAATAATGGCGAATAACACCAGCCCTTCTTGTATTACCGCAACTGCTGGCACATAGATTTGTTAGGGCTTTTTATCTTTAATCATTATTGAATTAGATAAAACATGTTACTCAATATTAATACCTTTCACATTGAAAATATTTTATGATCAAACTTTCGTTCATTGTCCATATATTCTTAACTGCTGACTATAAAAAATAGTTTGATTCTTATCTCAGTATCAACGTGGCTTCAATTCCTCTCAGAACAGCTAAACATTATTGGCTCAAATTTAATTAAAAAGCTGATTACCTTAAACCTCTACTAATTTGCTATATAACATATAATTTAAATTTTTTTTTTATTCAATATTACAAATATTTTGAGTTATATTATCAAATTTAGTATATTACTCACTCGTTTGCTATAATAACAAATTAAATAATAATTAATCAAATTATCTACGAACCTGGGGTCTCATGGAGTAAATAATTTAATTAAGTATTATAAAAGTTTGAATTATTAAACTTACATGTTTAATAAAAATTTTTAGCATTCATTCAGAACCAGACATATTCATATTTTTATTTTAATTTCTGATTACTTATATTATTTAATTATTTTTAATTTTATAGATACAAAAATACCAGTTAAAAATAACGTAATTAAATTTTATAAAAATTGTTAACTTCTTCACAAAAATGTTTTTGTGATACAAAAAAATAAGTTTAAAAATAAATACTTCGTAATTGGACTTAATGTAATATTTAATGGTTAATTTACTGTTAAAAAGTTAAAGTTTTTAATTACAAATCATTGATTATTTTTAACTGTAAATTTTTGCGTGTTTTATGTTTTTATGGTTTATTACATTTTTTATTATGTTATCTTATATTTTTAAAATACAGCCGAATCAAAGCATTAAATTATAACCTGAAAATATAGATTAATTTTGGATCTAATTTTTAGAATTAAATTATAACCTAAAAATATAAAATAGCAGTATTGCCTAAAAATATAAAATAACATCAAACTGTTCTAAAGGA
>Ga0209713_10000510_pt1 | contig 21969 bp, 5 predicted proteins | sample ArcOceMetagenome_3_FD_187444 | JGI IMG/M metagenome (GOLD analysis project Ga0209713, IMG submission 187444) | Marine eukaryotic phytoplankton communities from Arctic Ocean - Arctic Ocean- Svalbard ARC20M Metagenome (SPAdes) (version 2) | ecosystem: Environmental > Aquatic > Marine > Oceanic... | reverse complement strand
TGCGACTTCCTCAGCGAGTCTAGCATTGCCGTCGAGTCCATCTCGTCTGACTCGGCAGCGACGACTCTGCCCAAGCGATGCCGCAGCGGCTGTGCACCGAGCAGCCGCGGCGCGCAGACCGATTCGAGGGACAGCGCTGAGCTGTACTGTGCCGAGAGGAGCAGGATGGCGATGGCTGCTCGCATGGCTGGGGTCGGACGACAGCCGCGAATCTACCACGCGCTCGTGGCGTCGCGGGGTGGGGCGTGCGTAAGCACCGCACACCACACGATAGCGCCTATTTGCGTACCCGCGCGAGACGTCGACCGCATCTAAGAAGCAGCTGATCGGTTGTGGATTCAAAAAAAAAGCATTCTAAATAAGCCCTCCGATGCCACGAAAGCGCAGCGCCTCAAACTCACGCTCACGCGGGCACTGCACGGTCTCACTCAGTGGAAATGTGTGCCGATTCTGTGACCACCAAGGCCAATAAAAGCCGAGAACGGGAAGGACAGAGGCTGCCGTGCTAGATCTCGGCTGTCTGTTCGAGACGCGGCGTCCGGGCCGCAGGACGAGTGGGCGCCGACGATGGCGCCTTCGCTTCGTAACTCCCTCGATTCTGCGATTCGTAACTCCCTCGATTCTGCGATTCGTAACTCGTCGGGTTGCGCAGGGCCTGGCCCGTCGACCAGTCCGGCTGCGCGTACTTGTCCTTGTTGCGGCTGTCGATGACCGTGACGTTTTTGCGGCAACAGCGGAAGTAGCACGCCCTGATGCGAATACGATTGGCGTAGCACAGACTGAGGACCAGGCCCACCAGCACGATCACGCCGATCGTGAAGCCCAGTTCGGCAGCATCCTTTTGGTCGTGCGGCACGGTGATGAAGCCGAGGAGCGTGAAATCGGGCGGCGGCGCCGGCGGATCGCCCGGCGGCGCCGATGGCGGCAGGGGCGGTGGGGAAGGTGGCGGCGGCGCCGGTGGTGGCGGCGACGGAGGTGGTGGTGAGGGTGGCGGCGGAGGCGAAGCGGGCGGCGAAGCGGGCGGCGAGGGCGGCGGAGCTGGCGGCGGCGAGGGCGGCGGAGCTGGCGGTGGGGACGGGGGCGGGGGAGAGGGCGGCGGTGGCTCCGGCGCCATGTTCGGCGGCGCGGGCGGCGGCGAGGGCGGCGGCGGGTTGGGCGGCGCCCCTGGCGGCTGGGGCGGCGCCGCCGGAGGCTCTATGAAGCCGCCGGAGCCGCTCTCGAACTCCTCCAGCCTCCTGTCGAGGGCTGCGTCGCTAATGGGGAGGCTCGTCATGGTCGGGACCTCGGCCGGGGCGCCGGCCACGAAGGCGGCGGCTGCTGCGCACGCTTGCAACATGCGTGAAGGATCAGCTGAAGCTGTGAGCTGTGGATGTCCGCGGTTTTCGTTGGAACACCAGCGCACAAGCAAAGCTGGGCGATCGCGCCGAGCCAGTAAGTAAGTAAGCGCCGAGCGAGCGGTACTTGCATTGCAAAACATCGCGTCCTCGCTGTCTGTGCAGCCGCGGTCGATCCAAGCACCGCTGAGCCTGCAGGCGCGGCAGATGCAGGGGGAAAGCTCGGGCCTGCATCTGAACATCTTGAGAAGATTATCATGGATTTTCTCGACGGGTAAAGTACTCTGAGGTGCAGAAGGGAGACTATCTTTGTTCTTGGTGTGGCATGGTCACTAAAGTAAAGTCGTAAACTGAGCTAAAACCACAAACAGCTGAGCAGCACGAGCAGCACGACGACGGCGGCGATGGCGCCCAGCAGCATCGGCAACGTCAGGCAGCTGCTCTCGCTCTCGCCCAGCCCTGGCAGCGTCATCACACAAATCCCACCGTTTCCGAGGGTGAGGTCGCACTCGTGGAACCGGGCGTTGCCAGCATCGCCACACCGCTGAAACAAGTCGCACACCATGAGCTGCGGCAGGTGGCACAGCAGCGCGGACGACTGGCTGCAGCTGGTGTGCTGCACGAGGCCGGTGTGCTTGTCGATCATGGGCACCGGGTCGCGGATCGGCGCGACGACCGTCGTGTGCGCGAGGTCGCGCAGCCGCAGGTCGTGCTTGTGGCGCGAGAACTTGAGGCCGGGCGGGCTGAACGCGACCGACGGTATCTTGAGCTTGGCGCCGACGATGCCGGCGAGGCCTCCTCCGAGCGAGTGGCCGGTGACGACGTGCTCCCAGTCCTCGTACCCCTTGATGGTGCCGTTGATGGCGACGTTGATCTCGTCGAGCGCGTCCTCGTAAAAGTTGAGCTTGGCGAGGCGCGACGTCTGGAAGAGCTGCTGCGGCAGCGCGAGCATCCAGACGACCGAGCTGCGAAGGCCGTCGGGCCACAGCGGGATCGAGGGCAGCGCCGCCGAGAACAGCGAGAGCAGGGCGTCCTCCACCCACAGCCGCACGTCGAGCATGATGTCCAGCGGGTCCGTCGGGTCGGTGCCGCGCACCGCGATGACGCGCGTCTTGATGTCGGGGAAGTCGTAGACCTGATACCGCATCGCCGCGCGCGAGCCCCCGCCTGCGTTGCAGTCCTTACGCCCCTTGGTCAGATTCAGCTCCGGCACGCCGCTCGCCGTGCCAGCGAAGAGGAGCTTCCGGCTGTCGTCGATGAAGGCCTCCTCCTCCTTCGAGCGAACTGGGTCAAAGTACGACAGGGTCGCGAGGATCGATAGGTCGAGCGCCGAGAGCTTGCCCCAACGGCTGTCGCAGATCGCGTAGGGCAGCTCGCTCTTGGGCGGCGTCGGCTGCGACTGCTTAGCCAGCTTGAACGTCCCTCGGGCGACGTCGACATGGACGCCGCCCGGCACGTGGGCGCCCGTGTGGAACGTGAGGCTGCTGCGGTCGGGCGTCACGCTGCCCGAGAACATGGAGGAGTGCACCTCCATGTGCTGCTGCAGCAAAATCCCTATGCACAGTGGTGCGCCGAGGCCACCGACGATAACCAGCAGGTACGTGACCAGGTTCTTGACGGTGGAGGCTGTGGCGCGTGCCGGCGGCGATGACGACGATGCGGCAGCTGCGAATTTGCTCGCCGCGGCGAGCTTGCTCCATCGCCCAGCCGCGGAGGAGGACGGGGCCCGTGGCAACGGCGGCGGCTGCGATGACGACGGTGCACTGCTGCTGTGGGGAGCGGATGGTGTGTTGTCCAAGGCTGCACCTTCTCTACTCTGGAGAAGGAGGACCGCGAAGTGGACTGAGATCCGTCCGAAGGTGACGACGAGGACAATGTCGTCGGCGATCCCGTCGAAGACGAAATCGAGCTTCTTGATCCTTTCGAAAATGGCGCCCAGCACGGCGGTGACGATGACGATGGACATGATGATCCGGGGCCACCGCCAACCCATCTGGATGAGGTTGCGCCAGAGCTCCCGGCACGAGAGCAACGCCATGTATACGATGACGTGCCAGCCGGGCACGCACCAGCCGATGACGTGGAAGGCGGCGAAGGCCTCGAGCAGCCCGTCGCGGCCGTTGAGTGCCCGGAACACGAGGCAGAAGAGCTGCGAGACGCCAGTGACTGGCTTCACGTGACCGAGGATATACTTCAGGGTGTCGTCGCTGAGACCCTGGCTCCACAGATCGGTGAGGCCCTGGCTCCACAGGGCCATCATCACGAGCATGGCGTGCTCCAGGCAGAGGACAAGGCCAGCGTACCACAGATTCGCCCAAGCATCGCCACCGCTACTCTCGGATGTCGCCGCGACGAAGACGAATGGAGTGACGAAGAGCACCAAAGTGAGGAACTGGAGCGTGCGCCGCGACCAAAGACCGAGGCTCCTCAGATCGGTTATGCTCCTCCTCAGCCGCGGGAAGCGCGCAGACTCCTTGCCCAAGTCGGCGATTGCGTCGTCAATTGCATTCCACGTGGCGAACCCGAGTGGGATCGGAGGAAACATGCGCGGGATGAGGCTGATGGGGATGGCGCCGAGATTCCAGAGCGTCGCAAGGAGCACGGCACTGCAGTAGAGGCCCCGACCCAGCGACGCTGGCTGGCCATCAGGGTCCGGGAAGACCGAGGTGAGCATCAGGTGGAATATGAGGCTGGCGAGCGCAACGATGCAGAGCGCCACGAAGAGTAGTATGTGGTAGAGCCACAAGATCTCGTCTGCCTGACAGAACAATCGCCAGAGCGGCTTGGCCAAGCCGGAAAAGCGCTCCATTAGCTTTTCGCTGGTGGATCGACGAAGCGGGACCGGGGGCGCTGGCATGCTTGGCGCCGCAGCTCTGGGCTCTGGCGTTGCGGCAGCGCTGGCTGGCGCCGCAGCCTCCGGAAGCTCTGGCTTGGTGGCAGCTCTGGCTGGCGCCGGCGAGGTCGCTCTCCGAGCCGGCGGCATCGCCGACGCACAATCAATCTCAGTCGTCAATTCGTACTGCATGAGTTTCGCATGCTAGGACCAACAGGAAACCAGCGCAGGGGACACACCACTCAAAAAGCTTGGATTAAAGTGTCTTAAGTACCTCTCACCACGACTTCACGTCACACCCAATCCCAGCTGCGCGCACGCCTCGAGCCACAGCGAACGCTTCGCACGCGGCAGCGCAGCGAGCCCCGCGTGCGCCCCCGGCCGAGACGCGCTGCAGCCGACCAGCACGTGGTTGCCCTCCTCCTCGCAGCTGAGGCCAACAGTCGCATCGGCAACGGCGCCTACCTCGGCTCGTAGAGCCGCCACCCCTCGCTCGCAGCCTCGCGCGGCGAGCGCGTTGACGGCGAGCACGCCGCCGTCGTGCAGCGCGCCGAACAGCTCGCGCAGCACCGCCGCATGCCGCAGCGAGGGCGGTGGTGCGCGCATGTCGTCGTCATCGCCGTTCGGGTCGTCGTCGATGTGGCTGGACGTCGACGCGTCGAGGAAGATCGCGTCAAAGGAGGCGCCACAGCACCGTCGCCGTCGCACGTACTCGGCGGCGCCGACGGAGTGCAGCCTGACGCCCGGACCCGGACGCAGCCCAAAGTAGCGTTGACCGAGGTCGAGCGCACGCTCGTCGGGCTCGACGCACTCGCAGATGCACGCCGGGTGACGCTCGCGCACGTGCATGACGAGCGCGCCGCCGCCCACGCCTAGGAAGAGCGCTCGCCTCAGAGGCAGCTCGCACAGGCCGAGGGCAGCAACCATCGCGACGTGGTACTGCGGTAGCAAGATGTTTCGATCAAACGTGGTGCGTGGGCCGCTGCGCGTGCACACGCCATCCTTGGCGGCGACGGCGACGACCCGCACGACCGTCTCGGCGAGAAGGCCATCACGGCCGCCGTGGCTGCTGCCATTATGCTGTCGCCGGCAAAGCCAACGGTAGACATCGCCGTCGGCGGTGCACTGCTCGAGGACTGTGAGGTCGTCTTCAGCGTGTAGTGTGGTGAAGGCGGAGTTGGCGTCGGCTAGCAGCGAGCCCGAGCGGTCACCATTTCGTCCATGCGTCATGCCCGAGATTGTTGAGCAGCCTGCAGCCCTGCGGCTGTTGCGCCAGCGTCTGCTGTTGCTGTTTGTCGCTGAGCCCCGCTTCCGGTTCTTCTGTTACCGTGTGCAGATGAGCTCCGAGGTCCGTGTGAGCGCCATCGACGACAGCGAGGAGCTCCGCCTCCTCGTCCGCGCAGAGCTCAAGCGCCTTCTCCGCGAAGAGAAGGACGACGACGACACACCTCGACTCGGCGTCTACAACGCTGCCTCCATCGCAGCCGGAACTGCGTCGTCGATGGGCGACGGCAAGAACGTCGAGAACATCTACTCGTATGCGATGCACGTCGCAGTCACCGGCTCACCAGTCGACGTGGCCTTCGCGTTGCTCAGCCTCATGTGCACGCAGTGTGCAACCACCCTGTTCGCGTTTGCGTATTTCGACGCGTCTTGGCTCGAGCACGACTTGGCGACAGCGGCGTACCCTGCGCTGTCCGGGATCACGCTTGGGAATTTCTACGAGAGTGATGCCGAGGCGTACTTCGCGAAAAAAGACAGCGCGGGCGTCCCGTACGTGCTCAAGGTAGCGGGCGCGATTGGTTGCATCGTCATGGTGACCCTTGGACGCGGCGAGGACAAGGAGACCCTGTGGACGCCCTTTCCCGCCGCCTCGCCGTCGTACCAGGCCCGCAAACTCCTCAGCCGCCGCGACTGCTGGAGGCTGCTGCCACTCGTCCTGCTGCAGTGCTGCTGGGCCCTCCGCGCTGTGTTCGTTCCGATAGTGATTGTCGTTGGGGTTGGCCATGCCCTTGCCGCAAGCCGGAACGCCCAGGAGACGGTGCTCAATGCACTCGCAGCCGGCTATCTGTTCGATCTCGACAGCCTCGGGTACGCGCTTCTCGTGCCGACCCACAAGCGAGATGCCTATGAGGATGCCCCGCCACTGCTGCTGAGCTGGTCGACGCGGCGGTTGGAGGCCATAGAATGGCTGATTGAAGTGTATTCCTGGGGGCTCTGGACCGTCAGCCTGGTGGTCTCGCTGCACATCTTCCTTGCGACCGACGCAAATGCTATCGATTACGACAGCGGCGGCTACATCGTCAGGGTAGTCAACGAGGTCGGGGTGATTCTGCTCGTGCGCGCTGCACTGATTGGCATCGCTCACGCGCACGTTGCCTTTGCCACCCGCCGCAGTGACCTGCAACAAGGCCAGTCCCAGCTCGTGCGTGGCCGGGGCATGCAGACGCTCTGGCTCGCCAGCCGGTACGTCTGCATCGCGTTTGTGGCGGTGCTTTTTGGATGGCTTGCCTACCTCGCGTACTTCCACGTCCTGGACGACTCTCTGGGATTTACTCCCGTCGAGGGCCAGTGGTGCTTGAAGGACTGCCTCCAGACGTTCCCCAATGAGATCAACGCCACGAGATGCTACGGTAAAGACGTAGTCTGCAGCGAGCCCGAGGGCTACTGGTATGATGCCGTCTACGATGATGACTCCAACTCGGCAGCGCTCGACACGTATGACTCGACAGGGTCTGACTCGGCAGGGTCTGACTCGACGTCGACAGGCTCCTACTTAGGATGAGCCACATTCGATCGATTCCCGGGCTTGACATGTTTTTGATCTCCGTTGAATGGGAATTTCGACGCGACCGTACATATCGCGAATTTCATCGTCGCAATGTTTCAGTGCACAGTTTTGGGATCGGTGACATGCAATTCTTTTCTTACTTATAGTCCATGTTAGGTTGTTACACTTTTGCTCTAGAGCTATCAGTCGTCCAGTGAGCACAGTAGCGCGACGCTCCGCTTGACCCAGTGCGCCTCCAGCTCCTCCGACGGGAGGCTGATGAAGAGCACAAAGTTGGTCGAGTGGCCGGTGGTCGAGAGCGTGCCTTTTCGCGCCGACGTCTTGTAGACGGGCGCGTCGTACTGCCCCTCCTCGGCCGCCGCCGCGGTGGTGGGCTTGAGCCAGATCACCGGCATCTCGGTGAAGAGGATCTTGGGCTGCGACTCGCCGAGCACGCCCCGCTCGCCGTCCCACCGGCACCCCTCGAGGAAGAGGCCGTACACGTAGCAGCCGTCGTCGGGCCGCTCGGCCGAGTTGACCTCCATGTTCGAGAGCACGTCGAAGTCGAAGCGGAGCGTGTCGATGGCCACCTTGTGGCGGCGCGCGTAGTTCTGCAGCGTGCCGGTGATGAACGACTGCGTGAAGAAGAAGCCCGAGATCCAGTACTGCGACGGCTTGCCCGCGTCGATCCACGTCTGGAAGAACTGCAGCCGCGCGAGCAGGTCGGCCACCCACGACGCGAGCGGCTTGAGCGACGGGTACGCCCTCTTGGCCCACATCGCCGGCACCTGCCCGTTGTTCATCGCGACCGAGACCTGCTCGAGGTCGGCCGACATGACGACCAGCCCCTTGAGCGCCTTCTTGATGTTGGAGAGCGACGCGCGCACCACCACGATCAGCCGGTTGAAGCGCACCAGCTCCTGCACGAGCACCGTGTTCATGCTCTCGAGGTAGTCGGTCGGGTAGCTCTCCATGACGCGCGCCACCGCAAACGGCTGCGGCACCTTCGCCTCGACGTCGCTCGCGACGCGCTCGACCAGCTCCTCGGTCGTCGCGCCGCCGCCGCCCGCGGCGCGCGGCTGCAGCGAGAGGACCGTCGTGAGCAGCTCGCTCGTCTCCTTGCGCGCGCACGTGATGTCGGCGTTGGCGTGCAGCCCGAAGACCTCGGGCGGGTCGTTGAGCGGCAGCTCGCGGATGTACGCGCGGTACGACTCGACGTCGCCCTCGGGCGGCGCGAAGTACGCGCCGCTCGGCGAGAAGCGGTACTCGTCGTCGAGGATGGTGGGCGAGTAGAAGCCCTGCAGGATGCACGCGCACAGCCGGCGGTCCTTGTCGTCGGTGACGCGGCCGCCGTAGTTGAGCTCGCCCGCCATGTACGAGAGCGCCTTGTACGCGATCTCGTCAAAGTCGGTGAGGAACATGTGCAGCTGCCGCACGCAGATGCGCAGGTCCGACTCGTTGAACTCGTACGGGATGTTCCAGCCGAGCGCGCCGAACTTGCGCCGCTCCTGGATGAGCGCGTGGAAGAAGGCGAGGCCGAAGAAGAGCTTCTTGATCACGGCGGGCTTCGGGCACGACTCGAAGAACTCGTCGTCGCGCGAGAGGAACGAGCCCATCAGGTTGGCGCGCAGCCCCTTGGGCGGCTCGTTGGTCATCTTGACGCCGTTCTGCAGCACCGCGACGGGGAAGTGGCTGGCGGGCTTCGAGGTGAGCCACAGCCGGAAGTCAGCGTGCGCGCGCTCGGGCGTGAGCTCCTCGCAGATGCGCTCGAGCGACCCCATCCACGACGGCGCGAGGTGGCAGTTCTGCAGCACCACCCAGCCGCCCTTCTGCAGCGCGTCGGTGATCATCCGCTCGGCGATCGGCCCCTGCCCCTGCCCGAGCGAGATGCTCTGCAGCCGCCGCGAGTAGCCGCGCGCCTCCGCAAACTTGAGCAGGCCGTCAATCGGGTCGGCGCCTGCCGAGAGGATGAAGATCAGCGGCGTCGACGCGGACGCGTCGCCGAAGCACTCGGCGAGGTCAAACGGCGGCGGCTCGACGTAGCGCTGCCCCATCCGCTCGGCGACCCACGACGAGATGGCGGGCACGCACTTGTCAGGGCGCATGCAGCGCAGCAGCAGCAGCCGCTGGAAGGACGAGAGCGCCTCCTGCCACGCGCCGGGTGACGGCAGCGTCTGCGGCTCCGAATCGTCGTACCACGCGCGCCACTCGCGCCCCTCGTCGGCGCCGCCGACCGACGCGGGCAGCTCGGCGAAGGCGGGCAGCTCCGAGAGGACGCACAGGTCGAGCCACGCCTTGTCGGGCAGCCACTGCGTGGGGTTGGGCGGCTGCGTCGCCGAGAGGGCGACGCCGCCCGTCAGCAGGAAGCGCCACTCGTTCTGGTCGACGAGGCCGTCGCCCTGCAGGATCTTGACGCACAGCGTCAGCGAGAAGAGCAGCTTGTCCTTCTCGAAGAGCGAGCGGCAGATGGCGCGGTACAGCATGAACGTGAACTGGTCCATCAGAGCCGTCAGCCGCTCGAGCAGCACCTCGCTCTTGTCGGCCTCGTCGATGGCGCGCTCGAAGAGCGCCACGTACCACGGCATCGACCACGCGTACATCGGATCGACCGAGTTGAGGTCGGCGATGCAGAAGAACATGATCGACGAGCGGAAGGCGACGGGGCGGTACTGCTGGCGCGTCTCGTCGATGGTGCGCTCGGTCTGCGCCGCGACGTCGCGCTTGCGCTCGATCTCGGTCGACTTGACCTTCGACTCGCTCAGGGTGTGGATGAGCTCCTCGTCGTCGAGGATGTTGCCCGACGCGTTCGAGAGCAGCTCGAGGATCTTGTCCTCGATGCCCTTGAGCTCCTTGGCCATCGCGGCGCCCTCGATGATCAGCGCGTTCTTCTCCTGCTCGAGGTCGGGCCGCTCCTTGGCGACGACGATGCCGAGCATCTGGTCCTCGAGGCCCTCCTGCGTGATCGTGAAGTTGAGCATCACGACCTTGGTCGAGATCTCGGGCATGTAGTGCGGGTTGGCGAGCTTGGTCGAGATGTAGAACATGAAGTTCGCCGAGAACTCGATCTCGGAGTCGCCGAGCTTGATCATCGTCACGCCGCCCGACGGGTAGGTCTGCTTGGCGAGGAGCGGCTCGAGCGCCGGGTCGAGCTCCTCGCCCACGTTCTCGCACAGCACGGGCGTGCCGAACTGGACGGCGTTCTCGAGGGTGCGCAGGAAGTCGGAGTCGCTCAGCTTGATGAGGCGCAGCCCGCGCTGCCGCTCCATGTTCTTGACCCACTTGTTGGCCTGCCCCTGCGGGTCGATGAGCAGCGGCCACTGGCTCGAGCGCGCCATGATGATGCCGTTGTCGACCGAGAACGAGTCGCTCGGCAGGCCGTGGATCTTCCACTCGCGGATGCACACCGGGTCGCCCAGCGTGTACAGCAGCGAGAAGGACTCGGAGAGCTGGATCTCCTTGCTCTGCAGCGTCTCGCGCCAGCCGTTGACCGCCGCCGTGCGGTAGCCCATCGTGAACGGCCCCAGGTAGGCGCACATCGCCGCGCACACGGACACGTCGCCGAGCAGCGCGTTGTACTCGTCGCCCAGCTCGGCGGCGCGCTGCGTCCATCGCGTCTTCTCGCCGCCCAGCCCGCCGATGAGCCGCTGCGCGCGGTCGAGCCGCTTGGTGCAGTCGTCGACCTGCGCCTCGAGGCTCGCCTTCTCCTCGATGGTCGCCTCGTACTGCTTCTCGAGCAGGTTGAGCTTGTCGATGATCGCCTGCAGCGCGTCCTTCTTCTCCTTGAGCAGCGCCGTCGCCTCGGCCACCGTCGCCTCCGCCTGCTTGAGCGCGGCGCGCTTCGGCCCCACGACCTTGGCGACCTGGTTGTAGATCATCATGGCGCGCACCCACTTGCACAGCCCCATCGCCGCCTGCGACGACTTGGCGACGATGTCGGGGTCGAAGGTCGGGTCGTCGAGGTACGGCCGCACCTTCTGGACCGTCTCGTCGGGGATGTTGTCCTTGTCGTAGTTGAAGAGCGTGTTGAGGAACTGCGTGTCGTTCATCATCTTCTTGGCGGGCTCCCAGTAGTCGTCGACCTTGCCGCGGCCGTCGGGCGCCGCCACCTTGACCGGCTTGACGCCCTTCATCAGGCAGACCGTCTCCATCGTCAGCCTGACGCCGGCGGGCGGCGCCTTCATCGACTTGACCTCGATGATGTCGTTCTTCGAGAGCCCCTTGAGCGCCTTGAGCGCGGCGTTGAGCGCGGGCAGCGCCTCCGCCAGGTCCTTCTCGCACGAGTCCTTGAGCTCCTGCGCCTCCTCCGCCTTCTCGGTGCACTCCTTCTCCTCCTTCTCGACGACCGACTTGGTCTGGTCCGCCTCGAGCCGGTCGCGCGTGATCACGACCATCATCTCGTCCGCCTCGGCGCTCTTGATGATCAGCTGCGGCTTGAGCGCCTCGAGCTCCGTCTGCATGTCGGCCACCTGCGCCGCCGTCGCGAGCAGCTTCGAGAGCCCCACCTCGTACCGGTTCTTGACCGTCGAGACCTCCTTGCGCTTCGCGAGCAGCATCGTCTGCAGCAGCGCGAGCAGGTTGAGGTAGAGCGTCGGCGTGACGTAGTTGACGCGGCGCAGCTCGGCGTTGAAGCGCTCGGAGAGGTCGATGATGCTCTGCTGCGCCGAGATGCACACCGCGACGACGCCGTCGAGCGTCTTCTCGGGCACGTCGGGCAGCTGACCGAGCGCGTGGTACGCCACCGCCTGCAGCGCCTCGGTCGGCCACTTGTCGAACCAGTCGATCGTCGTGCAGTTGATCAGCGAGGGGAACTGGCGCAGCCGCGTGCGCAGCCCCTCGCCGATCGGCGACATGCAGAGCGCGACGTGCACGTTCATGCGGCAGCGCTCGATGAACCACGCCCACAGCGCCGGCGTCGTCTGGTCGCGGTCCTGCTCGCGCGCGAGCGGCCGCAGCTCGGCGAAGATGGCCTCGAGCTCGTCGGGCGCGTAGAGCGACGGGATCTCGCCCTTGTTGAGGATGTTGTTGACGTCCTCGAGGAAGGCCTCCAGCTTGAGCTGCGAGTCGGTGAAGATGAAGACCATGCTCTTGCCGTCGCGGCCGCCCTTGAGCAGCAGCTTCTTCATGTCGTCGCGCCACTCGGCCATCGCGTACTGGCGCGTGATCTCGATCTGGAAGGCGTCGAAGTCTTGGATGTACGCGGCGAGCCGCGAGAGCGACTGGCGGCCCGAGCCGCCGACGCCGATGAGCAGCGCGTTGCCAAACGGCTGGCCGACGACGCGCGCGATGCGCGCGACGTGCTCGATGGCGGCCATGAACATGACGAGGCGCATCGGCCGGTTGGTGAGCGAGTTGTACTCGTTGAGGTACTCCTCGACGCGCGCCTTGAGCTGCGAGTCGGACGCGACCTCCTCGTACCGCCGCCGCTCGACGTCCTTGGTCATCAGCGACGAGAAGACGAGGCGGCGCCCCTCGGGCATCACCTGCGACCAGTCGAGCTTGAGCCGCTCCTTGGTCACCTCCTGCAGCTGCGCCCTCAGCCACTCGCGGTCGTCCTCGGTGACGAGGCGGTCGGCGAAGACGCGGGAGCACTCGTGCACCCACAGCCGCGCCATCTTGACGGGCGAGTCGGTCAGCTCGGGCGACGTCATCAGCACGCCCTGGAAGACCTTGCACAGGTCGCGCAGGTTGAAGGTGTAGTGCGACTTGGCGGGCGTCGGCAGCAGCCCCGCCATCGCGCGCTTGTACACGTCGACCGACGCGGCGACGATCGCCCGCGCCATCGACTTGATCGGCGCGAAGGACGCGAGGAACCAGTCCATGATCGTGACGAAGATGCGCTGCAGCGACTCGTCGGAGAAGTCGGTGACCGCCACGACGTTGTAGTGGCGCAGGTAGCGCGCCGTGATCGGGTTGCGCCCGCCGCCCGGAGGGCCCATCGCCGCCACGAAGTCGAGCTCGATCAGCTGCTTGAACGAGAGCGCCGCCGTGTCGTACCAGCCGCCGTGGTCCATCCACTGGCGGAGCAGCTCGACGGGCGGCTGCGCGCCGTACTCCTCCTTGGCGGGCATGTTGAGGTCGTCGACGAAGACGACGCATCGCATCCCGAAGGGAGGGCCGAGCACGCCCTTGCGCCGCCGGTCGAGCTTGGCCTCGATGATCTGCTGCGTCTGCCGCGCCGTCGTCTGCGCCGAGAAGGTGACGCCGAGCGACGAGTACCGCGCCGCGTCGAGCCGCGCGAGGTGCTGGTTGACCGTCACCGACTTGCCGGTGCCGGTGGGGCCGATGAAGAGCACCGGGCACGCGCGCGCCAGCAGCAGCCCGAGCAGCGCGTGCACGCGCGCCGAGTCGACCGTCGGCACGGTGATCTCGTGGAAGGCCGCCTTCTCGCCGATCGCGTAATTGGAGTCGGTGCCCGAGAGCCACGGCACCCACTTGGCACCCTGCTTGTCGTACGTGACGTCCCACACCGTCGAGTGCTCAGGGAAGCCGAGGCACGGCACCGCGCGCCCCTCGGCCGTCTTCGGCTCGAGGTCGCGCAGCATCTGCTCGAAGGAGGGGCGCGACGAGAGGTCGATCGTGCCGCCGACCGTCCAGACCAGCGCGAGCGAGAAAAGAAAGCCGAGCGCCTTGTCGTCGAAGGCGCGCGGCTTCTGCGCCGAGCCGTCGCGGATCGGCCCCCAGCCCGACGGCGGCGTCATCAGCGCCTCGAGCAGCCGGCAGAGCGAGTGGACGAGCATCAGGTCGTCGGTGGGCACCATCTCGCGGCACTCGGCGCGCACGCACCTGAGCGACGGCTCGACGAGGGCGTCGAAGAGCCGCTGCACCGCCGGCCGCGTCTCGGCGAGCTCGTCGGGCAGCCGCGCGAGCCACGACGCGACGAGCGCGTGCCAGCCGAGCTGCGCCGGCTCGAGGTAGACGATGCCGACGCGCGAGACCGTCGCCGGCGACGCGACCGAGAGGTCCTCGACCTCGAACATCATCGACATGTACGGCGACATCTTGATGATCTCGCCGCTCATCAGGCAGAGCTTCTTGTTGTCGTCGAGCACCGTGTTCATGTTCTCGATCCACACGGCGTCGACGGGGCCGTCGAAGACGACCCACTGCCGGTCGGTCGACGTGTTCTGCGCGGCGTTGCGGTAGGTGACCGCGAGGATGCCGTCCGACCACTCGTGCGAGACGTCGTCGAAGCAGCCGTACAGCTCGCCCATCTTGATCGACTTTGGGTTGAGCACGTACTCCTTGACGGCGCCCTCGTACTTGTCGTCGGTGCCCTTGAGCTCGGTGAGCGCGCGCTGCAGGCAGTGGCGCACCTCCGACTTGCCCGAGAAGGTGGCGCCGACGGTCATCAGGCCGTGGCGCACCAGGATGGTCTCGTAGAGCTGGATGCACTTCTTGAGGAAGGCGGGCACCGGCTGCAGCACCTGCGCGGCGCACGACGCCTCGAGCGCCGAGAGCAGCGAGCCGTACTCGGCGTCGGGCAGCGTCGTCTCGGGGAAGAGGTCCTGCGTGATGCCGTCGAAGAGCGGCAGGTCGGCCTGCAGGAACTTGGGCACGTTGCAGTCGCGGATGGCGCGCAGCGTCAGCACGTCCTCGGCCTCGTCGGGCGTGGCCCGCTTGAGGTTGCCCGCCGCGACGATGATCGTCTTGACGGCGCGCATGCCGTAGTCGTAGTGGTCCTGCGACGAGAGCTGCTCCGAGCAGAGCCGCAGGCACGCGACGATCTTCTGCGCGCACGTGCGCGGGTCGACGAAGCCGTACGAGTAGAGCGAGATCTCGGCGATCATCGCGTACGACGGCACCATCATCGCGCACGAGCGGAAGAGCGCCTTCAGGTTGTCGGGCAGATCGGAGCGGCCCGCGTAGCCCGGGTTCATCGTGATGAAGACGGCGCACGCGCGGTTGATCGGCAGGTCGGTCCCCTCGAACAGGAATCGCGCCTTGGAGGTGTCGGCGATCGCGCGCTGGATGGTGAGCACCTGCTGGGCGACGACGCTCAGCACCTCGAGCGAGATGCGGTTGAACTCGTCGAAGCACGCCCAGCCGCCCGACGCGGCGAGCCCCTTGAAGAACTTGGCCATCGCGAGGTAGTCGAGCGCGTCGGAGCAGTTGTACACGACGCACATCTTCGCGAGCGCCTTGGCGAGGTCCTTGGTCGTCTCGGTCTTGCCGGTGCCGGCGGGGCCCTCGGGCGCGCCGCCGAGCACGAGGTGGACCGCGCCCATCAGCGTGCGGTAGCAGCGGTCGGTGAGCGGCGTGATCACGAGGCGGCCCGAGTTGCCGAGGTACTCGAAGTCGTACTTGGAGTGCGCGTTCATCATGCGCACCGTCATCGCGAGGTCCGTTGGCTCCCAGTAGTAGCGCAGCTGCGCCGCCCAGTCGAACTGGTCGGTCGCCGACACCTCGAGCGCGACGAGCTCCTCGATGACGTCGCGCTGGTGCACGTCGATCGTGACGAGCGCGCCCATCGTCTGCCGGTGCAGCTTGCTCAGCTCGCCGCGCACCATCGCGACGATCGCCATCAGCTGCGCGTCGAGCTGCGCCTTGTACGCCGCGAGCTGCTCGACGCCGCCCTTGATCGCCGCCTCGACCTCGAGCGTCCAGAAGACCTGCGAGCCGTTGAGCACGATCTGCCCCGGCCACTCGAGCACCCACAGCGCGCGCTCGGCCGCCGGGTAGGCGGCGACGGCCTCGCGCATGATGCGGCGGAGGCTCTCGCGCATCATCTCCTCGACGTCGACGAGCCACTTCTCGACGTTGCCCTTCTTGTCGCCCTCGTTCGGGTCGAGCTTCTCGACAAACTGCACGCGCTCGCCCTCGGGCGACTTCATCGCCAGGATGAGCTGCGTGTCGGAGAAGTCGAGCCGGTGGATGCCCTCGAAGCACTTGCCGAGGTGCGGCTGCACCGCGAGCGGGTTCTTGGTCTGCGAGAGGATCTCGAGCAGCTCGTCGTTGGATAAAAAGTAGAAGCGCGGGAAGGCGAGCCGCTTCGTGTCGAGGTACTCGTTGAGGCCCTTCTGGATCATCTCGAGGAACTTGTTGGCCTCGCGGAACTTCTCGAGCAGCTTGTCGGTCGTGCAGATGCGCAGCACCGACGGCGTGCGCACCGCGAGCGCCATCGTCTTGCGCCACAGCGCGTCGACGGCGGCGAAGCGGCGCCCCTCGGTCGGCATCTGGCGCATGATGTCGTCGGAGCCGAAGATCGGCTCGAGGTAGAGCCACACCTTCTGGCACGAGAGCCACTCGTCGAAGATCTCCTGCATGTTGATCAGCTGCCGCTCCCACGCGCCGACGCGCTCCTCGAAGGGCTTGATGAAGGGCGAGCCGCGCATCGTCTGCGTCTTGACGATCTGGTCGTCGAGCAGCTGCAGGATGTCGTCCATCGCGCGCAGCACGTGCGTGCCCGTCTCCTTGTACGCGACCGTGTCGAGCGTCAGCGGCTTCCACTCGCCGACCATCTTGTCGAGCGCCTTCTCGAGCGAGTACTCCTGCGTCGCCACCACCGAGACCGCCTCGATCTCGGCGTCCCAGCGCGACACGTCGAGCTCGACGAGCATCGTCAGCGTGAGCGACGGGTCGGGGCGCAGCTTGATGCCCGTCTTCTCGGAGATGGACTCCCAGTGGCGCTCGCGCAGCCCGGGGTTGCGCAGCCGCGTCACGATCGGCAGCTTCGTCTCGAAGTTGGCGAGGCGCTGCAGCATGTTCTCGCACACCGAGAGAGGGTGGCTCAGCTTGCCGTCCTCGAAGCCGATGCGCAGCTTCTTGAGCGTGCGCGACCAGGCCGTCACCTGGTCCTCGACCTGCTGCGGGTCGAGCTCGATGAACGAGCCGTCGAGCCAGACCGGCAGCGCCGACATGAACTCGTACGCCGTGCTCCACAGGTCGACGTACGGCTGCAGGTCCTTCTGCACCTGCCGGATCTGGTCGTACTGCGTCACGGGCCAGCCGAAGAGCGCCTCGCGCGAGTTGATCAGCTTGCCGCGCTCCTTGGCGGCGTCGAGCGCCTCCTGCGTCTGCATGACCTGCGCCTGGCGCGACTCGACGCCGTCGACGTCGGAGAACTGCTTGAACTCGGCCGCCTGCTCGGCGAGCGCCTGCAGCTCGCGCACGAAGGCCTCCTGCTCCTGCTGCAGCTCCTCCATGAACCTGCTGTTGTTGTCCACCAGGATCTGCTCGTTGGCGTCCATCGCGCGGTCGACCGCGGCGGGCAGCGCGCGCGTCGAGCACGCGAGCGAGAACTCGCCGTCGCCGACCGTGTAGCCAAACTCGTCGAGGAGCCGCAGCTTGGCCTGGCCGGTGGCGATCTCGTCCTCGAGCTCCTCCATCTCCGTCTTGAGCCCCGCGAGGTACTCGCGCTGCGCCGTCAGCTCCTCGACGTTGGTCGGCGCCTTCGAGATCGTCTCGAGGATGACGCCGAAGCGCGCGCCCGTCGCCCTGTGCCCCGCCTTGGCGTCCTCCGCCACGGCCGCGCACACGTGCGCCTCGAGCTCGGCGGCGCGCTCGACGAGGCTCTCCTTGAAGCGGCCGAGCTGCACGCGGTACAGCCCGAGGTCCACCTCGTTGGTGAGGCAGATGCTCGCACTGACCTGCGCGGCGGCGGCGCGCAGGCGGCCCAGCTCGTCGCGGTACGCCTCGAGCCACGTCTGCAGCGAGAGCCCCGCCGCCTTGCCGGCGAGCGTCTTGACGAGCTGCTGCTTGTCCTGCTGCAGCGCCGGCACGTGCTCGGCGTAGAGCGCCGCCAGCTCGGCCGCCCACCCCGCGTGCGCGCCGACGGCCTCGCGCACGTCGCGCATCGCCTCGACCACCTCGACGTCGCCCATCTCGAGCGGCGCGAGGAGCGGCGGCGGCGGCGGCGGCGGCTCCTCGGGCGCCGTCACCACGCCCGGCTTGAGCTGCTGCTGCGGCGGCAGCGCGTGCAGCGGCACGCCGCCCACCTCGCCGAGCTTCTGCACGAGCTCGCGCATCAGCCCCTCGCACGCGTTGGCGTACGCGGCGACGGGCGGCGCGTAGATGGCGTTGCCGTCGCGGCAGACGAGCGTGACGAGGAAGAGCGCCCCCTCGTGCACGTCGTCGCCCGCGAGGCGCGCGCGCAGCCCCGCGCTGTCGGTCTGCGGCGGCGGCGCGCGCAGCCGCGCCACCAGCTCGTGCAGCGCGCCGAGCGCCGCCGAGCGCAGCGCGTCGCGCGCCATCTGGTTGGCGAGGTGGATCGCCTTCTCGAAGCGCGGCCGCTCCGCCGCCTTGTCGGGCGCGTCGACGCCGGTGAACTCGGCGACGATCAGCTCCTTGGCCGTGCTCAGGTGCTGCCGCACCTTGACGAGCGACGAGCCGAGCGCCTGCGAGTGGCCCGCCACGAAGGCCTCGAGCGCCTGCGGCGAGCTCGAGGGCGGTGCGAGGTACGGCAGGCTGCCGATCGCGCCCACCTCCTTGCGCACGTCGAGCATCGCGCCGAGCACCGACGGCGACGAGGCGGGCAGCTCGCGCGAGAGCGACGCGAGCGACGCCCGGAAGTCGTGGTGCGGGCACGCCACCGTGCCGCAGTCGCGCGCGGGCGGCAGCGGCGCGCGGAGCGGCGGCGGCGGCGGCAGCCCGGCGGTTTCGCGCCGCTCGAGGTACGGCAGCTCGGCCGCCACGTCGACGGCGTGGCACGCGGTGCGGTACGAGTCGTGGAACTCGCCCAGCAGCGCCTCGAGCGACGCCGTCGTGAGCGGCTTCGCCTCGCCGACGCGCTTGAGCACCTGCAGCTGCAGCGCTTGGCTCGGCATCCGCCCCTTGGCCGCCGTCAGCTGCTGCAGCCGCGCGTTCTGCCGCAGCGCCGCCTCCGACTGCTGGCGCAGCTTGCGCGCCGCCTCGATGCGCGCCAGGAAGAGCGCGGGGTCGTCGCCGTCGAGCATCAGGTTGAGCCGCGACACGCGCTTCCCCTTGCCGCGCCCCTCGCCGCCGCGCCACTGGATGTCGAAGAGCTGCGTCTCCTCGTCGTACGCGACCACGTCGCACTCGGCCCAGATCCACATGTTGTCAGAGCCACGGTACCGGCTCAGCCCGCCGCCGAGCGTCGCCGCGCCCTCCTCGGCGGCGGCGACGTCGTCGCCGGAGGCGGCCTTCGCCTTCTGCTCCTTGGCGCGCTTGATCACCGCATCGAGCGCGCCGTGCTCAAACGTCACGTCGTCAAAGACGGGCAGCGGGAAGAAGCCCGGCTCCTGCTTGCGGCCGCGCTCGCCGCGCCCCGCCAGCGCGAGCGGCGTCGCGCCCGCGTACCGCCCCTCCTCGGCCGTCGCGCGCGCAAACGCCGCCGCCGCGCTCGGCACGCCGCCGAGGTCGTCGGCCATCGCCATCGCGTCGTCGTCCTGCGCCGCCTCCTCGTGCGCCGTCGGCAGCAGCAGCTGCTGCGCCGACGCGGAGCCGGCCAGCCCGAGCGGAGCGTCGGCGTCGAGGCTGCCGCCGAGCACCGGCGTCGACTGCGCGTGCCGTCCCGCGCGCAGCAGCCCCTGCGAGGTGGCGGGTCGCAGCTCCTGCTGCTGCTGCGCTGCGGCGGCGGTGACCGACGCCTTGAGCTCGTGCGCGTGCGTGCGTTCGGGCGCGCCGATGATCTGCCGCAGGTTGGTGGTGCGCACCGAGCCGACTGCGGACGAGGCGCGCGGCTGCTCACCGGCCGCCGGCAAGTTGAGGCTTGACGTCGGCAGACCGGCCATCACGCTCTGATTGAGCGAGAAGGACTGGCGCTGTTCCTTGCGCGTGTCGACAGCGCGGAACTTGTGGACCGGCGTCATTCGCCGCATGTCGTCCGTGCCGAAGCTCAGCTGCGACAGCGACGCCGATGCCGAGAGGCTGGCCGACGCCTCCTCGGTTGCGAATGCGTAGGTCGTCTCGCCGAGGCCAAAGGCCGAGCCGGATGCGCGCGACCTGGCAACGCGCGATGGCTTGGCTGCCACGCTGCCTTCGACTCGCGCTCGCTCCGGGAAGGCGCGCACGCCCTGGCTGAAGCCCGCAGGAAGCGCCGACGCCGGCCGAGAGGCTGCCTTCGGGCGCGTTAGCGTCGGTGCCGAGGTGCTCAAATTTCCGACGGCCCACTCGCCCACGCGCGGCACGGTCGTCGGTGGACGACGCGCCAGCGGGTTGACGGTCGGATCGTTCGCAGGGTTCTTGCTGAGGCGCTTCCTGCGCTCGTTCGACTCGCGCGTCGTGCGCTCGTGCTCGTCGAAGCGTTCCAGCGCACGAGCGGCGCTGAGCGCCGGCGTCCGTGGCTGCGTTAGCTCGCCGTAGACCAGCGGCCTGCGGCGGCCAGCCGCGTCGGGCGCTGGCCGCATGCCGCCGGCTCCGGCACTGCGACTGCGATTGCGGCTCGCCTGAACCGGCTCAACTTCGTTGACCCTCTGGCGGCAGGGCTACCTGCCTGGCGCTGGTCCCTCAGAGAGCCGACTTGCGGGGGCAGCGTTGCGTGATAATGCACCGCCCGAGGGCCAACTCAAGTTCGCCACTGAGAGGCTGAAGCACCCAGTCTAACCAGAACTAAAAGGCGAGAGCGGGCTGCCATTGTGGGTTTGTGGCGCTTAGCTTTTTACAGTACCTGGACCATACTCAGCGACTAAGTGCTCCCTATGTACGCTTGGAGCCGGATTCCCATCGGCCCGGTTGTTCATTGTACAACTGTATGGCGTTTGCGTGCAGCGTATCGCGTATTTAAGCTGTTTAACGGTTTAACGCAGTACATGCGCGCATGCACACCTGGCGAAGTCTAAGACCCGTCAACCACGAAGATTAGCGCGCGAGTGCCTCATCATGACGGGCGCGGGCATCCTGCAGCAGCTCCTCTCGCTGCCGAAGGACCGGGCAATCGACGAGTACGGGCTCAACAATGCGCTGGCGGTCTTCGAGGAGTCGGACGAGGCCCGCGACCCGGCCAACGCGGAGATGCTCAACCAAGCGAGGGTGCGGGTCATGCCCATCCGCGCGAAGACGCTTTCCCAAGAGCTTCGCGACGCCGTCGCGATGGCACAGGGTGGCCACGGACCCCTGGGCGCTGCGTTTGGGTGGCGTTTGCGGACGCCGGTGGCGCTCGACGACGAGGCGGTCTTGCAGCTGCTGCAGCAGCAAAGCTTCCCCTGGGAGGCAGCAGCGGCCAACGTACAGCGGATCATGCGTACAGAGCTGGAGGAGTACGGCAAGCCGACGCCCGACGTGCACGACTCGCTCGTGCCCGCGCTGCTCGAGCACGGCCTCGTGACCAAGGGCCTCTTTCTGAAGCTGTGGGAGGCCAAGGCCTTCCCCTACGCGTGCACCGCGCCGCAGCACCTGGTCGTCGCGGCGACGCAAGAACTCTTCGTGATCTACGAGGCCCTCAGCCACGCGGTGCTGGAGAGTCGGCGCAGCCGGCTCGACAAGGCCATCGAGGCCGCGGGCGTGCACGACAATCGCGCGAACACGACGCCGGGCTGCATGTTGATGAAGGTGGACACCGAGCTCCTGATCAGCGCGGTAGAGGCGCTTCGAAAGGTCAACCAGGATTTGGGCCGCAAGCGACTTTGGGACGCGGTGCTGGCCGCCGAGGCGAGGATCGACGGCCGCGAGCCGGAGATGCCGCCCGGGCCGATCGTGCACGCGACGTTCAGCGAGGCTCTCAGCAGCCCCAACGCCAGCCTGTCTGACCGTCGCAGTCACTACTCCTCTTCCGAAGACTGCGCGGCGCTTTGCGAGAACCCGATGTGGGCATGCACGGGCGTGCACGTGATGGAGGTCAGGGTCACAAGCATCGGGAATTGCTACGTGGGCATGATGAGCCCGAGCACGCGGAAGGATGGCCCGCCAGGGCGGATGGGGAGCAGCATCGGGCTGTCCAGCGGAGGAGCCGTGTACTGCGACTCAGACATCCAGAAGGCGAGTGACTCGGCGCGTTCCTTCCCCCTCGGCGCCCTGGTACGGCTCGAGTACGACAGCGGCGCGCGTACGCTCAGGTGGCTGCGCGATGGCACGCTGGTGTACCAGGCGACAGATGTGCCGGAGGGTTGGCATTTTGCGGTCGGCCGACCGCAAAATGC
>Ga0209713_10000509_pt1 | contig 22048 bp, 4 predicted proteins | sample ArcOceMetagenome_3_FD_187444 | JGI IMG/M metagenome (GOLD analysis project Ga0209713, IMG submission 187444) | Marine eukaryotic phytoplankton communities from Arctic Ocean - Arctic Ocean- Svalbard ARC20M Metagenome (SPAdes) (version 2) | ecosystem: Environmental > Aquatic > Marine > Oceanic... | reverse complement strand
GATATTGCCAATCGCTGGCAGAGTGTATTACATTCGGGTGTCCGCTGAAAATGAGGCAACTCGTGGAGCATCGCGACTCTTGATGCTGCCCTTCGTAATGACGGTGCAAAATCAGGACGTTTCGTTGGCATCAGAAGATGAACTCCTAGTCAAATGGGACTTGATCCTTCCATTGCAGCTTGGCTCGTCATACATTTTACGTGTGGCCAATGCCTCTGGGGGCCTAAGTTTTTTCGAGTCAGCTTATGCTGTTGATGATACTGAATGCATTCAAGTTGAGGGCCGATGTTCTGTAAACCTGCCGCTCAACTTCATGGACTCATCTACAACAACGTTGCTCACGGTCTCAGTAGTTTACCAACTGTTTGATGGAACGCTTGGCCCTGTGTCAAGTAAGCAAATCCCAATTATCGGACCTCCATCTGCGCCGTTGATCCTGGACCAGATTTTACAAACAAGCGAAAAATGGTCCGTTCATTGGACAAGGCCCAGTATATTCTGGACAGAGGCACATGCCCAGCCAGTCGGCTACTTGGTGCAAATATGGTGCGGTGGGGAGAGCATGGAGTTGATTTACAATGATTCTGCGAGCGTTCAGTCTCCGGTGTTCGTGAGCAACTTTTCGGCAGATTGGGGATATGCAGGCAGTTTGCGGGCTTTGACACTTGTGCCTGAAGACGTTGAGGCAGTTGTGGTAACCCAGCCTGCCCTGATTTGCCAACAAGGGCAGAAGATCAACGTGAGTGTGACTGCACGCAATCGTGCATTTAAGAGTCCGACTGCTGTCATCACGCAGAAGCTAGCTGCACCTCCGTCAGAAGTTGGAGGACTGCGTTTTGTGGAGTATACAGGGGGGGTGACACTGTTTTGGGAACAGGTGCGTGTGTCCTTGATCATCATGTATTGCATGCAGGTTCTGTTATGCTGAATGTGTTGTTACTGCTTGATGCTGATGATAGTTTTCTCTACTTGTTGGCAGCCACAAGATACGGGCTTCGGTGATGATAGTGCGTCCATTGTCAACTATCGCATCGAATCATCGATTTGCCCCTCCTTTTCTCTTGAAGAGTCGTGCGCTTATCATAATTTGCTGCTCCAGGCTGGCTTGGAAACTTCATACGCGCTTAACCTGACCGGTGAGATATTGCCAATCGCTGGCAGAGTGTATTACATTCGGGTGTCCGCTGAAAATGAGGCAACTCGTGGAGCATCGCGACTCTTGATGCTGCCCTTCAAAATGATCGCAAAGATCATATCACCGGCTGTCACACCTGAATCTCCTTTGAGAGTCGCCACGGGAAAAGATTTTGTGCATGTGTGGGCAAGTGGCTCCGATCTCAATTTTGAGGGCCGTCTCGAGGTCAGGCTCAGTGGCCTGGACATTAGTAACGTTTCTGCAGAATTAATGGCATTCATCAGGTTCGAAGAAGGACAATGGATGGAGCAACTGGATCTTGCCCCTGAGGATACGTCAGATAAGATGCAAACGGCAGTGTCCATGCGACTGCCTGGATTTAGCACAAAGAACTTCCCCTGCCCAACATGGACATGTCCAGGAAGGATAGAAATCAAGTCCCCAAGATTCACAACTGTACTACTAGTCCTTCATATAGAGTATTTCATGTATTCTGATCCCGAGTTTGTGGCAGTCATGCCGCCTGGGGGGCCTGTCTCTGGTGGCACCCGGGTGAAAGTTCGCATCCGGGATTTTGTCGGGGATGAAACGAGACAAGCAGCTGCTTTGCCGAGTTTTTCAGATACCTTACAACAGAAAACCGAGACGAGTGTTTCTGTGCAATGTAACAACGGTGCACAGTCATCACAGGTACCTGTATCCTCAAGTCTCGTAAAATCTGCTAAGGTTGTCACGGTAGAGACCTTCCAAATATTCGAACTTTCGTTTGATGTTCCAGCATCTCCATGTGATGCGGGAGTTGTTCGGTTCCAGTTTCACCTCCTGCGTACATCTTGTGACACATCAAATTGTTTGTGGGAGCCGCGCATTGAGGATGATTATTTCTTCCAGTACCGTATGCCTGGCATTCTTGAGGTAACGCCGTCTGCTGGCATGATTAATCGAGGGAACGACAAAATAAGGGTGACAATTGTATTAGAAGGTGTCGAGGACATCGATGACCGAGATCTAAACGTCACCCTTGCAGGCAAGCCGTGCAAACTTCTTGGCTCTCCCCAGAAGGTTCAGGGAGCAATGCAGACTCACTTGTGGACATTGCAAGCCCAAATGCCACAATTTTCTCGAGAAATGGCAGGAATGATGACACTTACGGTTTTGAGCAGTCGCTTCGGTCCATTCGATCGAGAGTGGGAATTTTTGCAGCCCCCATACCCTGCTATCGCTTCAATTAGAATCGACGGTCAGGAACGATTTCCCCTGTGGTTGAAGCAGAGAAGTTCTTCCAGCCAGTCTTCACATCCGAGTGTGGAGGTTTTGATAACCGACCTGTCTTCACGATACGACTTCGATTTTGATGAGCTGCATGTTTGGGTGCATGACTCTCGGAATTATATTAGTATGGAAGCGTCTGATCAGCAAGGCGATGATGTTACTCTTACGTTTAACTTGGACATGCGCGGATTGCCTGCTGGGCAATACAACATGACTGTTGGAATTTTGAGGTACAACGTAATGCAGCTGCCGCCTCTGTCTACGACAATATATGTTCGAGACATGTCAGTTGCTGCACAAATTGATGGGGCATTAGCGCCGACAGAAGGTCCTATCATGGGTGGAACGACAGTCTTGCTTGGGGTGTCAGGTATCACTAAGATGTCTGGCCAAGACCTTCAGGTTGTTCTGCAGCTTGGAGACGCAAGTCCGTCGCCTGGAGAAATCTTGGGATTTGTGCCTGTGCTCCAGTGGGAAACCGATGACATAACATATCGCAATGCGATGGTCAAAGCCAACAATTTGCGGCTTGGAGGCATGGATCTTATCAGTGAATATGAGCGAGTAGTAAATTTTGTCAAACAATCCACGGAGCCGGCAGACGATGGGACAACAGCGGCCTTTTTGATCATGAAGATGCCGGCGGTGTCATCGAGAGGAATCGCAAGGGGAACAGTTTTCAGTCGCAATGAAAGCCTGCACTTTGATTTCGCGTATGCAGCTGCTCCAAGTGTTCAGTCTCCGGTGCTTTTTGCCATTACTGCATCAGGGGGTGCGAGAGGAGGAATTGAAGGAGGTGACACAATAAGAATAAGGCTTTCTCAATTCACGATCACGTATGACATTTCTAAACTTTCCATCAGATTTGGAGAGGTCGTTGGGACGGTCATTGAATTGGTGCAGAGTGACAGCCAAAGTACGGAATTCACTGCTGTTGTGCCACCTGGAAATCCGGGTACGAAGGTGGTGACAGTGCAAAACTCCGATTATCCTGGAAATTCAGCTAGCTTTGAATTCGAATATGTTGATGACCTTTCATTTGAGATCATAGAGATTTTTCCGTATCAGGTTTATGGCGATATGATCAATACCATTTCGATGGTCGTGTTGAACTTTCCGACCGGAATCACGATTGCAGCAGTAAGTATCCAAATGTATGACGCTGCGTCTGGAGATCCGTTGGTCGAAAAATTCAAGCCTCTGATGGTTGCGCCTCTTTCAACTGATGGAATGTCAAGCACGAGAACTCGTGTACAGTTTTTATCTCCTAAGATAGATGTGGAAGACCATGTCCTAGTCAAAGTTGAGCTAACGGCGCTTCAAAAGGCATCAAGTGTGAATCTGCGCTACAACGCTGCTCCTGTTGGTCCTTTGCAGATTGATTCTGTGCAACCAAATATTGGAGACTGTACAGATGCAAAGCAAAGTGTAACTATGTTGTTGACAAATTTGAGGCCTTTGAAGAGTGCAAAAGACTTGCATATTGCACTAGGAGGAAAACTTGTTGACGAAAATAGTATTTCGCTGACGTCGACCATGGAAGACACCCTTGTCAATTTCGTTGCACCGCAGCTACCATACAATTTGACAGGCGAGATTCAGTTGTCGGTATGGTCTAAAATGGAGGGCATGAATACAGGAGCAACAACGACGTTCTACTGCAGGGATAATCAGAAGGCAAGGCTCCATTACACTCAACCTGGGAGTGGAATTGCGGGGAAGACGCTTCTCGTTACCCTGGGGATCAGTCACTTCGACGCAAATGACGTGGCAGATGTTCATTTGTCCTCAGAGAGGTATGTCTTTTGGAGTGATTTGTGTTGATCGAGCGCATTTTTGCGTCCATGCGCTTTGGCAGCATGCCTGACGAGCCTTCTGTGTTTCCAGCCAAATGCAGGTGGTGTGGGAGATTATTTCTTTGTACAGATTTCATGACATTACCGAGGTATATCGAGCAAAATTGCATCAGCCACACAAACATCCTAAAGATCATGCTTGACGTGTATGTGGTTTGTGTGAAAATGGGGCTTTGAATCTGACATTCGAGGTTGCTTGCGCAGATCACTTTGCAGCTCAAGGCGTATACTGTTGGAATATTTGAAGCAACTATTGCAAGTTGCGGCAACGCCGCACAATGCGCAAATCAGCATGTTAGCTTTGGGATCCAATTTATGAATCCACGGGCGCTAAGACTAGAATTATTCAATCCCATGGTCGAATACTTGTATGGAGGCACCGCGATGATGATAAGCATAAAGAATCTTCCTGCAACCGTGACGGCGTCAGAGGTTCTTGTAGAATTCTTTCTTATGAACACCACAGCAATTGCCATTGACCACGAGGCTGAAGGATCCGTCATTCATGTTACGATTCCACGCAGTAATGAGGCAAGGGCCATACATTTGAAAGTTCATCTCCTCAGCCTGGGTAAAACTTTGTTTGCGGATAGATCCTTCCAGTATCTTCCGGTACCAACACCCATTGTGCAAAGAGTTACGCCAACGATGGCATCATTTGCACAGGGATCCCGAGTGCGGGTGGAGGTGAAGAATTTTCCATCGGTTGTTAGTCCTCTCGACATCAGTGTACAATTTTCATGGGCCGGCTTGAGAGCTAGTGCAGTCGTGATCGACATCATTGTCGAGAGAAGAGCAGCCCTGCAAAACATCCTTATCGATGTGGAAACTCCTGCGGGCAGCACCCTATCAGAAGGTAGAGCAGATCTGATCATATTCCATAAAGGCTTTGGACAGGCGAATGCTGCAGTGAGCACAGGGGGCTTTCTTTTCATAAATCCTCTGAGCCCGAAGGTCGTGAGAATACAAAGTCAGGATGAGGTGGGAATCAGCGAAGTCCGTGCTCCGATGTCAACTGCAACCCGAATAGCGGTCACGGTCAACGATGCCCCGCCAAGGACAAGCGCAAACCCAAGCAGCTACAGAGTGCGAGTTGGAAAGCGTGTTTTACCGGTGTCGATGGCTAATTTGGCATCAAACGGGCAGGCTAACATCGTTTTCAACACCTTGCCTGTTTTGTCAAGTGGTCTACATCATGGGATCATTTCCTTTGGAGGAGAGTGCACACCGGATTGTTGCAGTGACATGTCGTGTTCCAGAACATGTCCGGATATTAAATCAGCCTGCTTTATGGTGGATTTTTATGACGTTCGTTTGCCAGTCTTGACGATGAAAAGTGACCTTTTCGGACCAAAGTCTGGTGGGGATGAATTGAGGCTGGAGATCAACGCCTTTCCGCGCTTGCCCTCAATTGATGCTGTGTCAGTCACGTTCATCCTTGATGGAATCAAGCACTTCATGCAGGACGTGCAGATTATTTCGTCAACCGATGCCAAAACAGAACTCTTGATCATTACGCCGGAATTCAACGGGGTGCAGAGCGAAGCTATGGTCGAAATATCTGTGCAACCGAGAATTGATCCCAGGAAGGCTGTGTCCTTTTCTTACCTCGTTGAGAGTGTACAGCCATTTATTGATTTTGTGCATCCATCCGTGGGCGAATCAGATATCGAAAACAGTGTCATGGTCGGAATTAAGCATTTTGAGTATCCGACCGATGTCTTTATTAGGTTTGGGAATTCAGCGCATTCTTTACCGAACGAGCTAGTCGAGATTTTGCCAACCAGCAACAAAATGCTTACTGTGATCAAATTCACCACACCAACTGTAAATGCTGGCACGTATCAAGTGTCGATAGTTACAAAGATATGCCCGGATCCATGTGCGAACTCAGTGTCATTCAAGTTTGAGGCGTTGAACCCAGCGCTGCCCCAATTAGCGGCACCCATACCAAAAAGAGCCAGTCTCCATAAGGCCAATTTGCCCCCGCTGTACATTCGCAATGTTCCAAGCATGAGCCTTATTGACGGAATCTTGGTGTCATTCAGGGGCCAATATTCAACGGAAATAATTATGGACCCAGCCGACATAACAGACTCTTCATGGATCGGGATACAGCAGCTAACGATCCCCATTCCGCCTGCAATTGTGCAACCAGGAAGCCTCACCATTGTTGTGCAATTCCGCTTGGCAGGTGAAATTGCGCAGAATACATTATCCTTCGAAGTTGAGCTTTTCGATGAATCCGCTCCCTACTTCATTGAAGTCACACCAGCAACTGTTCCAACAGTCACGCACGTCGGAGGACGATTATTGAATCTGAAAAGCCAGGTCTCGATCCTTTGTGCAAATTGTCACAGCATCTTGGACCGTTGGAAAAATTAGAGGCCAGGCTGAATCCTGTGAATCTGCCCGCTACAGTAATGGATGTCATGGAGATCTCTAGATGTTTCGCTCAGTCCGACTGTAACCGCAGTGTCATTATCCTTGAAATTCCTCCGCTGGAGACTCCCGGCGTACAGGAAATTGTTGTTTTCAGGACCGCAACTGGACGGACGAGTGAAAGGATAGCTGCTGTGAATATCGAGTTCGCACCTCCATGCAATTTAAATCGATTCTGTGAAGACATGAACCTTGTCCCGGACTACAGGTTGATGGAAACTGCCCCTGTATGCACCTGCGCATCACAATACTGTGTCGATCCCGGAGTAATAGGGGATCCTGTGCTTGTTCATGTTTCACCAGTGGAAGGTCCGAAAAATGGAGGATCACAGGTAGTAATGCGATTGAGGAATCTGCCTGCCTTCTCTGCGCAAGATGTCTCGATTCTTGTTCACGGATCTCTCTCGATTCAAAGTGTCCCCCTTTCTGCCTTTATTTTGAGCAACCAATCAACGTTGACGTCAAGTGAAAGTGAAATCCACTTCACCACTCCCCGCTTGGCGTCTCCTGCCGATGTCGTCAAAATCGAGGTGTTTGCGGTTTTTGCAGGACGGAAAAAGGCTACGTCTTTCTTTTTCGAATATCTCCCTGCTGTCTTAGGGCGGGCAATCGTTGTGGACCATTTTCCATCCAGAATCTTTATTGGTGAAGATCTTCAAGTGCGTGTTACACTCCAAAATGTACCCAAACTGAGCGATGCCAGCGAGCTGCTAGTGGACATTTCTGGACACGAACTTCTACCAGAATCTCTCTCCATAATATCTTCTGACCGAGAATCAACTACTGTGATAATTTCAGAGACCTACAATAAGTTGATTGTTTACGATTCTCAGCTCATCAGAATTGGCGTAGGTTCAAGAATGTTGGGTCCTCAGGGGCTTGGTTTCTTCGAAATCAGTGTGGATGGTACAAGTATTCCAACCGTCATTTCATCTTACCCTGATCCATCTTTCGCATTGCCACCTGCTTCATACACTATAGTAAGTCTGAAGGTTGCGTACTTGCCCCCAGGCCTGATGTATTTGGACGAATTTTCAGCCAACATGTCTCTTGGAGAAATGGGGCGAGACTATGCTGTGGATGTGTTGATTGTGCAGCCATTGATGGAAATTTCGTGCATTTATTCGTATTGTTCCCTTGCAGAAATCCAGCTCAGGGTACCAGAATTGTCTCAAGACGATCAGGAAGTTGGTGGAACAGGAATTATCGAGATCCTCTCCAAAACTAGCAAGAAATCGGTGCGCGCGGCTGTCGTTTTCCGCGCACTTGACGATTCTTATGTAGAGCTTCTTGAACCACAGTCAGCACCTTTGTCAGGCCAAATTACTCTCACTCTTTTCGTCAAAAATTTTGTCACAGCCGACGAAGCAGAGAAGCGAGGTTTGGAGGTGCAATTTGAACATTTGGCAAGTCCACCCCCACACCTGATTGATCTACAAGATTCCGCCGGGATGTTGTTGGTTTCATTTTTGGTGCCGCCAAGTTTCGAAGCCGGGTATCAGTCTGGGAGAATATTCGTTCCAGCTCAAAGCGACAAATTAGGGAACCTTGTCGCCAGCGCCCAGTCCTTGAATTTTACCCTTCTTTACAATATGCCTCCTGCACATGTCGATCCAGCAGCAGGGAGCACAAAAGGCGGTGATTTGATTACCATTTCAGCAAATGGATGGTTGGGTGAAAACGACATGCCGGATGCTTCGACAATGATGAGCGCCCTTCGTATTGCCTTTGGCGACAAGGAAGTTCAACGATCAAACATTATCTCTGTCCAGTCATTAAATTCCATCCTCATCATTGTTGCAGAGTCTCCTGCTTCATTGGTCACTGGAACTGTTCCCTGTGTCATAGAGGGCGAAATGCATGGAAAATCACGGGTGTCGCGATTTGATTTCGAATACTATCCTACGCCAGCAATTTTGGATGTGCAACCAAGAAGTGCGATGCTATCAGGTCAAACTGCTTCAGACGATGGCCGGAGCGTACTGGTCGTTCTTGAAGGGTTTCCAAGTCTGAACAATATCAGTGACCTAACTATCGCCTTTGGAGATGTGCAGTGCGACTCAGGGGTAAACTGCGGTGTATCTGAAATGACCTACTCTCAGCAAAGAGGAGCCACGGTTATGTTTCTCCGTATATCAGTGCCCTCTGTCGATGCTCCAGGTGAAGTTACTTTGTCAATATCGGCTGAGTCTTCACCTGGTAGGCTCAAAAGAAAGGTGGAGGCAGCGTTTACATTCTATCGTCCAGCACAGGTAGTAAGGTCGGTCAAATGGTGCGAGGCTTGTATACAGGGCAGAACTTGCATGGCCATGTCCTTCTGTGCTCAGGGCCGTGCTCCCTTGCATGATTTGATTCCTTTGACTGGAGGCGGCACGATGACAATTATCGTAGACTTTCCTCCTGCTGCCCTTGAATTTTCTGAAGATAATGGAGCTTCATCGTCTCAGATATCACTGTCCATTGATTCCTTACTTATCGTTCAGTTCCGGAGAATTGCACATGGAGACGGTGAATCAAATGAGAGAATCATGAGAAAGTCAACCAGGGTTGCCATTGAGTTTGAAATTCCAAAGCTATCTGGCGTTTCAGCATCTTCTGGACGCGAACTCCTGGTTTCGATTCAAACTCCAGGTTCGCTGGCAAAGACGGTGGCCACCCGTAGAATCATGTTTTTTGATGAAAAAGTTGGCATCCGATGTCTTCGAGGCTGCGACAGTCCTGCCCAGGGAACGGGTAACGTCTTGGTAGCTATTTCAAACTTTCCCGTATTCCCTGATATTTCTCTTATTGATCAGGTCGTTGCAAACTTCGGAAACAGCCCGGCCAGGTCAATTGAGGTTGAGCAGGAGCACGAAGAATGTCAAGGAGCTGCAATTTGTCTCCGTCTCGTTCCGCCGACCTGCGAAAGATGCACGTTTGTACGCGGTTCTTCTGATGTGCTGCTGACGCTGATGTCAAGAGATGATCCGATGCGCGGATCCAAAACAAAATTCACTTATTGGGAATCGCCAAAGATTTTGAGCGCAAAAATGAATTCTCTTGGAAATCTGATTTATGTCAAATTCAATCAAGATACTGATATGGGGGGAGAGCCATTACTGGACAACAGTTGCCACCATCTTTTAGATCCTGAAATTATTTTGACGTTAGCAGAAAATCCAAACGAGGTAAAGTGTCACTGGAAAGCTGCAGACGCGTTTGATGTCTTCCTTGGCGCTGGGGCCACTGTTCTTCCTGGAGACATGATCGCTGTTAGGTCAGACGCACTGCGGTCAATAAATGGAGTATCTGACCCTGCTTTCTCTCAAGCTGCCATATCTGCTCCCGACATTTTGGAAGCCCCTGTGGTCACTGTCATGGGCAAGGACGTTATAGATCCTTGCTCAGAGTTGGAATTGCGGGCATTTGTTGACAGTCCGAGACAAGTGAGGTATTCTTGGAGCTGCAGGAACGATCTTGTTCTGAATCAGGAACTCCAGATTGTGAACGGCGCTGTCTTGTTCTTGAAGCCAGGAACCATCGAAATGCAGCAACGGGACAAGACGTACGAAATTGTGGTTGAAGCAATCAACTTCTTGGGTGCAAGAAGTGCCCCTTTTATTTTTAAGGTTACAAAGCGTGGCTCGCCTGCACCTCAGCTCACCTTTTCCCCTCCGATGCTTGCAATATACAACGACCAGTCAGCAATAGTGAAGGCGATGGCAGAATTTTCAACATGTCCAGTTGCTAAAGGCCATTTGCACTTCAGATGGGCACTTTTCTCAGCTTCCCAAGGTCACAGTACTGACCCGAGCATCTTCGATAAAACTGGCTCTCAAATTCTAGTGTCTGGTGGGTACCTAGAAGCTGGGGTGATATATAGATTGAAAATTCAGGTCATCTTAGCTGATGATCCATCCAAGGTGTCTGAGAACTTTTATACGGTTGTTGTCAAATCTAGGCCGCTCTTCGCCACAATCAAAGGGGGCTCGGAAATCAGTGCAACAAACCACCGAGATTTGGTACTTGATGCAAGTGGATCACTTGACCCTGATTTCCTTCGCGCAGATGCAGATGTTGGACTCCGATTCTCATGGTCATGTACGATGAACGATGGGGAACTTGTTCTGCCTTGCCAAGACAAAGATGGGACGCAGTTGTCTTCGTTCCTACCCAGCCAACCAGTTGTCACTTTGAGTTCATCAGTACTGCAGAATATGTTTCCAACGACGAGCGTGGGTGGTGCTTACAACTTCAAGGTGCAAGTTTCAAAGCAATCAAAGGTAGCTGCATATTTCACGATGCCGGTGACGCTCAGCGTGGACTCGATACCTGCGGTTGAGATCAGAATAAGCAGAGGTGTGCAGCAGAGCGACAGAAGTGTTAAAGTCAATCCATCAGACCAAGTTGTTGTTCATGGTCAATGTCAAATGGACGAGGGGGAGAGTGCTGCTTACTTGACGATGCAGTGGAAATTCGATCCCGGACTTGGATCAACGTACGAGGTACTTAGCGCGGAAAGCAAAGATTTGAGCACGCGGGCAGAGACGTTAATTGTGTCTGCAGGAACCAACAGCCTGATTCCTGGCGGGTCCTATCGCATTATGCTAGTATGCAGTGACGCCACAGATGTCATGGCAGAATCGTCTGTTCGCATTTCTGTCAATGCTCCGCCAAGAGGAAATCCTTGTGAGGTGTGCCGATTGACAGGAGGATCGCAATGTGCGAGCGATCAACCTGTGATAGGAGAAGCGATATTTGATGTCTTTCGTATTTCTTGTTCGAATTGGGCTGATGAGGATGCACCATTGGAATATCAATTTAGCGTATCGTGGAATCATGGTGGTGCCGATAATGAAGTAGTCTTGGAATGGAGTGAATCTCCGATGGTGCACTTCACTCTGCCGCCGGGTGATATTACACTAAAAGCGCGAGTGCGTGATAGCCTCGGGACGTCAACGGAATGGATGGAGGGTGGGAAGATCAAAGTATCGTCCTCCGGTCTGATCAGAAGGCGATTGCTGCAAACGGAAGACAAGTACGATAGTGCAAGCCAGATGTTGCGTGAGTCTCTTCAGCTTGGGGACTATAACAAAATCAACATGATTGCAATTGCAGTTGCAAGTTTCGTAAACGATCGGGATGCACAAGGACTTGATAACCGTGGCAACGCGCGTTCAAGAATCGAGGAGATTTTGTCAATCGTGCATATGGCTTCTTCCGAGGCAATACAGACTGAAGGTTACGTGTGTGAAACCCTTGCTGCAAGCAGGACAATAAGCTTGAATTCTGAACATATCACTGCCAATTCTCTGACCACTTTGTCGTTCTTGTCGAACGAACTTGTTGCATCATCGAGGGCTATGGCATTGCCACAAATCTGTGCTCAAGATGCGTTGATCCTGTTTGCGACGGCACTTGATGCTGCCCATCTAAATCGTTCAAATTGTTCACAAGTTGGTGTACCATTTGCCTCATCGGACATTTACATGCGACCCTTTTTGTCAAGGATGGATGTTGGATTAGGCCACATTCTCGCTAAAACTTCGTTCAGACTCGTCAACGGTCAATCCATGTCCGTATACGACGTCAACTCGAGCACATTCAAGTATCAAGTCAGCAAGATGATGTTGCCGCAAGATGACGATAAAATGGATAGGCTGGAATGGGGTGAAAATGAGATTGCATACTATTTGCCCAGACAAGTGGCACAAGATCCTCAAATTTCATCGACATCTTCAGTTTCGATTTTGTTTGGCGCCTTCCAGAATCCCCCAAGCATTAATGGCACAATTCCGATTTCTCCGATTGTCGCCTTGAGTCTTGCAAATGAGGAAGGTCAGGAGTTGAATACCTCAAAGCTTGCGTATCCCATAAACATAAGCATTCCCATCTCAACTGCTGGTCTGTGTTCTTCGGACTTGAAAATGTTTTCTGGAAAGGGGAGGTGCCTATACTGGGACAAATCCAGCAATTCATATCGTCCAGATGGCTGCACGTCGTTTCAGACCAGTCCATCATTGGTCACGTGCATGTGCACCCACCTAACAACCTTTGTCGTGGAACCGGAGATTCTACTACCAGACTGCTCTCCTTGTGGCGCTGGATTTTATCTCGAGGCGTCCTGCTCACCTACAGCGCACAGACGGTGCGCCGCCTGTCCTGCAGGAACGTACATGGAAAATCCCGGAGCTACATCCAGGGACATGTGCACCGAATGTGCCGCTGGCAAGTACTCAATTACGATTGGCGCTACGTTGTCTACCACCTGTTTGGAATGCAGCGAGGGAACAGCCGCTAAATCGGGATCTTCCCGTTGTGAAACTTGTGGCGTCGGTAAATATTCAAGACCCACAAATGATTTATGTGTAGATTGTGGGAAAGGGAGGTACTCTGATACTCCCGGATCCACAAGTTGCACAAAATGCGATGCGGGCACATATTCGGAGCAAATTGGGGCAGTCTCTTCGGCTGCTTGCATACGATGCGTTGCAGGCTCCGTCTCAACCAGCCCGGGATCGATCTCCTGCATGCAGTGCGTGGCAGGAACATTTTCGAACAGTGAGAATACCCTGTGTGAAGATTGCGTCGCTGGTTCGTACTCAGGAAATGGAGCTGCATTTTGTGACAAGTGTGAGACTGGAAAGTACTCTGCGGTACCTGCCGCAACGTCCAAATCCACCTGCAAATCCTGCGAAGCAGGCTCAGTTGCTAGGATGCCGGGGTCTGCCGTTTGTGCACAATGCAGCGTGGGAACGTACTCGAATCCATCGTTGGACTCCTGTGAAAATTGCCCAGCAGGCAAGTACTTGCCATTCGAAGGCATGAGTTCAGAGCTGGATTGTGAACTCTGTCCGATTGGCACGTATTCAGGTGCTGTTGGTGCTGTTGATGTTGTATATTGCACATCGTGTCTTGCAGGGAAATATGCAGCATCACTTGGGTCCAGAGTGTGTACAGATTGCGATGGTGGAAAATTTTCGGCGGCCACTGGCGCAACGGCAGAATCCACGTGTGAATTGTGTCCCGCAGGCAGGTACTCTGCCCAAGGTGCAAGTTCGTATTCCGATTGCAAAATGTGTGATGCAGGCAAAACTGCTCCATCACAAGGTAGCCAAGAATGCCAGAAGTGCCTTGCAGGTAAGTTTTCGGACCCCACGCGGACTTCATGTCTCGATTGTTTGGCCGGCACGTATTCGAACGATGGGGCGGTTTTCTGTTCGGGATGTCCAGCTGGTACATACTCAACCACAATCGCAGCAAGGAACAGTAGCCTATGCCTGCCGTGTGCACCAGGAAAGGCGTCAGCAGCAAATGGATCAACCGTCTGCGACACTTGCAAGGCAGGGAAATACGCTCTTCCCAATCGAGATTTGTGCGCGGACTGTGCAGCTGGGAAGTATCTTCCCGATGCAGGCAAAGACTCGGAGGAGGCGTGCGTAGCATGTGGTGCCGGAAAGTTTTCGGAGGAAAGTGGGGCGTCTTTCGAAATTACCTGCCAGAAGTGTGCATCAGGCAAGTATTCAGCTGCCACGGGAGTATCGGCGTGCAGGGATTGCAGCACTGGTACGTACTCAAATCAGACGGGAGCCACAACGGATTCCGTGTGCGAGCTGTGCCCTGCGGGTACATACTCAATTACATCTGGGGCCATTTCTGTGGATGTGTGTTTAGACTGCCCGAGAGGCACATATTCTGGATCTCTCGGGGGCGGATCACTATCAGAGTGCATCAACTGCAGGAAGGGAAAATACTCGACTGCCGACGGGGCTACAACCTCTCTCACATGTAAAGATTGTCCGGCAGGCAAATATTCGCCCACGGATGGCAACGCGAATAGTTCAGCATGTCTCATCTGTGGCAGTGGTAAGTACTCTACACCTGGCCTGCAATCGTGTTTGGAGTGTGCCGAGGGCAAATATTCGTCTATTGAAGGCGCTGATGAAGACACAGACTGCTTAGAATGCCCAGTTGGCTCCTCGTCTCCTTCAGGAAGCGACGGGGTGGGTGCGTGCTTCTGCAGCGCAGGCTACAGGGGCAATGGTGGTGCTGATGGGTGCACTATTTGTCCACAAGGGACTTTCAAAGACTCTTCTGGTGCTGGCGAGTGCAAACAATGCCCAGAGAACTCAAACTCCTCTAGAGGCAGCACAGGGATTTCTGAGTGCATATGCCACAGTGGGTACACAAGAAATGGGGACGAATGTCAGCAGTGTGTTATTGGCGAGTACGTCGATCCCAGTACTGGACTGTGTATCGCTTGTGGAAGCTGTGACCTGGGCCAGTACCTTCACGACTGCAAAGTGAATCGACCAGGCTCTTGTCGTTCTTGCCCTGCCGGAACCTTTTCGCCATTCTCAAACCTGACAGCCTGTCTCAGCTGTCCTCCGAATAGTAATTCGCCTGAAGCTAGCGTTTCTGGCAGTGAATGTCAGTGCATGGCTGGATACACTCTGGATTCGCTCGGAGAATGTGTCCCATGTCAGCTTGGGATGTACAAGGATTCTATTGGTTCTCAAGTTTGCGAATCGTGTCCCTCACATTCTACCACACAATCAGTTGGAAGTGATGCCCGGGCAGATTGTCTTTGTGTGCAGGGCTTTACGGGCGAGAATGGTAGTCAGTGTTCGGCCTGCGAGACGGGACAGTACAAGGCCGCCCTTGGGTCTTCAGCCTGCGATAATTGCCCCAAAGGTACATTTTCGTCTCAAGGCAGTGCAGCATCAGTATCTTCCTGCCAGGACTGCGCTGCAGGGAAGTATTCATCAACACCAGGGGCAGCAGCTTGTGAAGCATGTGAAGCGGGAAAATATTCGACATCGCCTGGAAGCTACACGGCCTCAGATTGCTCATCTTGCGACGCTGGCTCCTACTCGTATTTGGCTGCCTCTGTCTGCACTCTGTGTTCTCCTGGCAGTGACACGCTCGGCTCAGAGAGCACATCGCCGCAAGATTGCATCTGTATGGCAGGCTATACAGAAAGGGACGGAAGTTGCATGGCTTGTCCATCTGGCAAGTTCAAATCGTCCATGGGATCGGGTGAATGTGAGAGCTGCCCGGAGCGAATGGATTCAGAGCCGGCAAGCGATGAAAGCTCTGATTGCTCATGTGTGCCCGGATTTACATTGGACAGTGGTCTGTGCTCTCCCTGCCCGCCTGGCACATACAAGGATGATACTGGAGATCAAACGTGCTCTCTGTGTCCAGCGAACGCCCAATCAAACCAAGGGAGTGTATCCGTGCAGGATTGTCTGTGCGTTCCTGGATTTTCCGGTCCGAACGGAGGGCCTTGTGAGGCGTGCGAAGCTGGAACGTATTCGGAGTCGCCTGGTTCATTTTGTGAAAGTTGTCCTGAGCATGCGATCTCTCCGTCTGGAAGCGATGAGCGCTGGGACTGCAAATGCTTGGCTGGTTTCTCGGGGGCAGATGGGGGCCTATGCAGGGCTTGTGCAGTTGGAAAGTACAAGGAAGAAGTTGGCAGTGCACCATGCGAGTTCTGCCCCGCCTATTCCTCTACCGCTGGAGAGTCAGGGAGCGATTCTATTGACGATTGCTCCTGTGTTCAAGGCCATACTCTGGAAGCAGGACAGTGTTCTGCTTGTGCTGCGGGAAAGTATAAGTCATCACCGGGATCAGAGGAATGTGCAAGTTGCCCCTTCAGCACGACTTCAAGCATCGGTGCTGGGTCTGCGGACGCATGTGTGTGCACCGAGCATCACTCTGGCCCCTTAGGTGGACCGTGTCAACTATCTGAATGTCCTGCCGGCACATACTTGACTACAAATAATCATTGCCTGGAGTATCAGGTTTGCTGGCCTGGACATGTTGTCAAGCGTGGAAAAGACTGGATATGGGATGATCAAGATGGCCCAGGTTTATTTGGTACTGTTGTTGGGCCGAGTGCGAGTGCAGGTTGGTGCGACGTGCGCTGGTCACATAGTGGAGAAAATACGCAGTCCTATCGAGTTGGAGCGTACAACTCGTTCGATTTGTGTCTGGCTTCCCAGCGGTGTTTGCCGTGTCCTATCGGACAATACAGAAGTGAGATGTCACAGAATGTCCGAACGTGCGCAGCGTGCCCCTTGGGTTCAACGACTTCTGGGACTGCAAGCACGACGTCACTTGAGTGCCTATGCATGCATGGCCATTCAGGTCCGTCATGCTCTCAATGCGTCGCTGGAAAATACAAGGATACATTTGGGTCAGAACTTTGCACTGAGTGCTTCTCGGACTCGACAGCGCTGGCTGGTAGCACCACAAGATCGAACTGCACGTGTAATGCTGGGTTCGAAGGAACACCAGACGGATTTGCTTGTCAGGCGTGTGCGGCTGGAAAGTACAAGGACGCGCAAGGCAATTTTGGTTGTACGGATTGCCCTGGAGATTCCACATCTGGCATTGCCGGTGACTCTCATGACTCATGCTTGTGCGAGGCAGGATCTACTGGTGCGGCTGGCAACTGCCAGGCGTGTGAGATTGGTACCTACAAAGACCTTCCAGGCCCGCAGGCTTGTTCTGTGTGCCCCAAACATTCTACCACCGCTGGCGCAGGCAGTGTGGCTCTTCTTGATTGCGAATGCCAAATTGGGTATGTTCGTAATGGAGCTTCTTGTGAGGTTTGCGGGCCCGGCACATACTTGATTGAGGAATCCCAAACCTGCGTTGATTGTCCAATATGCGCTCCGGGCACCGTTTTAGCTGATTGTGCCGGCTCAAGCCCTGGGCGATGCGACGCGTGTCCTGAGGGCACATACTGGAGCTCGGGCAGCTGTAGCGCATGCCCATTGAATTCGCAATCGAGTGAAGGAAGCACCTCCATGGCGGACTGCAAGTGCAAAGAAGGGTTTGTGGAAACGGAAGATGAAAACTGCCAGGAATGTCCTGCTGGAACATACGAGAGCCCCAGTGCTGATGAGTGTATCTCCTGCCCTGACTTCATGTTTTCTCCGGCGGGCAGCAGTGACATTTCCGACTGTATATGTATCAAAGGTTATTTCGGAGAACTATGTAGGCCTTGCGCTCCTGGAACTTACAAAGATTTCCTCGGGTCTGACAACTGCTTACAATGTCCAGAAGGGTCAATCTCCGTGGTTGCGAGCACTGCCCCCTCCGATTGCCAGTGCAGAAGGGGATACGCACCATCTAGTGATGGTTCAGCCTGCGAAACGTGCGCAGCAGGAACCTACAAGGCTCGGACAGGTAACGTGCCGTGCACAGGATGTAGTCCTGGTACGCATACCAATGGCCTTACGGGACAATATTTGGGGTCGGCGTGTATTGCATGTCCAGCAAACTCTATTTCCCCTGCCGCTAGCGCAACTTCTGCGGAATGCGTTTGCAACGTGGGCTACACGATCGGGTCTGGAGAGATCTGCGAGGCGTGCCCAGCTGGCACATACAAAGAGATTCAGGGCAATCAAGCGTGCGCGGAGTGTGAGCCAGGGGAGTATCAGAGTCTGCATGGTCAAGCTGAGTGCTTGCAGTGCCCTTCAAACTCCTTCTCTCCTGCCAGAAGCTCAGAGGCCTCCCAGTGCACTTGCAAGCAAGGTTTCAAGGCCACGGGAGTAAGTTGCGAAGCTTATTCTTGTTCCCCCGGATCCTACTATGGCGAGCCTGGCCAGCCAGTCTGCATCAATTGTACGGCAGGTACATATTCAGGCGGGTCGGGGCAGGTATCATCAGATACCTGTGTGCAATGTCCCTTTGGCTCCAGTTCGAACGCTGCAGCGGCTACAATTCGAGACTGCTTTTGTAACTCAGGCTGGACTGGGGTGTACGGGGGTCTATGCAGAATTTGTGAAAGTGGTACATATAAATCGTCCGCTGGAAGCAACCTCTGCACGCAGTGCCCATCTCACAGCACATCTCCTAGCAGGAGTACGGAGCTGACCGATTGTAGCTGTGAGCCTGGATATTCGGGACCGGATGGAGGTGAGTGTTCCATATGTCCAAGCGGAAAGTACAAAGACGTGATTGGTCGTTTGGATTGCAAAAGTTGTCCTGCAAACACAATTTCGCCCCAAGGTAGTATCGCAGTGGAACAGTGCACGTGCAAGGAAGGATATACAAATATCGGGACATCCTTCGAGATTGAATGTGTGCTGCGCACGACTACTGCGCCGCCTGTTTCAACTCCTGCCCCACCGCCGACACCGTCGCCACCATCGCCACCGCCACCACCTGACACACCGCCGCCTTCACCGCCTGCACCGCCTCCAGAAACATCCCCGCAACCGCCTCCATCTTCTTCTCCACCGCCGGCGGTGAAGACACCGGATGAAGTCAAGATTACAATGTCGCTGGGTCTCCCCATGTCGCTGGAAGAATTCAACGAGGATGCTCAAACCAATTTTTTGCAAGGAATCGCTGCTGCTGCAGGCGTTGTGCCATCCAAAGTGGAAATAACGGGTATTGAAGCTGTGAGAAGGCGACGATCTCTTTTGGCTGGAAGTATCAAAGTCGGTGTTGCGGTAACAGCTGAAAACGCTGAAGCTGCAGCGTCTGTAGCTGGGAAGCTGACAGCTGAAAACATCAACTCGGAGCTTGTGCAGCTCGGACTACCAGAGGCCCAGGTCATTGAGAGTCCAACTATTGAATCGCCGATCATTGCACCACCTCCGGGAAGTACTCCTGGAGCACCCCCCCCGTCCGTGCCTTCCGGAGGGGGTGTAGAACAGCAGTCAGGCAATCGGGGGCCTATAATCATTGGAATCGCAGTGGGGTTGGGTGTAGTAGTGACGATAGTGATGGTGGGGATTGCAGTTCGATATTTGCTCCCGTCGGCGCGCCAAAAGAAATTTACGCTCGGGGGTTCTGACCGCCTGTCCGAACTTGAACAAAGATTCATGCTGGACACACCAGGCTCCTCTGAAGATGCAGACGAACCTGGCAGCATCTTCCAACGGGCTTTTGATAAGAGTGCCGCTCAGAAATCAATAGCGCGTCAGCAAACGAAAGAAGATGAAGCACACGAAGCAGAACCGAGCTGGGAGAAGAGGTACGCATGCAGATAAAAGTATTATAGCATTGAAACTGAAACTCGACACGCTGTATGATTTGCTGTGCACTACCGTATGATATATATTGCAAATGCTACATACTGACATCTGCTTTGCTGCCAGACTTCTGGAAGAAGTGCCGAGCGGCTTGGAGTCCCCGCGAACTCTTTCAAGCAGAGGTGTCGCTAATCAAAAATTGAAGAAGAAGATTGCAGCGGAGATTGCAGAAATGAGGAAACAGGGCGGAGTTACTGCTACGTCAGACATCGGCGTGTTTGTTTCAGTGAGTACCCCTTCTGCAAGTCAAAGGGCCCGTCTAGAAACTCTCCCTGCAGGCGTTGAATTGGCTGTAGATGATGATGCTAGGTCAGAGACGGGCAAAAGCGAAGTCAGCGAATTTGGTACCGCAGCGTCTCTCCTTGGGGAAGCAGTCGCCACGTCAGATTGTCCTGGGGAGTTCCACGGACTGCGGCAAAATACGCTGTCCAGATCGACGCCTCGGCCTCGTGCTTCCGGTCCGAAAGGATTCTCGAATGCCGGGCTCCTAGCCAATATCACCTCTGCGCCGACCCGACCAAACAGCACGGATTCCGCACCTTTGCCATCGGTACGCGCCCGTACGGGGGTTGAGAGTATTTTGAACAACAGACGCGGCGCGGCTGCTCCTACGGCTTCGCGTCCGTTGACCTCACGTTCAGACCTTGAAAGCATTCGTGAACAGGCTCCTGTGACAGGCAACAATATTATAGATGCTTTGCAACCGTCGGCACTTCCGCAACCAAGTTCGGGCGCATCAGGCGGTTTGAAAGGAAAATTCTCATCATTCACTCCTCCGCCATCTGCTCAAGGTTCCGTTTACAACTCGCAGCGCAGTGCCAGAAATCGTCAAGATGCCCCATTATCTACTCGGAGTTCTGTTTACAACTCACAACGCAGTGCCACAGATCGTCACGATGATGAACCATCAGATGAACGTGGCTCTGCGCATGACCACGATGCGTTGCAAGTGGAGGAGAAGGCCCGTTTATATCCATCAGTGCTTCCTGCTTCCGCGAAAAGTATCAACAAGGCTCAGCGTAGTGCAAGTGACAAGCATCCTGATGTTGTGTCTGATGAAGCGTACTCCGCTTACGACCGTGTCCCTCGGGGTGATACAACATCTTTGATGCAAAACAGTCTGCCAAGACCCAAAGATTCCAGATTCGACACGCAACGCAGCAACGTGGCCGATCTTGTACCATCGGCACTTCCCGGTGCTGAGCCGGAATCCCCAACACGATACTCTGGGCTTGGCTCGAAACGCGACAAGATTAGCGATGTTTTACAACCGTCGGCACTCCCGAAATCAAGTTCGGCAGCATCTGGCAGTTTGAAAGGCAAGTTTTCAAGCTTCACTCCTCCGCCATCTGATCGAGGTTCGGTCTACTCCTCGCAGCGGAGTGCGAGGGATGATCACGATGCTCCAGCAGCAAGTGTGCGGGGTTCTATACATCACTCGCAGGGCAGTCTGTCGCGGCCCGTCACTCTTCCTTCTTCAGTCATGCTGCAACAACGGGACACGGCGGCTGCACAGCTACTCGGATCCGTGCGGGCAAGTGCAGAGCACACATCTCAATTTAAACAGCCTCTGGGACCAGCAAAGTCTGAATTAGCGATCGCCTCGGAGCATGCTACAACGACGAAGGCAAAGGAGGAGATTGACGCCAGGGCACCACCAGCTTTCATGTCTCTGAAACAGAAGATAGCTGCTGAAATCGCGTCACGCAGAGCTGCTGAAAGGGCAGCAACGACAATGATCGTCAGTCCTCCGCCAAAGGTCAAGGAGAGCGAGGAGGAAGCCAAAAGATACGGGGGGCGGGGGCCGAATCCTCCTAGTGGATAGGCCTTAATGGCTGGGGGGAAGAGCACTAACGATATTTGATCATGGCCTCGTTATGGGAAAAAATGCACACACGTAGTTCACACGTAAGTTAAAGAGTGTTCGCAGGAATCAATAAAAAATCATTAATTTCTAGCACTGATGACAGATTCGCTGCCCCCCGGGCCAGATGCACGCCTGTATCCCGGTTTGTGATGTTTAGGGAAGTTGTGTATGTTGCAGCGATTGGTTTCATCCGGAACGCTGAAGTGGAGAGCTCTGCGTGGGGCTCTGCAATGTCCCAGAACCTAGCTTCCTCGGCGTGCCACAACTAGTTAGTGGCAAAAACTGTCCTCGGGGCAAAAACTTTGCATCGGCACAGTACTCCGAGAATACCTCAGCGACTAGAGCGACAATTTACAAGCGAATTGATGTCCGTGAAAGACCAAGAACAGAGCTTTTGCACACACCAATCCGCTTGTGAAATGTCGCTCTGGTCGTTGAGTTA
>Ga0209713_10000508_pt1 | contig 22050 bp, 18 predicted proteins | sample ArcOceMetagenome_3_FD_187444 | JGI IMG/M metagenome (GOLD analysis project Ga0209713, IMG submission 187444) | Marine eukaryotic phytoplankton communities from Arctic Ocean - Arctic Ocean- Svalbard ARC20M Metagenome (SPAdes) (version 2) | ecosystem: Environmental > Aquatic > Marine > Oceanic... | reverse complement strand
GGAAGAATCTCATAAAAAAACCGACAATTTGGTGGTTTCGTGTGTTTACCTTATAACTTTTTAAAAAATCATTTTTTAGTTATTTATAAGCACCGTTTTTGACTTTTTAAATTTATTTTCTTTCAAACTTTTCAAAAATTATTTTTCGGCGATTTTCGGAAATTTTCGGAAATTTTTCAAATTTTCGTAAATTTTAGCGCTTGTTATATTGGAAGAATCTCATAAAAAAACCGACAATTTGGTGGTTTCGTGTGTTTACCTTATAACTTTTTAAAAAATCATTTTTTAGTTATTTATAAGCACCGTTTTTGACTTTTTAAATTTATTTTCTTTCAAATTTTTCAAAAATTATTTTTTGGGAGAAGCCGAGACTCGAACTCGGATAAGCAAAAGCAATATCGCTTAGCAAACGATCGGTAAGCCAATAACCAACGACTCAATAATATAAACCAGATTGGGATTGAACCAATACGTTAAAAACCTTTGATTTTAAGTCAAATTCGTTTACCTTTTTCGACACTGGCTTTACTCTTTTAAGCGAATAGACAGGTTTGAACTGTCATTCTCAGTTTGGAAGACTAATAATTTACCTTTAATTTATATTCGTTTTATGCTAGTATATCGTTATATTGTTTATAATAATTTCGGGGAAGACCCCAAAGTAAAAAGTGAGGAACAAAAAAGGAAACAAAATGTAAGCCTCTATACGCGTAATATCTTTAAACTTGTTAATATATTGATTTTTTTGGTTGCCGTACAGTATGCGATTTAATAATCACAAACTGTAACTAGCGCCCAAAATGAGTCCGGCGCAAGCAATTAATGCTACTCAGCTATTAATTTCAAAACAGGCGACGATTATCAAAAATTCACCGATAAAGCTGCTCGTAACCGGCAGTCCAATATTACCCAGCGAAAAAGCGACAAAGCAAATAGAGAACAACGGCATCGTATGCGCTAAACCCGAGTAATACTTTACAATACGTGTATTGTGGCGTTCGTATAAAAAGCCTACGCAAAGGAACAAGCCGCTGGAAATAATACCGTGACTTATCATTAACAAAATGGACCCCGAAATACCTTGACAATTGCCTGAAAATATTCCAATGGTAACCATGCCCATGTGACCTATGGACGAATAAGCTATAATTTTTTTTAAGTCAACTTGTTGCAACGTTGTGATCGAAGCGTAAACGACCCCAAAGATACTAATAACGAAAATCAGCGGCGTAAAAAATGCCGACGATTCCGGAAATAGCCCGATTGAGAAACGTAAAAAGCCGTAGCCGCCTAATTTTAACAAAATTCCGGCTAATATAACGGACCCGGCTGTCGGGGCTTCGCAATGCGCTTCTGGCAGCCAAATATGAAATGGCATTAATGGCATCTTAACGGCGAAGGAAAAAAAGAAACATAATCAACAAAATTTTTCTTCAATACTGTCGAATTGTAAATTTTTCAATAAAATATATTGGGTTGTTCCAGTTTTGTAATAAATAAATAAAATTGCTAAGAACATGAAAATAGAGCTAAATAACGTGTATAAAAACAATAAATACGCCGCACGTACCCGACGTTCGCGGGAGCCAAATATACCTAAAATTATAAACATTGGAATCAAAACGGCTTCAAAAAACAAGTAAAAAATAAGAATGTCAACGCTACAAAATACACCAAAAAGAATAGACTCCAATAAAAAGAAGGCCATAACGTATTCCTTAGCTTTGGCAAAAACACTCGAGTTCCAAGACAAAATAATACAAATCGGTATTAAGAAAGACGTAAGTAATAATAAACATAATGATAGACCATCGACGGCAAAAGACGCTAAAGAATTTAATGAAAAAATTCAATGCGATTCAAATTGTATCTGGTATAAGGATATCGTCGGGTCAAATGAAAAAAGTAAAAGTATCGATAAATTAAATATTAATAATGACCAAAACAGTGAAAACTTTTGTATTTCTTTTTTTGACCCCACTTTCGCAATAAGAAGTATAATTAATGCACCCAAGAATGGAAGGAAAGTTAGTATTAACAACATCTTTCGTTTTAATGGGTTTGAACCATTGTTATTTGATTAGAAAGCAAAAGCTTTATCCAATTAAGCTAAAAACGTTATAAAATGTTATAACAGACCCAAACTTTTATTGTTGATACGCCGAATTTTGTATAAATTTTAGAACACCCAAATGAAACCAAAAAGTTTGTCGAGTTTTTAGCAACCTGCCCGATACTCAAATTCAACCGTTGTTGCCGACCGTCGTTCGTTTTACTTCATTTACCGTTGCATTGAATAGCTATACCTAAAATTAATATGGCATTTTGTTTGTCGTTTATTAATTGTTTAACAATCAAACTAATATACTGCAAAAATGCGGTCTTCATAATACCTCCGTTTTGTTTTAAATGCGTTTGTATTTGTTCTTCAACGTGATTACTTATCACTTTTGATTGCAAAAAGGGTAACAATTTACAACTCGCTGCTTGATAAAAAAAATTAAATAGTATTAACGGCATATTATTTGTTTTGTCACTATTTTTGTGCTCGTAAAGCATTAAAAAATTCAATAAGTTTAACGATGTAAGAAGTTTTAAATTTTTTAAGTGTAATTTACTAGTCGATCACAACGTATTGGCATTAGCCGTAGCTAATAAATGCCGTTTATTAATCAATTTGGCGTATAACCCTACCTTATTGTTAAAATAACGCAATACAAACAATGGCGGTATGAAATTTAATGTATCAACAAGCCGACTTTTATAATGTTTTGTTTCTAAATCTCTCAACAAAATACTCGTGAAATTTGAATTTTCATCGCACCAAGTCGACTCTCATCCCAAGCGATGACCAACGTGCAGTAAATTCGTGTTTATTTTTTGACTCATCAAAAAAGTGATTGGGCTCGAACCAATAATGCAAAGTATCAAAAACTATTGCCTTTACCGTTTGGCTACACTTTTTTTCAAAACTTACGCTCAATTTGGTCATTTTTAAAAAGCAACAAGATTTGAACTTGTATTTTTGATCCCCAAAACCAAAGCTTTGCCTGTTTAAGCTATACTCTAAAAACTCGTAAAGTTTGAAATGTTCTCACAATCTTTTTTGCTAATTTAACCATATCCCGCTAAATTATACAACTTCAGGAGCTATCTAATGTAAAATCGAACAGCGAAAACCCGCAGATTTTACAGAGTAATCTAATTAACATTAGCCCGAACGGATTCGAACCGTTAACCGCTATCTTATCAAGATAGCACTATACCATTTAAGTTACGCGCTCACTTATCATAATTTTTTAGCAATAATAGACTCGAACTATTAACAATTTCAATGTAAACGAAATGCTCTTGCCATTAAGCTAATTGCCAAATAATTTAGGTAGTTTAAGCTTTTTCAACTAGCCAATTAATATAATCGGCAATCGCAACAGATTCCACGACGATTGGCATATTCGAGTGTCCGACGCCGCATATTTCACTGCACTGCCCAAAAAAAGTACCGTCTCGTAAAATAAACAATGAGGTTTGGTTCAAACGACCGATACAGGCATCGACTTTTATCCCAAGCGAGGGCACTGCCCAACTGTGTAATACATCCGCGGCTGTAACTAAAACGCGAATGTGTGTATTTTGCGGCAAAACAATACGATTGTCAACTTCAAGCAAACGTAATTCGCCAAGTTCAAGCTCACTTTCTGGTATCATATAGCTATCAAAATTAATTGATCCAAATTTTGTTTCGAAATCAGAAAACTCGTAACTTCAGTACCACTGATGGCCAACGCACTTTATTGTTAAGCTCGGTTCAATAATCTCGTCTATTGAGTACAATAAAGCAAACGACGGTAATGCGACAACAATTAGGATCAAAGACGGTATAACAGTTCAAATAATTTCGATTAACGTGCCGTGAACGACGGCTCTAGAAAAATTTTTTGACGTTCTAAAGTCACTAACTGCGCCCGTATAAAAATATAACGTTCGCGCCAATACGATAAGAACAAAAAAAAAAATGAAAGTGATAAAAAACATAAGATCATGATGTAAGTTAATTATACCCTCCATTACTGGTGTTGCTGGGTCTTGAAAAAAAAATTGTCAAAAATTAGGTGAATCAAAAGAAAAAAGGTTCATCTTTTCGAGGTAGTCTATTTAAATACGTTTAGCTAACGGGTATCAGTTCAAAGATTTTTAACTATTTTGTTGAAATGTATTATTTATCTTTGCTTTCAATTAGCCAAATTTAGGTAAAAAAATGGGTTTGAACCATTACTCTCGGATTCACAAACCGATGTTCTGACCATTAAACTATATTTACCAAAGGATCCACTAAAGAATTGAATTAAAAAGACTATCGTCTTTCATGTATTATTATTGAATTGTTGAATGAACGTAAAACCTGAACGTAAATAGCCTGCGATTTCACAACAAATCGTTTGCTCAATGTAAGCACAATGACTGCGATCATGGATAATAACAAAACAAAGCCGACAATAATAAAATAACCGTAATAATCAACAAACAATAATTGTCCGGCCAATTTCATGTTATTAAAGCTTGATAACACATTAATAAAATCGGAATCAATTAAATTTAGTGCGTTGAAATCTGCTAAGAAATAAAAATATCAGGCCGCGTTCAACGTTAACGGATTAAAGCTACAAACCAAAAAGAAAAATAGTTCAAGGCCAAAAATTAAGCAAAACATTAAAATTAACGGCATAAAGTTCACCTTTTCGTGTTTTAACTCACTTAACTTTATGTTCAACATCATTATAACGAACAAAAAAAGAACCGCTATCGCGCCAACGTAGACTACCAAAAAAGTGATCGGTATGAAATCCAGGCGCAAAAAGAACAAGAGTGATACAATATTACAAAAGCAAAGAATTAGAAAAAAAGAGGCAAAAACTGGATTTTTCACAAAAACTACCAGAAGCGCTGAAAATAAGCTCAAACTGCAAAACAGGTAGAACAAAATGTAATAAATTAGCATCACAAATAAAATTATTAATGTTTAACAACGCCGTAAACGCTTCGTTCTGTCTTACGGTTAGTAACACCCATTAAATCAAATTTTCCACGTATTGGTGTCAAATGTACACCAATTAAATCCTTAACTTTAACGCCTTTTAATAAAACCGTTGAGTGCTGTTGCAAATTATTTAAACCCTCGCCATTCACTTTGGCTACCGTTGGTTTATCAAAACTTGTTATTTTAACTTTGATAATTCGTCGGTTCGCTGAGTTCGGCTTTTTTGGCGATGCCGTTAAAATTAAGTAACAGACAGCTTTTTTTTGCGAATTTCCGAACAATTCTGATTTGTTTTTTATAATTCACGATTTATTTTTTCTAAATTTCAGTATTTGTGATAATCGACTCATCCCGTCCCAAATTGGATTCGAACCAATAACCCTTTAATTAACAATCAAAAGCTCTTACCGTTAAAGCTACCGGGACTATTATTTCACGTATTACCAAATAGATTTTCTTACACCAGGCAACAAAGCGTGCAAACAAAAGCGACGAAAAATATGTCTTGATACGCGTAGCTTGGAGTTACAAATATTTTTATTAGCAGTCATGGGACAAAAATTTGCTATTTTTGGCCCTCAAACATTAAAATCAATGTAAAAGAGTCTTAAAACTTTTGTTGATAAATTACAATCATTTAATATTTTGAAAGATTTAACTAAATGCTCAATATTTTTAAATGATTTTCTTAATTTTTTATTGTTTTGAATTTTTGTTTTTTTAGAGTAAACTGTTTCCATCAATAAAAAGTACTAAACCAAAGATTGAGAATCGAACTCAAACAAAAAGTTAACCGGCCAAGTATTCAAACTAAAAAACTCCGTTGCTGACAAACAATAAATTTAAGACTAATATAACAAAGGCTAAAGCCAACGGCAAAAAAATTTTTCAACAGAGACGCATTAATTGGTCAATGCGGTAGCGCGGAAAAGATGCTCTGACCCAAACGTAAGTAAACAGTATTAATGATATTTTTAAGGCAAAAAAAAATGAGCTAAATATGGCGTTTGTCTCTAACCAGCAAATTGAAAACCAACCACCCAAAAAAATTATAACGCTCAATGCACTCATTAGAATCATAGAACCGTATTCAGCTAAGAAAAATAAGGCAAAACCCATCGCGGCATACTCAACGTTATAACCGCTAACAAGCTCACTTTCAGCTTCTGGAAGATCGAAAGGAGCTCGATTTGTTTCAGCCAAGATGCTAACGATAAACATCAAGAATAACGGTAAAAAGGGTAGAACAAAATAAATAAATGACTGAAATACGATTATATCATTAAAATTTAATGAGCCTACGCAGGCTAATACTGATATTAATATCAAACCTATTGAAATTTCATACGAAATTAGTTGAGCGCAGCTACGCAACGCACCAAAAAATGCATATCTTGAATTACTGGCCCAACCTGAAATAATAATCCCGTAAACGCCTAGCGATGAAACTGCAAATAAAAATAAAAGGCCGAGGTTTATCTCGACGTTGAAACTATTTAAACTGAAAGGTATAACGGACCAGCTCAAAATGCTTAGTAAAAACGTTAAAATAGGCGCAAAAATAAAGCTAAAGGTACTAGAATTGAACGGTAATATTGTTTCTTTTAATAATAACTTTAAACCGTCAACAAGAGGTTGCAATAAACCGAAAAAACCAACAACATTTGGACCGGTCCGCTGTTGCATCGCGGCCATTATTTTGCGCTCGGCTAACGTAAGGTAAGCAACCGAGATTAAAATAGGCAAAACTATAGCAAGAAAACATAAAAGTCGTTCAAGTAAAAACATCAATTAACAAGGTAAAAAGTATAATTATTGTCGCCGATTGGAATTGAACCAATAACCTTTTGATTTTCAATCAAACACTATAACCGTTTAAGCAACAGCAACAGCAATGTAATGGGTTTGAACCATTTTTTTTTGATTACAAAACAAATATTTTACCGTTAAATTAACAAAGCAAAAAATGAAAAAGATAAGGTTTGAACTTATGATACCTAAAAAGGTCTCGGATTTACAATCCGATGATTTAACCGATTAATCAACTTTTCGCTTCATTTCAATTGCTTAAAAACCACCTCAAAAATAAACCGCGATGTATAAGAATAACCATACAATATCAACAAAATGCCAGTAAAAAGCCGCAGCTTCGAATCCAAAATGGTGCTGAATTGTAAAATGATTTAATAACAAACGTGCAAGACAAACAGCCAAAAAACAGGTCCCAATAAAAACGTGAAAACCGTGAAAACCAGTTGCCATGAAAAAGCTAGAACCGTATATTCCGTCAACTATTGTAAAATTCGCGCTAACGTATTCTACAGCTTGCAACATTGTAAATAAAATTGCTAAAACAATTGTGATAATTAGGCTTCATACAGCTTCAACTTTATTACCAGCCGTGATAGCGTGGTGAGAATAAGTCACTGAAGCACCGGAACTCAATAATATTAATGTGTTTAATAGTGGTATCGCTTTAGCATCAAAAGCCTCGATATTTTTCGGCGGTCAAATGTTCCCAATTTCAATGGCCGGCGATAAGCTAGCTGCGAAAAAAGCCCAAAAAAACGCAAAAAAAAACATTACTTCGGAAACGATGAATAAAATCATGCCGTAGCGTAAACCAAGTTGCACAATGTTCGTATGGTGCCCTTCGAGACTCGACTCGCGTATTACATCACGCCATCATATGCCCATGCATAAGACCACCGTGATAAAACCGAACAGTGTCGTAAAAAAACCAAAAAGGAAACCATGAAAAAATAATACGCTACCCGTTGTTAATGTTAAAGCTGCAAAAGCGGAAACTATTGGCATAACACTAGGGTCTACTAAATGAAACGCGTGCCGTTGCGAGTGTAACGATAAAAAACTTGTCATCAATAAATAAAATTTTAAGGTCAATAAAGTGACTGAAAAAATGAGATTTGAACTCATATTTTTAATTAGACAAACTAAAGTTTTAGACCGTTTAAACTATTTTTCAGTGTCCAAAAATCTTTTAGGTTTTACGTGTCTTTTTAATAAGTCAAAAAGAGAAAGCAAATAAGGCTAAACCGTAAGTATCCAGAAGATAAAGGATAGATTCGAACTATCAAAAAACAAATTTGCAATTTGTTGCATTACCTTTATGCTACTTTATTTTTAATTTTGTTAGAATGTGAAAAGTATTAAAAAGGACATCATTAAGCTAAAAAGGGCGATAGCCTCTGTTAATGCAAAACCTAAAATCGCGTAAGCAAATAATTGTTTCATTAAATGCGGGTTTCTTGCGACGCTCGTAATTAAAGCAGCGAACACAGTTCCAATCCCGGCTCCAACACCAGCTAGAGCAATTGTTGATAGTCCGGCGCCGATTAATTTAGCTGCTTGTAATATCATCATTTAAGGAGTAATTATACTTTAAATATTATCTTGTAACGTAACCTAATGCTTTTGAATAAGTTTAACAAAAGACTTCAAGGAAAAAACTTTAAATATTTGATAATTAATCTTGTATAAGTTGTTTCGTACTGCTAAAAATCTTATGTTGTTATTTTCTGAACCCGTAATAAGTGCAGTGCCGCTTAATACGTTTAGCGTGACGTGTATCAATAAATTTTCTAGTTTTGATTGCACGCTATTGGTATAATTTGCAAATAGAGAATTTTCTAGTATTAAAAAGATAGAAGTCTTGATTGTTGTCGTTGCTTTTATTGATATGCTTGCCGAATGCTTTAACACCTGTTTATAAGTTTTGTTAAATGCTAACAATAGATTCGTTTCAATTTTATTTGAGTCATCTTTTAAAATGTTAAATACTGTTAAGTTTAGAAAACTATAAGCAAAAAACATAAAACAGACAAAGCAAAGCGTTAATAACACCTCCTCGTCAAAAATAATAAATTCAAAAAGGCTTAAAATAATAATTAAAATGGATAATATAATCAAATGGAACCGTTGCATCAATTAAAGACAAAAGGGTTTGAACCTTTAATTCAATGATTAAAAATCATTTGCTTTGACCAAATTTAGCTATGCCTTATTAATGGAAATAATAGGGTTCGAACCTATATTTTTTGTATGCAACACAATTGATTTACCGTTAAACTATATTCCGACCGTTATCGAATCAAATAATTAGATTTGGTCCAGCGACATTTTCCAATAACGCTACTTTGTTACAACTTTCTCTAAATCTAAATTACATAATTACTTTACCAAATTTAATAAAATATAATACTTTATCAACGTAACAAATAAGAATTGAAGCTAATTTTTAGAGTTGATGGGCAATAAGTAAAGAAAAAATGTTACATTTCATAATCATACGCTATCTGATTATTACTATTTATTCCAATTTTATACCTTTGAGTTACAAAAGATAATCCAAATTATTAAAGCTTTTTAAAGATTAGCTAATAATGTTTTTATTGCTGCTTTTTGTTGCTTTAAGTGTATCACATTGTAAAGCCCAAAATATTTAAGCCATAAAGACTTAGACGTATAACTTTCTTTCAGCAAATTTATTTTAAGCAATTTTCTTAAATAATTAAAAAAAAGTATTACGCGCTTTCTGGAAATTAATCCAATATTTTGCAATAAGAGCTGACGACAGCCATGCAACATCTGTTTTTTTTGAAAATTAAAGGTAAACCTAACGTGTCATAAATCTTAAAAAAAATACAAAAAATGGTAAGATTCCTGAGCTTTTTCAAATTAAATAACATAATCCACAAATTATATGATTTCACATCTAATTCTTTAAATTTCATTTTTGCAAACTAAATATTCTGGTAAATCGTTTTGTGTTTACTTAACCTCTTTTTGAAAAGGTAAACGATTAAAGTTGAAAGTATTGAACTAAATGGGTTACAAATCCATGTTGCTAATCAAACTTTAGTATATGTAGCGACAGTTTTTGTATATTTATTAAACAATTTACTTTTGGTTATGATGTTCGCAATTGTTTTGATATATTTTATCATTACTCAACAAATTCCAATTATTTCAATAAAACTCGTTTTAAGCTAATAGATTGTCAAATATTATTTTTGATATTTTTCTTTTAGTTGTTTAAAGCCAAAATACCTTTTAAACCTAAATTCTTTGTTTAACGCTAATATTCTAAGTTTTACCGAAACTTCTGGCACTTAGTCTGTTAATATTTTCTTTTTTCTTAATCACTTTGTTAGAATATCCAAGTTAAATGCAACAATCATGCAAAATTAAACAATAATCAAAATCACTGGATCAAGATTACTCTCATTTTCCAAGATTCTTAACTGCGATCTTTTAGATTTAGCTGTTATTTAATAGCTGAAAAGGCAAGAGATACGTGAAAAATTGCTAAATATCTTTGATTTAATAAATTTATTGATTAAATTAAAACCTAATATTTCAAAGGCTCATACCGCAACAAAATTAATCTTTCTTTTAACAACTATTAACTATTTACACTTTATTTGCGGTGTAGTTTTCCTTTTGATTTTACTCTTTTGCACACCACACGATGGTTTAATTAGCATGTTTTAAATGTTTTGAAAGCGTTCAAACGGAACCAGAATCAAATTCATCAATTAGAACAAAAGTTAAAGTTAAATAACCTTTTTGTTTAAAAGGGTTTGAACCTTTCGCCATAAATTCGTAATTTATTATTTTATCCGAATAAACTATAAACAAATCAATTAATTGAATACGAAGTTTGTACAATAACGCCAATTATTGTAACCGGCTCTTTTGTTTGATACTAAAGTATTAAAAATAATATAACCAAAAAACACGGTTGAAATTAAGGTTATGATAGAGCCAACCGAAGCTACAGTATTCCATTGATTAAATGAATCTGGAAAATCAGGTATACGACGGGGCATACCGGCCAAACCTAAGAAATGCATTGGAAAGAAACAAACATTAACGCCTATGAATGTTGTCCAAAAATGAATTTTACCCAATGTTTCACAATACGTTGATCCCGTGATTTTACCGATCCAATAATATCAACCGGCAAATATTGCAAAAACGGCACCCATCGACAGTACGTAGTGAAAATGAGCAACGACGTAGTAAGTGTCGTGCAGGGCAATATCAATTCCTGAATTTGATAATATAATACCGGTTAATCCGCCAAAAGTGAATAGGAATATAAAGCCGTTTGCGAATAACATAGGAGTTGTTAGTACAATGTCCCCTGCAAACATGGTGGCAATCCAACTGAAAATTTTAATTCCTGTTGGCACGGCTATTATCATCGTTGCCGCTGTGAAATACGCCCGTGTATCAACGTCTAAACCAACGGTGTACATGTGGTGCGCCCAAACGATAAAGCCCAGAAAACCTATTGATAACATCGCGTAAATCATACCTAAATTACCAAAAACAGGTTTCGATGAAAACGTCGAGACGATATGACTAACAATACCAAAAGCGGGTAAAATTAATATATAAACTTCGGGATGACCAAAAAACCAAAATAAATGTTGGTACAAAACGGGATCTCCACCACCGTTCGAGTCAAAAAACGACGTGTTAAAATTACGATCAGTTAACAGCATCGTAATGGCACCGGCTAAAACAGGTAATGACAATAAAAGTAAAAAAGCCGTAATGTAGACAGCCCAGACAAATAAAGGTGTTCGATTTGCTGTCATGCCCGGCGCTCGCATGTTCGTGATTGTTACAATAAAATTAATAGCACCAAGTATCGAAGAAACACCAGCCAAATGCAAGGAGTAGATCGCTAGATCGACGGCGGCGCCGGAATGCGCAAGAATAGACGATAATGGCGGGTAAACGGTCCAACCTGTGCCAACACCCGCTTCAACTAAAGAGGAAGATACCAGTAAAATTAAAGCCGGCGGTAAAAGCCAAAAACTTATATTGTTTAATCTTGGGAATGACATATCACAAGCACCAAGCATTAAAGGGACAAACCAATTACCAAAACCGCCTATCGCGGTTGGCATAACAAAGAAGAAAATCATTAAAAAAGCGTGTGATGTTACTAAAACATTATATAACTGATAATTACCAAATAGGAAAGCGTCGCCAGCTTGAGACAATTCGAATCGCATTAACATAGAAACGATTAAGCCCAAAATACCGGAAAATGAGCCAAAAATAAAATAAAGAGTACCAATATTTTTATGGTTAGTAGAGAATAATCAGCGAGTAACGAAATAATTATTGAAAAATAGCATCAAAAGACGGGTTTTGCTGTTGTTTAAAAGTTATTTTTTTATTTACCAAAATGAGACTCGAACTCATACGTTAACAAACATTAGCGCCTAAAGCCAATACGTTTACCAAATTTCGTCATTTGGTAATTAAAGTAATATAAATTTCGAAAAGCCTGAACGGCATAAACTTTTGTAACCCGACAATAAATGCATTTCAAAAATCAAGCAAGCCGCCGAGCAATGAAAAAATATTAAAAATGATGGTACGGTGCACTTGCTTAATACACTGCCGATTTCTATAAAATATGCGTGGAACCCGTTATTTAAAAACGGTTTAATATATTCGCAGTTTTCTGTTGAAACAATACCAGCGTTTTTACTTGTTGTTAAATTTGTTATTTTACGTTGTCTTGTTTTAATCGTTATACTGACGGAGGGTAATAAATAATAAGTCAACGAGAAATACAATAAAGAGAATGACAAAAAGGTCCAAAATAACTGCGAGCTAAACGAAAAAATATCAAATTGTGGCATCTTGCTAAATTTTAAGCTTGATTGGGATTGAACCAATACATTTGCTTTATGAAAGCTACATTCGAGCCATTAAATTACAAGCTAGTCCCAATCCAAAGCCCCTTTTTTCCATTCGTAAATAAAGCCAGCTGTTAAGATTATTAAAAAGGCCAACATAGAAAAAAATCCGCTTATACCAATTATATCAAAAGATACGGAGAATGGAAAAAGATAACTGATCTCAAGATCAAATATCAAAAATAGTATCGCTATGATATAAAAACGTATATCAAATTCGTTTCGACTGTCATCGAAAGGGTTAAAACCACACTCGTACGCTGTTAACTTATCAACGTTCTCCGCACTTAATGATAATAAGAAGGATATAAAAAAAATGATTGATGATAGTAAACAACTAAAACAAAAAAACAAAAAAATAGCCATAAAATTTGTTAAAAACATCCGGAAATTTGCTTTTGATTGGGATTGAACCAATACCGTTGAATTATGATTTCAATGCACTAACCATTATGCAACAAAAGTTAATGCAGGCTAATGGCATCATTTAAGTAAATGCAAAGGAGAACGGTAAAAACATAAGCCTGTAAAAAAGCAATTGCAAGCTCTAATCCAATAATAGCAAAAATAACAATCAACGGCAATAAATGCAAAGCGGTTAGTATACCGTTCGTTGACAGCATTGTTCACGCAAATCCAGCCAAAATTTTAAGCAAGCAATGTCCCGACATCATATTAGCAAATAGTCGTAAGGCTAGGCTAACAACGCGAAAACAGTAAGATACTATCTCTATCGGCACGAGTAACGGTGCTAAAGCTAATGGTGCGCCGCTCGGCAAAAAAAATGAAAGGCCGTGAAACCCGTGAGTTCTAATTAAAACAATATTTAAGGCGAAAAATGTAAGCGTGGCTAGGCCAAGCGTAACGGCTATATGGCTTGTAACGGTGAAACTATAGGGTATCATACCAATAAGATTACAAAAAAATATAAAGGAAAAGACCGTTAAAAACATCGGGAAATACAGATTTCCTTTTTTTTTCACATTCTCGGCAATCAAATTAAGTAAAACAAACTCATATAAATATTCAATAATACGTTGTCACGGGTTTGGTATTAGTGTTGAATTTGCAATACCAAAAGAATAAAATAGAAAGGCAATAAAACAACTCAAGGTAACAATTAAAGACGAGTTTGTAAATGATATGTCAAAAGTGCCTAAAATTAACGGCATAATATTTATAACTGTAAATTGCTCAAGTGGTGAAGATAACATCATTTTACAAATTAAAGGGTAATACAAGACTTGAACTTGTAAATACAGTCGTATTTTATGTTTTCAAAACATAAGCCATGCCAATTAGACGAATCACCCGTTTAACGTAAAATCAAAAAACATTGATCTAATTTTTGAGTGTTTTTTGTGCCGTTTACAAAAGAATTGTTAATAATTTCAGACAAATTATTATTACTCTCAGTTTTCAAATCTTTTTTACAGTATTGCCTTTTGTTACTTAATTTTGAAACAAAAGACAATTCTTTTATTGGATTTTTTTCGTTAGTACCACGCTTTAATATAACCGATATGCTAAGATTTTTACTTTTATTATCAAGTTGAAAACCAATAATAAAGCCTTTCGCTACTAACTTTTGCAAAAATAATATTCGCTTTTTTGAATAAAGTATAACTATTTTACTACTTTTTTTAAGTTTATTAGATTGTAAAATTGAAATTAAATTGTTTATACTCAAATTCATCGTTGTAACACTTTTTTCGCTATTTAAAGAAAGGGTTTGAACCTTTTAATTTTTGCAGATGAAACAAATGAGTTTAACCAAGTACTCTTCTTTAACAAATTAAGTAAGTCGCAAATTATTTTCTAATTTACCGATAAACGGTACAATAACCAGAAAATAAGCAAAATAATATATTGAGCTTATTTGGCCGATTTCGATGAACGGGCTTTCAGGCGCTTGTTGACCAAGATAACCCAATAAAATATAATCGATAACTAAAAGTCAAAAAAACTTTTGGTGCAGTGGTTTGTATATTGATGATCGAATTTTTGAGGTATTTGCAAAAGGCAAAACGAAAAGAACAAGAATAGCAGCAAATAAAGCTAAAACACCCAGCAGTTTATTTGGTATTGAGCGTAAAATCGCATAAGCCGGTAGAAAGTATCACTCGGGCACGATATGGGACGGCGTTACTAAAGCATTCGCCTGAATATAGTTATCACTGTGACCCAAGGTGTTCGGTGAAAAATAAACGAAAAATGAAAAGAATAACAGCAAAGCTATTAAACTTAGGGTGTCTTTTATGAAAAAAAACGGAAAGAAGCTAATCTTATCTGTCACCGAAGAAAACCCAAGCGGATTATTTGATCCGTCTTGGTGAACTAAACTCATATGGACAATGACGATACCCGTTATTAAAAAGGGTAAAAGATAATGCAAACTAAAAAAGCGATTCAATGTAGCGTTATCTACGCTAAACCCGCCCCAAAGCAAAGTAACGATCTTGTCGCCAACAACCGGGAAAGCCGTGAAAAAATTGGTGATAACGGTTGCCGCTCAAAATGACATTTGTCCTCAGACAAGCACGTAACCTAAAAATGCCGTGGCCATCATTAACAATAAAATAATAACGCCAAGAGTTCAAACTAAACCTCTTGGGTATATGTACGAACCATAATACAGGCCGCGACCGATATGGACAAAAACCGCCATGAAGAACATAGAAGCTCCGTTAGCGTGACTGTAACGCAAAAATCATCCGTTATTAACATCCCGCATTATGTGTTCAACACTTAAAAAGGCTAAACTTATATTTGGGCAGTAATGCATTGCTAATAATATACCAGTAACTAATTGGACAGATAAACACATCCCAGCTAAAAAGCCATAATTTCAAAATAATGTAAGATTCGACGGAGTAGGGTAATCAACGAGGTGGTCATTGACAATTTGCATTATCGGTTGTTTTCTCATGTAAAGTAGCATCGCGTTTTATTTGGATTTATAACGTAACAAAAAGCAATCAAAAATTATTAAATTATTGAAAAAGAAACTAAAAAAGCAACATTTAACAAGCTAGGCAAATGGTTCAATAACGCAGCAACAAAAAATATCGCGAAGCTAGCATATATTTGATCAAAGCTATTACTATACCCAACCCAATAACTGTTTTTAGAACCATCAACAAAAAAAAAGACTTTGATCAAACGGATGTAATAAAAACAAGCAACGGAGCTAAAAAAGGCAACACAAATTGATGAAAATACATAACTTTTTGATAGTAAACAGAAAAATACGCAAAGCTTACTAAAAAAACCAGCAAAAGGTGGTATACCAGCCATCGAAAATAGCATAATGCCAAAAGTAAACGCAACCAAAACATTTTGCGAAGCAAAAGAGGTCCAATTTGTCAGGTATTTTGGTATTGCTGCGTTGTTCGACGAAATAAATATCAAAGTGAATACAGCCGTTGTCATTATTATATAAACAACGATATAAACTATAAACGCTTTAAAGGATTCAATAGAATTACAACTTATAGCCAACAGAATAAAACCCGTATGCGAGATAGCTGAATAAGCTAATAAACGTTTTAGACGTTTTTGGAATAAAGCAGTAACCGAAGCAAATGATATAGAACTCAAGCTAAAGAAGGCAACGATAAAGCCGGTTTTTTTATAAAAGCTAATAAAAATATTACACGTTAATTTTAGAAAGACCGAAAATATAATAACCTTTGGTACTATTGCAAAAAACGCAGTAACTGTGATTAATGAGCCCTCGTACACATCGCATAACCATTGGTGGAATGGAAAGACACCAAGCTTAAAAAACAGAGCTATAAAAATGAAGGAAAAACTTCAGTAAATTGTAAACGTATTGGATACGCTAAATTTGGTCACTGATTGAAATTCGATACTACCGAACACAATATAAACTAAACTAAAACCGTACAATAAAAAGCACGAAGACAATGCCCCGAGTATAAAATATTTTAATCCAGACTCTGCATTAAATTCAGTTTGCTTATTAAATGTTGCTAAAACGTAAAAACTTAAGCTTTGAAGTTCGATAGCTAAATAGAACATTAAGAAATCGTCGCACTCGTTTAATAAGGCTAAGCCTAAAATAGCAAAAACTATAAGCAAATCATACTCGTATTTGAATACGAGTAATGATTTTAGTATTTTTCTACTAACCAATTGTAGCATAATTACCGACAATAACAATAAAACCTTAAATGCCAGGTTAAGCAGGGTTACGTTTGAAATATTAGACAACAAATTGCCGGTTATTTGTCCATCGTTAACAGCGAATAATAAGATTATGGAAATTATGATAAAAACAGTAGCCGAAACCATAGAAGCAAGTAACGGCGGGTATGATAGGTTTATTAAATTATTTAGTATTAGCGTGTAAAAAATAAAACAAAGCAAGTATAAGGATAATAACACCTCAGCCGAATAGTAAAAATATAAATTATCGGTCAACCAGAGGCTCATCTACAATACGCAAAAGTTAAAGGGATCGAACCCTTATTCTTGAATTTGAAATTCAAAGCTTTAGCCATTTAAGCTAAACTCTGTGCTTTACGGTTTTATGGTGAAAATTAAATAAGCAAGCAATAGACACAGTATTGAAGAGTCAAATAATGAAAAAAAAGCTAAACAGCTGTAAAGGTATAACGTTAACGAAATGAACATTGTCCAAATTATTGAAAAGGCATAAACAAAAACGAAACCAGTTTGCTGCGCGGAAAATGTTTTAGCATAAATTAACAATGAGCTAGACAAGCCAACAGGACCAAACGTTTCGATATTACCCTTATCTATTAACTTAAAGCTTGTTTTGTAACCGAAATTCATAACGCCAACAACAATGATCTCGTTCGCGATCTGATCGAAATGTCACTTTTGCGACAAAAACGTATAAAGCACTCGAAAAAGCCGTCCTTTTTTAAGGCCGTTTATCGACAATTTAAGACTTGTTTTTAAGTATGGTAGGTTTGTATCAAAATTAATGAATATTAACGATAAAAAAATACCAAACAACGAAACGAAAAAGGGTAAATTTTTTAAGAAAATAGATAAAAATTCGGAGTCAACAATATTAAAATTGGAGCTATTGTTTACTATACCCGCTGAAAAAAAAGAGCTACCAAAGCCAATAAACATATCACGCATAAAGTAGCCAAAAAAAATCGCACCGAAAGCCAAACAAAATAGTGGAAATACCATCTTGATTCCGGAGTCATGAACAAAATCGATATTTTTTTTTTGCGTGTTGGATTTATTAATAAAAGCCAAAAAAATTAGCCTGAAAGAATAAAAAGCCGTACAAAAAGCCGCAGAACAGGCTAATAGATAACCGAAGTTACCAATGAACTGGTTTTTCGACGCTGCTATTTCTAAAATAACATCTTTGGAGTAAAAACCTGTCAAGAAAGGAAAACCTGCCAGCGCCAGCGAACCAATTAAAACCGTGGCGTAGGTCGTTGGAAACAATTTTATTAAGCCGCCCATTTTACGCATATCTTGCTCGTCAGCCAGCCCATGTATTATCGATCCGGCGCTTAAAAACAATAAGGCTTTGAATAAGGCGTGATTTGCCAAATGAAAAAAAGCAACAGAATAATGGGATAAGCCCAACGCCAACATCATGTAACCTAATTGACTACACGTTGAAAAAGCAATAACACGTTTCAGATCGTTTTGGACTAAACCAACGGAAGCAGCAAAAAAAGCGGTCAACGACCCAAAAATAACAACTAAAAATAGTGATTGACTGTTTTCAAAAATAGCCGAAACGCGTATAATTAAGAATACACCAGCTGTTACTAGTGTTGCCGCGTGTATCAACGCAGAAACTGGCGTCGGACCTTCCATCGCGTCAGGTAACCAAATATGCAATCCGAGTTGAGCAGATTTCCCTAAAGCACCCCAAAAAATTAGTAAAGCTATTATTGTTAGTTTATCAACATCAAAAAATATAAACGATGTCACCGTATCTACGACCGACGGCAATAAGGCTAAAACGACAAAATAGTCGACACTCTTGAATGTTAAAAAAATACTGCTGATTGCTAAAGCCAATCCAACGTCACCGACCCGATTGACGAGCATCGCTTTAATGGCTGACTTTCCAGCTTGGATACGCGAATACCAAAAGCCAATCAATAAAAAAGAAGATAGCCCGATGCCTTCTCAACCGAAAAACATGACAATAAAATTGTCGGCTGCAACCAAAATTAACATGAACCCCGTAAATAAAGATAAATAACCTAAAAATCTACTTTGGTGTTCATCGGCTGCCATGTACTCGATTGAATAAAAATGAACAAGCATTGAAACGCCGGAAACTACCAGAAGCATCACAACCGATACGGAATCAAAATAAAAGGCCCAAAAACTTATAAAGAGCTCGCTATGAAACCACTTGCAAAGCGTGACAGTACAAAAAGAGCTACAAATTGACGATTCATAAAACATTAAAAACGATAACAAAAAAGAACAAAATATCGAAGCCGTTGATAAGCAACAAGAGCCAGAGACACCTATGAAACGACCAAATAAATTTGTTGAAAAGAAACTTAAAAATGGTAAAACCAGGATACAAAGATACATCTTTTACAAATTTTGGGGTTTAAACCCAACCGAATGTTTATTTTATTATTTGCGTAATATTTTATCATTTTATTTGATACGTTTGTGTACCTTGGAATGTATTTTTTACAAAGAAAGACCAAATACCAAAATACGTTGTTATCCTCAACGCCGAAAAAAAACAAACCGCGGGGATTTGGAAACTAAAACATTTAAAGTAATTACATAAATAGATGCTATCATTATTTATTCATATCAAGCGTAGCTTTTTGTCAAATAGTAATTATCAACGAAAACAATTGGCTTATTTTTTTTGATCTTTTCATACAAAAATTAAGGACTTGAAGTTTTAAATTACAAAAGATAGAAGCCAAACTGGTTTACACCGTTTTGAACCCAAATCAAGTACCTTTTTAACGAACGAACAGTTCGACCATTTTGATCGGCTGCAATCAACGGATAAAATTATTCGACATCGAGGTGATAAGCTTAAAAATCGCTTTGGACGCTTCTTTTAGATTATTCTGTTATCCCTCGCGTATTTCTTAGCCGTTAATCGCTAATTACTTCATTCAAAAAAAGCGGGTCATTAAAGCCATCTTTAGATGCTGTTCAAATTGTTTATTTTTACAATCAAGCTATTAAAAATTTTTACACTTGCGCCAAGATTTTTTAGCGTACTGAGCTGTTTGCGCTGCTTTGTTACTATTTAAAAGCATTTCGTCCCAAAAAAATTACAAATCAACGACTGTTCTTTTAAAAAAGTAAACAAAACTTACTAATAAAGCGGGTAAAACTAGTTTTACTCGTTAATAAAAAAAAGCGAATGTAATCGTTGACAGCAATAAAAATGCAAGGGTCTTTTCGTCTGATTGTAATTAAAGCGTATCTTCACGCTTATTCTAATTTCACAAAATAAAACAACATGACAGTCAGCTCGTCATTGATGGATTCATGCTGGACTACAATTAATAGCCAAGGAATTTCGTTACATTTTAGCTCTCAAAAATAAAGCTGCTATTTACCCTTTATTATCAAAAATAAAGTTTAATAATTTCTGCTTAGTTTTTAAAGCATTGAGCACCTTTCAAACCATATACGTTTTGTCAATTAGCATAGTCATAAGTTTTTGATAAACAGTTGCAAGCTATAAAAATGACAACGATATTACAATATAATATCGTTTGCCCTTTTCCCTAAGTTACGGGCATCTTATTGCCGAGTTCCATATTGCTTTTTTATTCTATTGCCTTAAAATTTATAATTTATCTACCTTTTTTGAATTTGATACAAATTAGCGGGTAAATGCTTCGTATTACGAAACAAGCGAAAAATTTAACGTTTCCTGAAAAATTAAATCGTTTAATTAAATAACCCAAATAATTTTAAAGAAAACGATTTTTGATTTTTTGTTATTATGATGCCCAAGTTAGATTTGATCGTGTTTGTTTACCCGCAAATTTAACCGTTACTTTTAACTTTCATTAAAAACTTAGAGTTTGATTAAAAGTATGAAAAATATTACAACATAAATTAAACCCTTAGATTTTCAGCCAAAAAATTAACTTTTTTCTATTGTTACTCATCCCAACATCGGCGTTTTAAATCTAAAAAATTTTTCACAAAATATGTTTGACAAATAAAACGTTCAACTAACAAAATAAATTATGGTCTTTCAGCTGTCTAAAATTATTTTCTATATATTTTTTGAGCTGAATTACACTCGTTTTATAAACTATTACGTTCTTTTAAATTGATAGCTGTTTCTAAGCTTACAATAAAACCATTTTAATAATTTAACAACATTTAGCTGATTATCGAAATTGAAAGCTTTAAGAACCACGCTGAGTTGTTACTCTTTTGACTAATTACTTTTTGGCAAATAGTCGAACTAATCATTTAAACGTAATTACCTCTTTTTCTTTATATTCAAAGTTTAAATTAATTAGGCAATTTACAATGTAAACATCAACGTTATTAAAAAATAGCCCTAACCTAAAGTCGACAATGATTGCTTTTCTTTTAAAAATTTCGCTGAAAACAAGCTATCTGCAGTTTTGATTAGCCTTTCACTACTGTTTTTACTTTATCCAAGCTTTTTGCAACAAGCAATAGTTCAGCCGTTAAATTTTTTCAATAAAATTGTCCGCTTTAACAAAAACAGCTCAACCGCTTTCGTGTATGACTTAAATAACTTTTTAAATTAGATTTATACGCCTTTAAAGCTTGCTATTTTTGTTAACTAATTGGGGCATAATACAAAAGGCAACTTTTTGGAAAAAAGATATATATTTAATTTAATAATTTCTTTACATTTTTACCTTTCTTTCACAATACTTTTACGCTATCAATGTTTAAGTGTTAATAAGCAAAGATAATGAATTATCTGTTTTTTGTTCACTTTTTCGAGCGATGTAAATTTATTAAAACTTTGCAAAAGACTTTTCTACTTTTCTTTGGTTTTTTAATTGTTCTTTTCTTTTTTTGGTTTCAATCATCTTTACTACCAAGTTCTCGTTTGATTTTTTTCAAAGCTAATAAGATAGTTCAGTTCGCCTTTTTTCTAAACCCTAAAGGCTTAGAAGTTTTGATCGAAGATCAAAGTTTTGTTTCCAAATTTAGACATTGCAATGCGTTGGCATTAAACACATTTTGTTATTAATACATCTTTTCCACTAAACTTTAGGTTTTTGTTAAATATAATTG